>Ga0207895_1000733_pt1 | contig 12483 bp, 8 predicted proteins | sample MalvirmetaMSP112_FD_184230 | JGI IMG/M metagenome (GOLD analysis project Ga0207895, IMG submission 184230) | Marine viral communities from the Deep Pacific Ocean - MSP112 (SPAdes) | ecosystem: Environmental > Aquatic > Marine > Oceanic | place: Pacific Ocean | collected 2011-05-24 | reverse complement strand
CCATATCCAGAATCACCGCTACCCCGTCGCCGTGGGTAATGGCGTTGAGTTGGGTGGCGAGGGTACCGTCGTCACTCACCTGGGCGGCGAGGCCCATGTCGTTGGCGGTGTCGAGCTTGCTCAAGTCCCGGCTGCTGCCGATGGGCCGGGCGCCAAGGGTGTTGGCCAGCTGGGTAGCGGCAAGGCCTACCCCGGCGGTGGCCGGGCGCACCAGACACCACTGTCCCGGTTGCAGGCCGCCTTCCAGAAACAATGCCCGGTAGGCGGTCAGAAACGCTTCCGGCAGCGTGGCGGCGCGGGCAAAGTCCATGCCTTCCGGCATGGTCAGGGCTTCGCGTTCATGGGTGATCACCTGTTCGGCATAGGCGCAGCCGGGCACCAGCCCCATCACCGCATCGCCCACTTTCCGTTGCTGCACTCGCTCGCCCACGGCACTGACAACACCGGCATATTCGAGCCCGGGGATGCGGCTGCTGGTGCCCGGTGGCGCCGGGTAGCGGCCCAGCACCTGCAGCAGGTCTGCCCGGTTAACCCCAATGGCTTTGACTTCAACGCGGATTTCTTCCGGCCCGGGTTGCGGGTCGGGCAGGGTGTCCAGTTGCAGTTGCTGATCTTCAATACACCAGGCGCGCATGGTTGTGCTCCTATTCGCCGTATTTAGCAGTAGAAGGAAAACGTTATGACGACGTCCCCATTAATCTACCCGTTTACTGATCTGCCACCGGCAGGTCAGCGTTTCAAGGTGGCCGAAGGCGTTTTCTGGCTGCGTTTCCCGCTGCCGTTTGCGCTCGACCATATCAACCTCTGGTTGCTGGAAGATAACCAGGGTTGGGTGATTGTGGATACCGGCCTTGGTGTTCGGCGCAGCCGGGAAATCTGGCAGCAGCTGCTGACAGAGCAGCTCGACGGAAAACCGGTCACCCGGGTGATCGTTACCCACTATCACCCGGATCATCTGGGTATGGCGGGCTGGCTGCAGCAGCAGTGCGAGGCGCCGGTGATCATGAGCCGCGGCGAGTGGCAGCTGGCCACCAGTATTTGTGATGCCACCGATGCCCAGACCATTGAGCGCTTCAAGGGCTTTCTGGGCAGCCATGGGTTGCAAGGTGGAGACCTGGCCAAGGTGGCGGGCAAGGGGAACGGTTTTCGCCGGGTGGTGATGCCCTTGCCTGAGAGCCCGGAGTTGGTGGCCGAGGGTGACACGCTGACCATCAATGGGGAGCGTTGGCAGGTGTATATCGGCCGCGGCCATGCCCCGGAGCATCTGTGTCTGTATCGCAGCAGTGACCGGGTATTGCTCAGCGGGGATCAGGTGCTGCCGACCATTTCCAGTAATTTGATGGTGCGCCCCACGGAGCCGGACGCCAATCCGGTAACCGCTTTTGTGGATAGCCTGACAGTAATCCGCGATGCATTGCCGGAAGACACGCTGGTGTTGCCCGCCCACGGTTTGCCTTTCCGGGGGCTGCATACGCGGATCAATGCGTTGGCGGATCACCATGCCGAGCAGCTGGATCAGGTGCATGCCGCCTGCCGTGAGCAGCCTCATAATGCCCACGATGTGTTGCCGGTGATGTTCAAGCGGACCCTGGATGTGCAGCAAATGATGTTTGCCATGGGCGAGAGCATTGCGCACCTTAATTGCTTGCTGGAGCAGGGCAGGGTGCAGCGCGAAGACCGCGATGGGATCTGGCTCTTTGCGGCCTGATCTGAGGGTGAGTTGAAAGTTCAAAGTGTAAAGTTAAAAAGCGCGAAAACTGGCAAAGCCATCCGATAAGTGCTTTACCCCGCGTTTCCACAAAGCGCGCAACGCGGGCACGGCTTAACTGTTCACGACAGGCTCGCGCGCGTTTTTCAACGTTAAACTTTGAACTTTCAACTGCTCTCACAACCATTGCGTCATCACCCCAATCCACAACGCCAGCATTGGCACCACCAGCACAAAGAACAACCCGTTCCAGTGCCAGGCGATCCGGTAGGGGGAGCGGCGAATCAGTTGGCTGAGCACCAGCATGGAGGCGGTGAACGGGGACGAGATCATCGACAGGCTCCAGGCGCACATCAACCCGACCGCCAGAATTCTCGGGTCCACCCCGACGCCGTCACCCAGCAGGGAGGCGAGCAGGGTGACAGAGACAATCGGGTTCAGGCCCACTTGCGCCAGCCCGACCACCAGCAACATGGCTGCTACGGCCATGGCGGCGCCTTGCAGATGGGTGGCCAGTAGCAGCTCGTGCAGGGCATGTTGATCCACCAGGGGGGTAATCAATGCGCCCAGGCAGGCGGAGCCGCCCAGCACGGCAATTTCTCCCCGATTGGAACCGAAGATCAAGCGCGAATGCCGGGCGAGCAAGGTGAGCGATCGGCGCAGCCCGGTGCCGCCCCCCAGTCGCCGCCTCTGCTTTGCCATCCACAGGATGGCAGCAAGCGGGCAGGCAATCAGGACGGCGACGGGCAAACGCAGATTCCCCGCCAGGGCAACGGCAAATACGCTCAGGGTGATCAGCAGGGCCAGCAAGGTGAAGCGAACCAGTGGCGATAGCGAGGGCGGTTGTGTTGCAGGGACCCGTTGCGCCAGTTGTTTGGGTCTGAGCTGCCAGTCCAGCCACCAGCCGAGCAGAAAAAAGAGCCCGGCGGTGGGCAGCGCCACCGGGGCCAGGCTGGCCCAGGTGAGACTGGGCATATTGGCCAGAATGACTGCCATGGTCACCCCCAGAGGCGATACCAGAGGGGCCAGGGCAAAGCCGCGCAAAATGGACAGCATCATCCGCCGTTCACGGGCTTGCTGGATATCATCGTGGCCACCAGCGGCCTTGAGTGTATTGCTGCGCATCACCATGGCGCCGAACAGGTTCAGCACTCCGATGTTAATAATGATGCCGAACAGCGCCGTCCCCAGGGACAGTGTGGGGTAGCGTAGGGCGGGCTTCTGGCGGATCAGGGTCTGCCCAGCATCGCGAACCAGCCGCGAGCGCATGGCAGAGACGCGCAGCAGGCCCAGTGATGAAACGAAAGTGGCGAAAAAACAGAGGCGGTCCAGGGCCTGCAGCAAAACCGGAACAGGCAGGGCTTCACGCCAGATAACAACGCAGGCCATGGCCATAACCACCAGCAGAATTCCCTTGGCCATCCGCGCTTGCCGGGGCCATTGCACCAGCAGGTAAAGCAGCAGTGTGACCCGCGCCAGCCAGGCCCCGGCGTCCAGATCGAACACCAGAGACAGTATTGTGCCGATCATGCACAGGGGGAGGGTGTAAGCGAGTAGGCGGGTCAGGGGCATGGATGAGTTGAAAGTGTAAAGTTTAAAGTTGAAACGCGAATCACTGTTGCCGCCAATCGAACAACGCCGGCGCCGCGCCGACAGGTGTTATTCGCGGTGCCTGCATCGCGAATCGGCCAGTGGTCGCGGGCACTGATTTCATCAGTTACCTTTGGCATGGAACGCGTGTTTGAACTTTCCACTTTGAACGTTCAACTGCTTTTCGCCTGCCGTGCCAGTTCCCGGGCGATGACGATCTGCTGGATCTGGGTGGTGCCTTCATAAATGCGGAACAGGCGCACATCGCGATAGAAGCGTTCCACCGGGTAGTCGGCCATGTAGCCTGCGCCGCCGTGAATCTGCACGGCACGATCGGCCACCCGCCCTACCATTTCCGAGCAAAACAGTTTGCAGCAGGAGGCGTCCAGGCTGACCCGTTCTCCCCGGTCCTTGCTGCGGGCGGCTTCCAGTACCATGGAGCGGCCGGCGAAGGCTTCTGCCCGGGAGTCAGCCAGCATGGCCTGAATCAGCTGGTGCTCGATGATGGGCTTGCCGAACTGTTTGCGCTCGGCAGAAAAATTCACCGCGTCCTCGATGAGCCGGTAGGCAACGCCCACGCAGATGGCAGAAATATGCAGCCGGCCCCGGTCCAGCACTTTCATGGCGGTTTTGAACCCCTTGCCTTCCTGTCCGCCGATAATGTTCTCTGCGGGGACCCGGCAATTTTCAAAAATGATGTCGCAAGTGTGGGCGCCTTTCTGGCCCATTTTCACGTCCGCCTTGCCGCGGTGAATGCCGGGGGTGTCGCCATCGACGATAAAGGCGGTAACGCCGCCACCGCCTGGGATATCCGGGTTGGTGCGCGCCATCACGGTAAAGAGGCCGGCGTGGGGGCCGTTGGTGATAAAGCGTTTGGTGCCGTTGAGGATATAGTGGTCGCCGTCTTTTTCGGCACGGGTTTTCACCGCGCCGGAGTCGGAGCCCACGTCCGGTTCGGTCAGGCAGAAGGCGCCGATCACCTCCCCGGTAGCGAGCTGGGGAACGTATTTCTGTTTCTGTTCGTCGGTACCATCAATCAGGATGCCCTGGGCGCCGATACCATTGTTGGTGCCCATGAGGGAGCGAAACGCGGGGGAGGTGCGACCCAGTTCAAAGGCCACCATCACTTCCTCTTCCATGGTCAGCCCGAGTCCGCCAAGCTCTTCCGGAATCGACAGTCCGAACAGGCCCATGGCCTTCATGTTGGCGACAATGTCGTCGGGAATGGCGTCACTTTCGGCCACTTGCTGTTCGGCGGGAACGAGTCGTTCGCGTACAAAGCGGGCAATGGTGTCAGTCAACTGCGAGAGGATTTCGGCATCACGAATCATGGCTGGGTCCGGCGGCTATAATGTGGTTCGGGGCGGTAACGGCAGATTCTTGTTGGGTGGTTGCGGCCAGGGGAGGCATGTCCTGTGACTGCCCGGTTGCACCACTTGCATCGCACTCTGTCACGGCCTATTCTGCCCGTCAAGTTTCAAAACATCATTCCGCATAGCGGACGAACTGGCTGCGGCACGCTCCAGGCAGCACGCAACAACGCGGTGGAAGTCATTGGATTTGGTGACCTTTTTGCGCGCGCCCCACACTGACTTGTGGGTACGGCCGTGACCTGGCCGAGGGCGTTTACGCGTTGCTGCGTGTTGCATGGAGCATGCTGCGCATTCGGAGAATGTAATGCTTGATGCCTATATTTACGATGGTCTGCGCACCCCCTTTGGCCGCCACGGCGGCGCGTTGGCGCCGGTGCGGCCGGATGATTTGCTGGCCGGGGTGATCCGCGAGCTGGTACAGCGCAATCGTTTCGAGCCTGCGGGCTTTGAAGACGTGGTCATCGGCAACACCAATCAGGCCGGTGAGGATGCCCGTAACGTGGCTCGACATGCGGGTTTGCTTGCCGGCCTGCCGGAATCGGTGGCGGGAATTACCGTGAACCGTCTCTGTGGCAGTGGCCTGGCCGCGACCCTGGATGCCGCCCGTATGGTCACTGTGGGGGAGGGGGAGCTGATCATTGCCGGTGGTACGGAATCCATGAGCCGGGCGCCGTTTGTCATGGCGAAGGCGGAAAAAGCGTTCAGCCGGGATATGACGATTTTCGACAGCACCATTGGTGCCCGTTTCCCCAACCCGACCATCCTCCAGCAGTTTGGTGGCGATACCATGCCGGAGACGGCACAGAATGTGGCTGAGGATCTGGGCATCAGCCGTGAATCCGCGGACGCCTTTGCCGCCCGATCCCAGCAGCGTTACCAAGACGCCCGTGAGCGGGGCTTCTTCCGTGAAGAAATAACACCGGTAACGGTGCCGCAGGGTCGCAAGAAAGCCCCGCTGACGGTGACTGACGACGAGCACCCGCGTCCGGGAACCGGCGTGGACAAGCTGGCCAAACTGCCGGCGATTGTGGACGGTGGGGTGATTACTGCCGGCAATGCGTCGGGGGTGAATGATGGGGCGGCGGCGCTGATCGTGGGCTCCCGAGCGGCCGGAGAAGCAGCTGGCATTGCCCCCCGTGCCCGTATTCTGGCCGGGGCCGTTGCTGGTGTGGCGCCTCGGGTCATGGGGCTGGGGCCGGTTGAGGCCTGTAACAAGGCATTGGCCCGGGCCGGCCTGACGCTGGAGCAGATGGATGTCATCGAAATCAATGAGGCATTCGCCGCCCAGGTGTTGGGCTGCTGCAAGCAGCTGGGTCTGGCTGGCGATGATGAACGCCTGAACCCGAATGGCGGCGCTATAGCCGTGGGCCATCCGCTGGGTGCCTCCGGCGCCCGCCTGGCCCTCACCGCCACGCGGCAGCTGGAAGCCACAGGCGGTCGCTATGCCCTGGTGAGCCTGTGTATCGGGGTGGGCCAGGGTGTGGCCATGGTGATTGAAAGACAGTGAACAATTAACGATTCCGCTGCGCGGACATTGTCTGATGAACATGTCCGCTCTGCGGGAATGAACCGAACAGGATTGAAGATGCAGAGATTTGATTGGAAAGATCCCTTGTTGCTGGAAACCCAGCTCACTGAAGAGGAGCGAATGATCCGTGATGCGGCGCAGGACTACTGTCAGAGCAAGTTGATGACGCGTGTGCTTGAAGCGAACCGTCACGAGATTTTCCACCGGGAAATCATGACGGAAATGGGGGCGCTGGGCTTTCTCGGCCCCACCATTCCTGAGCAATATGGTGGCGCCGGCGTGAACCATGTCAGCTATGGCCTGGTTGCCCGTGAAGTGGAGCGGGTGGATTCCGGTTACCGTTCAGCCATGAGCGTGCAGTCGTCCCTGGTGATGTTCCCTATCTACACCTTTGGCAGTGAAGCGGTGCGCGAGAAATACCTGCCGAAGCTTGCCACCGGTGAATGGGTGGGCTGCTTTGGCCTGACCGAGCCGGACCATGGTTCTGATCCGGGCTCCATGAGCACCCGTGCCAAAAAGGTGGATGGCGGTTACCTGCTGAATGGGGCCAAGACCTGGATTACCAATTCGCCGATCGCGGATGTGGCGGTGGTGTGGGCCAACCTGGACGGCAAGATCAACGGCTTTGTGGTGGAGCGGGGCTTTGACGGCTTCAGCACCCCGAAGATCGAAGGCAAGTTCTCTCTGCGTGCATCTATCACCGGGCAGATCTCGCTGGACGATTGCTTTGTGCCGGAAGAAAACCGGTTAGACGTGGAAGGCCTGAAGGGGCCGTTCAGCTGCCTGAACAAGGCGCGCTACGGGATTAGCTGGGGCGCCATGGGAGCGGCGGAATTCTGTTGGCATGCGGCTCGCCAGTACACCCTGGACCGCAAACAGTTTGGCCGCCCCCTGGCGGCGACCCAGCTGATTCAGAAAAAGCTGGCTGACATGCAGACCGAGATCACCCTGGGCTTGCAGGGCGCCTTGCAGCTGGGCCGGTTGATGGATGCAGGAGACTGGTCACCGGAAATGGTCTCGCTGATGAAGCGCAATAATTGTGGCAAGGCCATTGATATCGCCCGTCAGGCCCGTGACATGCATGGCGGCAACGGGATCAGCGATGAATACCATGTGATTCGTCATGTGATGAACCTGGAAGCGGTGAATACCTACGAAGGTACGCACGATGTTCACGCCTTGATCCTGGGCCGGGCACAGACCGGCTTGCAGGCCTTCGGCTAACAGGCGAACCCTGCCACTCTTGCCCTGAAGGTGTGTGCTTGAGGGGCAGGGTGGCAATGGCGAACGGGATAGGGGGAAAGGAAAGTGGCCTGTTATATGCACGGCTGTACCAGGGTGTCACCCTTGGTAACGTGTGGCTGCCCCAATTTTGTACACAGTTTTTTGTCAATGCTCTTTTTCTGCTGAAAAAAATGACAACTACGTTAAATACCCATAAAAAATAGCGTAACCTTCTGATATTAAAGTGGAAAAACGATTGATTAAAAAGTGACCATGTCGTCCTGAGGCGTGATTTTTGGGTGATGTTGCAATGTTTTCTACCGTCTATGCACAGGGTTATCCACAGGAATTGTGGAAAAGTCTGCCAGCCAGGGAGGCGCTGATCTGTCATAGACTGAAAACACAGGTTCGTTATGACAGATATATGATTTTTCTGGCGCTTTTACACAAGCTGATTGCTCTCGCCATTTTGCCAACCGGGTCAACCTGTTTCTGTGAATAGCGTAAAAAAACACCAATAAGTCACTGAATAATCAATGGTTTCTGATTCGTGTAAAAATAAACCAGTTTGCGGGAAGCGCCGTATGTCGGGCTTTTCGGGGGCTTTTAGTCAGGTTGTTCACAAAGTTATGCACAGCTTTTGTGGAATAATCCCCAGCACAGAAAAAATCATCATGGGCTTGACCTTTCGCTGTTTGTCCGAGCCTGTGTTCGCCTGGTGAAAAACCACGCAAGTCGCTGGAAGGCCCGCCACTACTGGCTTTGGCCGCGTTATCCGACACTCGCTAACAGTGTTATCCACAGATGCCGTGGATAGAAAACCGGGTGTGAGTAATTGTGCTGGTGTTAACAGGCTGATGCCCGCGATGTGTTTATCTGTGGACTGCAGAACCAAAAAAGGCGCCGTGAGGCGCCTTTTTTGTGCTTCTTTGCAACGAGTGCGCTAGAAGCGGTACTCACCACCGTCGATGCCGTTTTGCGTGGCTTCGTCCAGTTTCTGGTAGCAGCTTTCACCAGGCAGCAGCGCGTACACCGCGTTGCTTTGTTGGCTCAGGTCATACTTCTGTTCCTTGAGCTTGTTTTTCTGGTGCTTGAAGGTGCCCGTGGTTTCCATGGCTTCTTCGTTGATACGCAGGAAAACCGGAATGGCGTAAGGCGGCAATTCCCGCTTCAGGTACTCACACAGGCCCTGGAAGTCAAAGTCGCTGTGGTTACCGGTCAGGCGGATCTGGCCCATGCCGGCACGGCCGTTGGTGTTGGGAATCTCCACACCGTAGACCACGGATTCCTGGATGCCGTCGTAGCCATCGAGAATCTGTTCCACTTCGGTGGTGGATACGTTTTCACCTTTCCAGCGGAAGGTATCCCCGAGGCGGTCCACGAACTGGGCGTGGCGGAAACCGATATCGCGCATCATGTCGCCGGTGTTGAACCAGGCATCACCTTTGGCGAACACATCACGGTAGATGGATTTCTCGGTTTTTTCCGGGTCGGTGTAGCCGTCGAAAGGGGTCTTCTCGGTGATCTCGCCCAGCATCAGCCCGGATTCACCCTTGCCGACCTTGATCATATGGCCTTTGCTGTCACGCACCGGCTCGTCACGCTCTTTGTCGTATTTGACGATGGCGTAGCTGACCGGAGAGAACCCTACGGTGTTGTCGAAGTTGAATACGTTGGTGAAAGCCACGTTGCCTTCCGAGGAGGCATACAGCTCGACCACACGATCAATGCCGAAGCGATTCTTGAAGTCTTTCCAGATGCTCGGGCGCAGGCCGTTACCGACGATGGTGTGGATCTTGTTGTCCTGATCGTTCGGCTTTTCCGGTTGCTCGTGCAGGTAACGGCACAGCTCGCCCACATAGCCGAAGGCGGTACAGTTATGGCGGCGGATGTCGTCCCAGAAGCCACTGGCGGAGAATTTGCGCGCAATGACAATGGCGCCGGCACTGGCGATCACGGACGCCCAGCAGATCACCATGCCGGTGGCGTGGTAGAACGGCAGGGTGGTGTAGATGCGGTCATCCTTGGTCAGGCGTACGGCGGAGAAGCCGAAGCCACCATAGGCTTTTTCCCAGCGGCCGTGGTTGAAGACCACCGCTTTGGGCAGACCAGTGGTGCCGGAGGTGTAAATGTAGAACAGCGGGTCGCGCAGGAAAGTCTGCTTGCTGGACGCCGGGTTCTCACTGGAGCAGTCACGGCTTTCGCTGGCCAGGTTCTTGTAACCCGCGGGGGCTTCACCGGGGTTCTCCAAGGTGTTCTGATCCGCAAAGAAGAAGAAATTGTCTTTCAGATCCAGATCACCGCGGACTTCTTCCACGGCATCAATCAGTTCTTCGCCAACGATGGCGGCTTTGGGTTTCACCAGATTGAAACTATGGATCAGTACCTTGCCGCGCTGGGAGGTATTGATCAGGGCCGCGCAGACGCCCAGCTTGGCGCAGGCAAGAACAGTGGCCAGCAGCTCGGGGCGGTTTTCCACGTTGACGGCAACGGTATCGCCTTTTTTCAGGCCGATAGAGGCCAGGTAGTCTGCCAGGCGGTTGGCCCAGGCGTTGAACTGCTTGTAGGTAAGTTCTGTGTCCTGGTAGATCACGGCAGCGCCATTCGGGTTCATGCTGGTGGCGCGCTCGATAGCAACGCCCAGCCCCAATGGCTTGCTGGTGTCAGTGATTTTCGCCATCTTCGAGCCCTTGATCAGGCCGGGAAGATTGGTGATTACCTCTGGAACCTTGGACAGAAGCTTGGGCAACGTGATGATGTCGGCGTTGCTCATAGGATCTCCATTGTCTGTGTTCTTGGAAGGCCCGGAAAAGCCGGGAGCCCAGTGTTGGCAAGCGGGCGCTTACCTTAACCGTAGCACCAGGGCAGGGCAAGCGCCCTGCCCGGTGGCAGTGCCCGGGGAAATTGTTGGGCCCCGTTTTGGCCCAATTTGCCCGGTGCAAATTATTGGAGCACAGCGGAGCATCCCTCTCCGTGGCTAAATTGTCACTGACCGGATGTGACAGCTGCGTCCGGGGTGACGGTAACCAGCAATTGCTGGCGTTTTACCTGGCTGCCGGGGCTCAGATCAAGCGCCTCTACCTTGCCGTCGCAGTCTGCCTTCAGGCTGTGTTCCATTTTCATGGCCTCCATGACCACCAGAACCTGCCCCTTGCTGACGGTATCGCCGGCTTTCACGTTCACGTCGATAATGGCGCCGTCCATGGGGGCACGGATCAGGCCGGAACCGGCCTGGTCGCTGCTGCCGGCAGCGGTGTGGGTATCATCGGTGAAGCAGGCGGTGCGGCCCTGACATTGCAGCCAGTATTGCTTGCCATCCTGTAACACCTTGACGTCCACAGCGACGCCGTTGACGGCCACGCGGTTGTCGCTGAGTGGCGCCAGGGTGATGGCTTGTGCCGGGTCGCCGACGCTGATCTGTGCCGCGTCATCCTGATAGCGGATGTAGAGCGTCTGGGTGTGTTCGCCGCAGCGCAGGGTGACCGGCTGTGCGCCCAGGGTGCTGGAGTGCCAGCCGCGCAGGGCATCAGAGGGGGTTTCGCTGCGACAGTGATACAAGGCCGCCAGTGCCCATAGCAGGGCGTCCGGGGCATCGCCGGCCAGGCTGCTGTCGTCGGCAAAGTCATCACCAATAAAGGCGGTAGTCGCCTCACCACGGGCAAAGACCGGATGGGCGAGGATTGCCGCCAGGAACTGACGGTTGTCGTTGACGCCCATCAGGGTGGTGTCTTGCACGGCACGAATCAGGCGGCGACGGGCGTCTTCACGGCTATCACCCACGGCAATGATCTTGGCCAGCATGGGGTCGTAATGGCTGCCGATTTCGGCACCTTCCACGAGACCGTGGTCGATGCGAATACCGTCACCACTGGCCGGTTGCCAGCGCAACACCGGGCCGGTTTGCGGCATGTAGTTCTGTGCGGGGTCTTCCGCGTAGAGGCGAACCTCCATGGCGTGGCCGGTGAGCTGTACCTGATCCTGGGTTAAAGGCAGGGGCTCGCCGCGCGCCACCTTGATTTGCCAGGCGACCAGATCCAGGCCGGTGACCAGCTCGGTGACCGGATGCTCTACCTGCAGGCGGGTGTTCATTTCCAGGAAGAAAAAGTCTCCCTCCGGAGCAAGCAGGAATTCCACCGTGCCGGCGCCCACATACTGGCAGGCCCTGGCCGCCTGCACGGCGGCCTCGCCCATGCGTTGGCGCAAGGGTTCGTCCACGGCCGGGGAGGGCGCTTCTTCCACCACTTTCTGGTGACGCCGTTGCACGGAGCAGTCGCGCTCGCCCAGATGGATTACGTTACCGTGGCGATCACCGAATACCTGGATTTCCACATGCCGGGGCTGCAGGACAGCGCGTTCCAGGATCAGCTCGTCACTGCCGAACGCGTTTTTGGCTTCCTGACGGGCGCTTTTCAGCTGAGCGCTGATATCACCGGCGTCGGTAACCACGCGCATGCCCCGGCCACCCCCACCGGCACTGGCCTTGATCATCAACGGCAGGCCGATGCGCTCCGCTTCCTGTTGTAGGCGCTCATCACTTTGCTCTTCGCCCTGATAACCGGGGATACACGGCACGCCAGCATCCTGCATGGCGATCTTGGAAAGCCGTTTGGAACCCATCAGTTGAATGGCGTCTTCATCGGGGCCGATAAAGATAATGCCTGCCTCTTTGCATGCCTTGGAAAAGGCGGCATTTTCGGAGAGAAAGCCGTAACCGGGATGCACCGCATCGGCACCGGTTTGCTGGCAGGCGGCGAGCAGGGCGTCCATGTTCAGGTAGGAGGCGCTGGCCAGGGCCGGGCCGATGCAGACCGCTTCGTCAGCCAGTTGCACATGACGGGCACCGGCATCCGGCTCGGAATAGACCGCCACGGTCCGGTAGCCCAGGGACTGGGCGGTGGCGATGACCCGGCAGGCAATCTCGCCACGGTTGGCAATCAGGATTTTTTCAAAGCTCATTGTGATTCCTTACCGGTGTTCCGGTTGAAAATGCTTTCCCGCACAGAGCGGCGCTTTAGGCGCGAACAGCTCAGTAGCGTGGGACCAGTGACGAGTAGCGAAAT
>Ga0207895_1000727_pt1 | contig 12532 bp, 9 predicted proteins | sample MalvirmetaMSP112_FD_184230 | JGI IMG/M metagenome (GOLD analysis project Ga0207895, IMG submission 184230) | Marine viral communities from the Deep Pacific Ocean - MSP112 (SPAdes) | ecosystem: Environmental > Aquatic > Marine > Oceanic | place: Pacific Ocean | collected 2011-05-24 | reverse complement strand
ATTAGAATCTTGTTGAGGTCGAGAACCGGAACGTTTCCGTCCGGTCATAGTCTTCCCGTTTGAGAATTTGAGAGAAATCGAACCGAATGGGACCAAACGGAGAGTCCCAGAAAACACTTAGACCGGCGGACGCCCGCATGGATGCAGCCGTCTTGGTGAGCCGGACTGCTGGCAGGCCGGTCGATTGATCGGTGAAGTAGATTGTGGGACCGACGTCAGGTCCACGAAGAGAGCCCAAGGCACCCGCCTCTGCGAATAGCGCGCTCTTGATACCGTATTCTTCAGGCAGGAAGCTCGGCAGGCTAAGTTCGAATGTGCTTTGATAATAGACATTACCGCCTTGCGAATTGAGGCGGCGAGTCTGAACAACTTCACCAGTTTCAGGATCGACTACGCGGACGATCTCTCGCGGGCCGATGCCTGCGACGTCAAACCCGCGGAACGTGCTGCCACCCCGGAAGAAACGGTTGTTGATCCTCACGCCCTGGCCGTCTTCCAATGGGAAAACATACCCTCCGGAAACACGAAGGCTCGCAATTATATCGCGCCAGATGCCACGATACATGGTCGCGGTAGACTCAGTCCGCAAATACTTCACATCACCGCCAATACCGGCAAGGTCCTGGCTGAATCGGAAATCAAAGCCGCGCGACGGCCTTATCGGATCGTTAGTGCGGTCCCAGTAGAAATTATATCCGAGGATCGAGGACAGATCGCTGCGTTCTGCCCGACAGATCGGATCTCTCAAGACGTAATCGCGCGAACATTGGTCAACAACGCGTTGGCCCGCACCGGCATCGCCTGGTTCGACGAGCCGATAGGTGTCGTCTGTGAGATCCTCTGGGGTGTCGGCCCCTGTGATCTGGACGCGGTCGGTAACAAAAAATCCTTCTTCGTCGATGATGTAATTACGATCGAGAACGTTCACTTCATCGGTTTGCAATCTGTAGCTAAGGCCAAGCTGCATGCGTTCCGTAAGTGGGAAACCGAGGCGTACGCCCGCACCAATCGTATCGCTGGTGAAGCCCGAATAATCTTCATAGTCCTGGCGAGTAGCGTAGGCGTCAATACCGCCGGAAAGATTGCGATCAAACAGTCTTGGCTCAGTGAACCGGAAATCCAGAATTTGCTGCCGGCTCGAAGCGGACACGCGAGCAACAACCGACTGACCGCGCCCCCTCAGATTGCGCTGTGACGCGCTGACGTCGAGCAGATAGGCATCCACGGATGAGAAGCCGGCCGCGAAGGACAGTTCGCCGGTTGGTTGTTCCTCGACCTTGATATCCACAATGGTCCGGTCCGGATCTTCCGACGGGGTCTCAACCACTTCGACATTCTTGAAGTAACCCAGAGCTCGGACGCGGTTCTTGGAACGATCAAGAAGGATGCGGTTGAACGCATCGCCTTCTGAAATTCGGAGTTCCCGACGAATGACCCGATCAAGTGTCTGCGTGTTACCGACAATATTGATCCGATCGATGTAAACCCGAGGACCTTCATCCACAGCGAAGGTGACATCAATCAGACCCGTCTCGGGATTCACGTCCAACTGTGGACGAACATCAACAAAGGCGTAACCAGCAATACCCGCTGCGTAAGTCAGCGAGTCGATTGTGTCTTCAATTGAGTCGCCCCGGAAGAGCGTGTCGGATTGAATAGGCACAGCACGTTTCAGTGCCTCAGCATTAAGCTTCTCGAGCGCCGTCTCGACTTTGACCTCGCCGAAATAATACTGGCGTCCCTCATCCACCGTCATGGTGATGTAGAAGTCCTTCTGGTCCGGCGTCAGTTCCGCCACTGCGGATGTCACGCGGAAATCGTAATAGCCATTGTTCTGATAGAACTGTCGCAAGAGGTCGCGGTCATATTCCAGACGGCCCGGATCGTAATTGTCATTCGAGCTGAAGAAGCGCCACAGACGTGATTGACGCGTGACAATCTCGCTGCGAAGGCGCGAGTCCGAGTAAGCCTGATTGCCAAGGAAGTTGATCGACCGGACACCGGTGACAGGCCCTTCGGTGATCTCGAAAATCAGATCAACACGATTTTGTTCCAGCGGTTTGTATTGCGGTTCGACTTTGGCGGCAAATCGACCGGACTGGCGGTATAGTTCGAGGATACGTTGAACATCGGATTGCACACGAGCAGCAGTGAAGATGCCGCGAGGTGCCGCCTGGATGTCTTCTTTGAGCTTGTCGTCATCTAGCGCGCTGTTTCCTTCAAAAACCACGCGGTTGATGATCGGGTTCTCAACCACACGAACGACCAGATTGTCATCCACACGGTCAATCGACACGTCCGCAAACAGGTTGGTGGCAAACAGTGTCTTCAAGGATAGGTCAATGCGGTCAGGATCAAAGGAATCACCAGGCTCTACAAGCAGGTAGGATTGAACCGTACGCGCCTCGATACGCTGATTGCCCTCGACAATGACGGAGCGGATGGTGCCGCCATAGCGACTATCTTCCTGTGCATCGGCAGTGCCCATGGGAACAAGCGCTGTGTTCACAGCCAGAACGCTGCTCGCCATCATGGTTGCTGCAAGAAACTTACGCATCGTCGACACACTCTCTGGTTAATTTCGGCAGGCGGATCAGCCGCCTCTTGCTCCGAACAAGCCGGTCTCGATGATATCACCCCAAGTGATCACCACGACCATTCCCAATAACAGGATCAACCCGAATGTCAGGGCCACCTCCTGCACTTTTTGCGGCATTTCCCTGCCCGCAATGGCTTCATATGCATTAAATACAAGGTGTCCGCCATCCAATACCGGCAGCGGAAGAAGGTTGAAAAAGCCGACTCCTACTGAGATCGCGGCGCAAATGCTTGCCAGCATCCAGAACAGACGTTCGAGCTTCTGACCGGTCGTCGTCTGCTCCTGTTCCCAAACCTTGTTAACCACGCGGCGGGAAATATCTCCGATTCCCACAGGCCCCGTCATGGCGTGCATCGACATTTTTCCAGTAACGATTCGCGTAAGCATCGTCACCGTCCGATCGATCGTCGCGCCGGTTTCGAGAACGCCCTGCCCCAAGGCCTCTACCGGATTGTAGTAGATGTGTTCCCCATACGAGATCGGGGCGATACTCACGCCAATCGTGGCCTGGGGGACTTGCTGCCCGAAATCGTTTTCACGGACAATTTCATCAGGGGTCACGACCAGGGCTTTCTCGGAATCGCCGCGCTGAACAACGAAATCAATTGGTTCCTTCGGGTTCAGGATGATCGCCATCAAGACTTCGGACGTATCGCTAACCGAATTGCCATTTACTGACATGATCACGTCGCCGGATTCCATTCCAGCTTCAGCAGCCGCGCCATCTGGTACTACTGCGGCAATGCCGACCTTCATAACCGGACGACCGTGAACGCCCAATATCAGAGCGAATATAAGGGTTGAAAGGATGAAGTTGGCAAATGGTCCTGCGAGGCTGACGAGCGAGCGTTGACCGACCCCAAGCTCTGGATATGCCCTACCAATCGGGCCCTGCTCAATCTTGCCGACATCGCCCGCCATCTGGCTCTCACCCACAAATTTCACAAAGCCACCGAGCGGAATCCAGTTCACGCGCCAGCGCGTGCCGTGCTTGTCAGTGCGTTCAAAGATCGGCTTTCCAAATCCCACCGAGAAAGACTCCACGGCGGCGCCAAACCAGCGCCCCACGATGTAGTGGCCGTACTCATGGACGATAACCACGATGCCCATCATGAAAATCAGGCAAAATAGAAACAAGGGTCCCTGGCTGAGAAAATCACCCAAAACGTTATCCTCCCGTACGACGCTGGGTCTTCTCTAGTACATCGCGCGCCATTTCTCGACTGAAACGGTCCAGCAAGGCAATCTCCTCCAGAGTATCGCAGGCGATTCCGTGCATATTTCCCGAAAAATAGCGATTCAACGTCTCTTCCACGATCCAGCTTATGTCCAGAAACCCGCAATGGCCCGCAATAAATGCAGAAACAGCCGATTCATTAGCGCAATTTAATACGGTCGTTGCCTGAACACCGTGTGCATATGCCTGACGCGCCAGCCGAATGGCCGGGAAGCGCGTTTCATCAACATTTTCAAAGTCCAGCCGGCCCAAGGTGGCGAGGTCCAGACGGTCCACGACGGTTGGAACCCTGTCCGGCCAGCCCAGCGCGTAGGAGATCGGCGTTTTCATGTCTGGCGCACCAAGCTGCGCGATGACTGAGCCATCGGTAAAGTGCGCCATGCCGTGAATGATCGATTGAGGATGGACGATCACATCCAAGCGCTCCCCTTCGACATCGAAAAGAAATCCCGCCTCGATGAACTCAAGCGCTTTATTCATGAGGGTCGCACTGTCGATGGAGTTCTTGACGCCCATGCTCCAGTTCGGGTGGGCGGCCGCTTGCTTGGGGCTCGCCATGCGCATCTGATCCAGAGACGACGTGAGGAACGGCCCGCCGGATGCCGTGATTGTCAACTTTTCCAGAGAGCGACCATCGCCAAGACATTGAAAAATGGCTGAATGCTCAGAATCGACTGGCAGTATCGAGACGCCCCTGCGTCGCGCCTCGCTCAGAATGAGCTTGCCACCGCACACAATGCTTTCCTTGTTTGCGATCGCGACATCATTTCCCGCACGTATGGCAGATATCGTGGATTTGAGGCCAGCTGCCCCAACAATCGCCGCCAACATGCGCTCCACCGGGCGCGCTGCTGCTTCTGCGATCGCTGTTTCGCCTGCCGCCGCTTCGATATCAGTTCCAGCCAGCAGAGTTTTCAGGGTCGGCAGCTGGGACTCATCAGAAATCACCGCGATTTCAGCATTGAACGCGATAGCTTGCGCAGCGAGACCTTCTGCATCCGAGCCGGCCGCAAGCGCTACGATCTGAAATGTCTGCCCTGCATTGGCGTTGGCGTAACGGACGACATCCAACGCAGACTTTCCGATTGATCCCGTTGATCCCATGATGCTGATACGGCGGGTGGCCATCAGGACAGACCCAGTGCGGTCGAGAGTGACGGAAAGCTCCACAACAGAAGTGAACCAACGATTCCGACGGCGCCGAGGCCATCGACCCTGTCAAGAACACCCCCATGCCCGGGGAGCAGGTTGCTCGAGTCCTTCACCTTGAACCGGCGCTTGAGGCCACTTTCAAGAAGATCTCCGAGCTGTGCGGTAAATGACAGGCTGGCGCCCAAAAGCACCCACAAGATCAGACTGGAGTTCTGCAAATCCGCCGCAGCAATACCGCACACAGCCGTGAATAGGAGCGCGCCCGTTGCTCCACTCCAAGTCTTGTTCGGACTTTCCTGAGGCAACAGGCGCGGCCCACCCAAACCCCGCCCGACAAAATACGCCGCAGCGTCGGATGCCCAGACGAAGGACATGAAATACAATGCAACAGTGCGGCCATCCCAGGGTCCTTCGCGCAAGAACCAGAGACCAGCCGCCATGGCAGTAACATAGAACCAGCCAAGCATAGCAGCGGATCGTATCCGCAAACTGCCCGCATTGGATGCAAACGAAAGCGCCAACCCGAAACAACCTAGGAAGACGTGAAGCCAGGTCAAATCCATAGGAAGGCTGAGGCAGAATAGTGCGGCGGCAAAGCTCAGAAGCCAGCCGCGAGGATGCCCGCTCATTCCAGCCCATTCCCAAGCCATGATACCGCCGAAAAGCGCACAAGCAGCCGCCAACCACCATCCGCCTGACCATACGACGAACAAGCCGGCAGGAATAAGGAGTGCTGCCGTCAGCAAGCGGAGTCCAAGCTGGGAAAAGCGGCTCTCGGGCGGGGTCCAGTCGCCCATTATGCGCTCCCCTTCGAAACAGCGCCAAAGCGGCGCTCCCTTTCGCTATAGATAGCAACTGCCTTCTCCAGAAAGGAACGATCGAAGTCTGGCCATAACACGTCGAAGAACACGAGTTCGCTATAAGCGGCTTGCCACAACAGGAAGTTGCTCAAGCGGTATTCCCCACTCGTTCGGATGAGAAGATCTGGATCCGGCATATCGACCGTATCGAGATAGGAAGCGAAGATGTCTTCAGTCACATTCTCAGACGCCAACTTGCCGCTCTCGACATCCGCCGCCAGTCTGCGCGAAGCGCGCGCAATCTCCTCGCGCCCCCCATAATTGAACGCGATGTTCAAATAGAAATCAGCATTGGCCGCAGTTTCACGTTCCGCCCTCTCGACCAATCCAGCTATGTCATCCGGCAGACCCTGGCGCCTGCCGATAACCCTTATCTTCACGCCTTCCTTTTTGAGCCTTCCGAGATCTTTCTTAATGAAAGTTTTCAGGAGCCCAAACAGGGCGTTGACCTCGGATGCGGGCCGACGCCAATTCTCAGTCGAAAAGGAATAAACTGTCAGGTATCGAACACCAATCTGGCCAGCCGCCTCAACAGTGCGTCGAAGTGCTTCGACTCCTCGCTCATGCCCTGCAGCTCGTGGCAATCCACGAGCGTTCGCCCACCGACCATTCCCATCCATGATGATGGCAATGTGAGCGGGTACGCGAGATGCGCCCGCATGCGAGTCGGACGGCGCAGAGGCGTCGTCGGTCGACATCAGACCTGCATTATCTCCGCTTCTTTGGCTTTCAGTGCGTCGTCAACCTTGCTGACATAGAGGTCCGTCAACTTCTGGACTTCTTCAGACAGCGTACGGTGGCGATCTTCGCTGATATCACCATCCTTTTCCATCTTCTTGAGCGTGTCCATGCCATCCCGGCGAATATTGCGGACGGATACCCGTGCAGCTTCAGCATATTTGCCAGCAACTTTCTGGAGTTCAACACGGCGTTCTTCATTCAGCGGCGGTATCGGAATGCGCAAATTCTGGCCGTCCGTAACAGGGTTCAGGCCCAAGCCGGAATCCCGGATCGCCCGCTCAGTCGCACCAACGACAGTCTTGTCCCAAACATTGACCGACAACATGCGGTTGTCAGACACGGTGACCGACGCGACCTGGTTCAACGGCACCGTTGAACCATAGGCTGGGACCATAACCGCATCTAGCAGGTTCACTGAGGCCCGGCCCGTCCGCAGACCGCTGAATTCAGTGGAGAGAGACGCCAGGGCGCCTTCCATCCGGCGCTCAAGATCCTTCTTGTCATAGCTCATGACACTTACGCTCCATGATTGTTGATTGTTGTCGATGTGCCCTTCCCATGAAGGACTTTGAGGAGAGACCCTTCTTCCTTAAGCGAGAAGACCACGATCGGGATGTTGTTGTCGCGCATAAGACTCACCGCAGAGGGGTCCATCACGCGCAAATCTTTGGCCAGCAATTCCTGATAGCCAACCTCGTCGTAGCGCGTCGCATTTGCGTCGATTTTGGGATCCGCTGTGTATACGCCGTCGACTTGCGTCCCCTTGAGCAGGGCATCGCAGTTCATTTCGATCGCCCGCAGCGCAGCCCCGGTATCTGTCGTGAAGAATGGGTTTCCAATGCCGGCCGCAAATATCACAACGCGGCCTTTTTCCATGTGTCGTTGGGCCCGGCGGCGAATATAGGGCTCGCAAATCGACTCCATGCGGATTGCCGATTGCACGCGCGTCGGGACGCCAATGCTCTCAAGCACGCTTTGCATGGCAAGAGCATTCATGATCGTGGCCAGCATGCCCATGGAATCGGCCTGTGCACGCTCCATGCCCTTGGCAGCGCCCGCGACGCCGCGAAAAATGTTTCCGCCGCCAATGACGAGGCAGACTTCCGCGCCAGTGTCCTGAGCTTGCTTGATTGCATGTGCGAATTTCTCGCACGTCGGAATATCAATTCCGAATTGTCCGGGGCCCATCAGCGCCTCTCCGGAGAGCTTCAACAACACCCGTTTGTATTTCAAGGGGCTGGAGTCGGACTCTTCGGTCTGCATGGGCGGTGTCTCCGGTATTATCGGCCTTATAGGCTCCTAAAAGATTCCCGGCCGCCTGTCATGGGCGACCGGGATGTTCAAAGCCCTTTGCGGGCCGAAAGGCAAGCGTGATCAGCTGCCTTTTGTCATGGATGCAACTTCGTCGGCGAAGTTGTCTTCTTCTTTCTCGATGCCCTCACCCAGCTTGAAGTGCACGAAGCCCTTCAGCGTTGCGCCCTGATCCTCGAGGAATTTACCAACCGTCTGGTCCGGGTTCATCACGAATGGCTGCTCTACAAGAACAACTTCCTTGTAGAACTTCTGCATCCGGCCAACGATCATCTTCTCGATGACATTGTCAGGCTTGCCGCTTTCGCGAGCCTGCTCGGTAAGTACGCGCTTTTCAGCCTCAACAATCGCCGGATCCAGCTCATCAGTGGTGGCGGATGCAGGCGACGTTGCCGCGATATGCATCGCAACCTTGCGGCCGACTTCTTCCAGATCGCCAGAACCGTCGAGGGCGACAAGCACACCGACTTTGCCCATGCCGGCCGTTTCAGCATTGTGGATATAGGAAGCCACCTTGCCGTCCGCCGTCAGCTTCGCACTGCGACGCAGGGTCATGTTCTCGCCAACGGTCGCAATCAGGCGTTTGATCAGGTCATCCACAGAACCTTCGCCATCCGGCGCTGGAGCAGAAGATAGCCCCTCGACGGACCCGTCCGTTTCGAGTGCAGCTTTGGTGATTCCAGCCAGCGCCGCCTGGAATTTCTCGTTCCGGGCGACAAAGTCGGTTTCAGCGTTCAATTCCACAATTGCGCCGGTCTTGCCGTCGTCCGAGACTTGGACTGAAACGAGACCATCAGCGGCGGTGCGTCCAGATTTCTTGGCTGCTTTCGAGAGGCCTTTCGCGCGCAGCCAATCGGTGGCCGCGGCTTCATCGCCATTGTTTTCGACGAGCGCCTTTTTGGCATCCATCATGCCTGCGCCAGTCTTCTCGCGCAGTGCTTTAACAAGCGCAGCGGTAATCTCAGCCATTGCTGTATTCCTTCAGTTTGGTCTTCAGGTCAGACGCCTGTTCCTAGGCGCCTGTTGTATCTTCGGCGGTTTCGCCTTCTGCGGCCACAGCCACGTCAGCTTCAGCCATGGCGTCGATATCTTCTAGCTCACCAAGGTCAACACCAAGGCCAGCCGTCGACTCTGCCAGGCCGTCCAGTACGGCATCCGCGAACAGGTTGCAGTAAAGGGAAATGGCGCGCGCAGCATCGTCATTACCAGGAAAGCCATAGTCGGCGTCAGCCGGGTCACAATTTGTATCAAGCACGGCGACGACTGGAATTCCCAGCTTGCGAGCTTCCTGGACAGCAATCGCTTCCTTGTTCGTATCGATCACGATCATAGCAGCCGGCAGGCCGCCCATGTCTGCGATACCGCCAAGAGAGAGCTGAAGCTTGTCACGGCGACGCTCAAGGTCGAGCAATTCCTTCTTGGTGAGCCCTTGGCCGCTGTCACCGCTTTCAAACATCGCGTTCAGCTCTTTGAGCTGCTTGATGGAATTGGAAACAGTGGACCAGTTGGTCAGCGTGCCGCCGAGCCAGCGATGGTTCATGTAATACTGAGCGCAACGGCCAGCAGCTTCGGCAATCGGCTCCTGAGCCTGACGTTTGGTGCCCACGAACAGGACCCGTCCACCTTTTGCGACCGTGTCGCGCACAAAGACCAGGGCCTGGTGCAGCGAGGGGACGGTCTGGGACAGGTCCATGATGTGGATTCCCGAACGATCACCGTAGATATACGGCTTCATGCGAGGATTCCAGCGGTGGGTTTGGTGACCGAAGTGAACGCCAGCTTCGAGCAGCTGACGCATGTTGAAGTCAGGTAGGGCCATAGATTTTCTCCATCCGGTTGGCCGTCACGAGTGGAACGTTGGACCCCTATGGCCCGTCGCACCGGATGCACCCGTGAACTGGTTTCTGATGTGGCGGCTTATACAGAAAATGCCGATGCCTGCAAGAGTTCTGGCGCGGCTTTTGTCAGGCAGCCTTGAGGGGCTCGACGCGCTCCACGCCGGGCGCTTCTTTCAGGGCCCGCTGTGCACTCAGGCCAATCGTGTAAGTTGCCGGCAGCTTCATGGTGACAACCCGGCCGTCTTCCAGTGGCATTTCGATCAGGAGTTCGCCCTGTTCAAGGTCCTGAAGCTTTGCAAGATGGCCAACCACTCCCGCCAGATCGCCAACATATGCGCCAACAGCGAGCCGAATCTTGAGCGCCCCCATCGCCTTCGACAATCTGGCTGCTTCAAGCTTCAGTACCCGTTCAGCGTTCAGTTTGATTTCTTCGGCGTTTCGTTTCACCCCGACAGTAATCGCCACCGCATTGCCGACCTGAAGCAGATCGTAATTTTGGGACAAGGTTTCCGGGAAAACCATCATCTCGACTTCGCCAGATGGGTCGGAAAGCGTCAGGAACGCAAACTTGCCGCCATTGCGCGCAGGTTTATCGCTACGCGCGCGGACGACGCCGATCATCTCGAGCGGCTTGCCGTCCGAGGCACGATCCTGCACCTCCATGGCCAGGGTCACGCGTTCGCGGTCCAATCCCTCAAGCACGTCATCCAGGGGATGGCCAGAGAAGTAGAACCCGATCGACTTGAACTCCTGATCCAGTTTCTGTTGACCATTCCAGGCCCTGGTTTTCGGCAGCACCGGCCTTAGTGCAGGTTCGGCCTCGGCAAACAGACCGCCCTGCCCGCCTTGTCGGTCCTGGGCTGCACTAACCGCCAAATTTGCCAGCAGCGGCGCTGACTCCAGCATTCTGGCGCGGTTCGGCTCCATGCCATCGAATGCGCCGGCCTTGGAAAGCGATTCAAACGCTTTCTTGTTCACATGTTTCGGATCGACGCGTTCAGCGAAGTCGTAGAGATCCGCAAAGCGACCATCCTTGTCCCGTATCTCGACGACATGTTTCATGGCCTCAAGCCCGACGCCCTTCAGTGCGCCGAGCGCATATACGACCGCGCCATCACGCACATCGAAGTCTGCCGAAGAAGTGTTTACATCAGGAGCCAGAACCGGAATTTTCAGTCGCTTGGCTTCCTGGAAGAAGGCCGCGAGCTTGTCAGTGTTGCCGATATCAAGACTCATCGAAGCGGCGAGAAATTCGACAGGGAAATGCCGCTTCAGGTAGCCCGTATGGTAACCGATCAACGCATAGGCCGCCGCGTGAGATTTGTTGAAACCGTAGCCGGCGAACTTCTCCATCGTATCGAAGATGTCGTTGGCGAGCTTCTCTTCCATGCCCTTTTGCTCAGCCGCACCTTCGACAAAACGCTTCCGCTGGGCGATCATCTCCTCGACTTTCTTTTTACCCATGGCGCGACGCAGAAGGTCGGCTTCGCCGAGGGAGTAGCCAGCGATCTCTTGCGCCATCCGCATGACCTGCTCCTGATAAACAGGCACGCCATAGGTGGCCTCAAGGACAGGTTTCAGGTCCGGATGCTGATAGACGACGGAGGACGGGTCTTCCTTGCCCTGGACATAAACCGGAATGTTTTCCATCGGACCGGGGCGGTAGAGTGAGATGATGGCGATGACGTCCTCAAGATTGTGCGGACGCACCTTCTTGAGCGTATCCCGCATCCCGGCGCCTTCGAGCTGAAACACGCCCAGCGTCTCGCCGCTTGCCATGAGGTCGTATGTGGCCTGATCATCCAGGCTTTGCCATTCCGGCCCGACATCCCGGCCGTCCCGTCGGATCAGCTTGAGCGCCCGGTCGATCACGGTCAGGGTTTTCAGTCCGAGGAAGTCAAACTTCACCAGCCCCGCCATTTCAGCGTACTTCATGTTGAACTGGGTTGCCGGAAGATCCGCCCTCGGATCATTGTAGAGCGGCACGAGCTCGACCAGCGGCCGGTCGCCGATCACAACACCCGCTGCGTGCGTGCCCGCATTTCGGTACTTGCCTTCCAGCGACAATGCGACTTCCAGCAGTTCCCCAACACGCTCGTCAGCGTCAATTTCATCCTGGAATTTTGGCTCGTCGTCGATTGCATCCTGCAGCTTGGGCGGATTGGCGGGATTGAAGGGGATCAGCTTGGCAAGCCGGTCGACCTGACCATATGGCATCTGCATAACGCGGCCGACGTCCCGGACGACAGCCTTGGCCTGCAATGTACCGAATGTGATGATCATGGCGACGGAGTCGGCACCGTACTTGTCACGCACATAGCGGATAACTTCCCCTCGCCGTTCCTGACAGAAATCGATATCGAAATCCGGCATCGACACACGTTCCGGGTTCAGGAAGCGTTCGAAGAGTAGATCAAAGCGGAGCGGATCAAGGTCTGTGATCAGGAGCACCCAAGCGACGAGCGAGCCCGCACCGGACCCCCGCCCCGGCCCCACCGGGATGCCATTGTCCTTGGCCCACTTGATAAAGTCGGAAACAATCAGGAAGTAGCCGGGAAACCCCATGCGCTCGATGATCGTCAGTTCGTAGTCAAGCCGCTCAAAATAGGTATCCCGCTCGGCATACAGCTTGTCCGCCGCGCCAAGACGGTATTCCAACCCCTCCAAGGCTTGCTTGCGGAGTTCTTCTGATTCCGAACGTCCTTCATTCGAAAAGTTCGGCAGGATGGGCTGGTGCGTCTCTGCCTTTACCGCGCAGCGCTGGGCGATTTCAAACGTGTTCGCAATGGCTTCG
>Ga0207895_1000719_pt1 | contig 12615 bp, 9 predicted proteins | sample MalvirmetaMSP112_FD_184230 | JGI IMG/M metagenome (GOLD analysis project Ga0207895, IMG submission 184230) | Marine viral communities from the Deep Pacific Ocean - MSP112 (SPAdes) | ecosystem: Environmental > Aquatic > Marine > Oceanic | place: Pacific Ocean | collected 2011-05-24 | reverse complement strand
GCGTGGTAAGAAGCTCTGCTCTGTCGACAAGGCGAACGTGCTGGAAGTGACTGTTCTGTGGCGGGAAATCATGGAAGACCTGCGCCGGGAATACCCGGATGTTGAGCTCTCCCATATGTACGTGGATAACGCCGCCATGCAGCTGGTCAGGGCACCCAAACAGTTTGATGTGATTGTGACTGGCAACATGTTTGGTGATATTCTTTCTGACGAAGCGGCTATGCTGACAGGGTCGATTGGGATGTTGCCCTCTGCGTCTCTGAACTCTGAGAAGCAGGGTATGTACGAGCCCTGTCATGGGTCAGCGCCCGATATTGCAGGTAAGGGCATAGCCAACCCGCTGGCTACGATCCTCAGTGGCGCAATGATGTTGCGGTACAGTCTTGGCGAGGAGAAAGCCGCCGAGGCGATAGAGGCGGCGGTCAGCAAAGTGCTGGATCAGGGCCTGAGGACAGCGGATATCATGTCTTCTGAGGGCCGGAAGGTATCGACCCGAGAGATGGGCGATGCCGTTCTGGCGGCACTCTGAGGCCGGCAAGTTTTGAGACCCGACGACAACGCGATGCGGTTGTCGCGGGATCATCCATCCTGTCCCTGCCAGCGATACAGGTAGAGGGCGGGCATAAAACGAGGTTCAAAGGTCGCACATGAAGCGAGTTGGACTTATTGGCTGGCGCGGTATGGTGGGCTCTGTCCTCATGCAGCGCATGCGCGAAGAAAACGATTTTGCAGATATCGAACCGATCTTCTTTACCACTTCCCAGGCCGGAAAGCCGGCACCGGACGTAGGCAAAGAGGGTGTGCCTGCGCTGCAGGATGCCTTCGATATCGATACCCTGAAAACGCTGGATGTGGTGGTTACCTGCCAGGGCGGGGATTACACCGGTGCCGTGTACCAGAAACTCCGTGATGCCGGATGGCAGGGGTACTGGATTGACGCCGCTTCCACGCTGCGGATGGTCGATCATTCCGTCATCGTTCTTGATCCGGTCAACCGCAACGTGATTGACGATGCCCTGGCGAAGGGCGTGAAGGACTACGTTGGTGGGAACTGTACTGTCAGCCTGATGATGCTGGCCCTTGGTGGGCTGCTGGAGCAGGACCTGATTGAATGGGTATCGCCTATGACCTATCAGGCGGCGTCTGGTTCCGGTGCCCAGAACATGCGGGAACTGCTCAACCAGATGGGCGAGCTGAAGGGCAGCGTGAGTGACGAGCTGGCGGATCCATCCTCGGCTATCCTCGATATCGATCGCAAGGTAACCGAAACCATGCGTTCGGACGGCTTTCCCACCGAGCACTTTGAAGTGCCTCTGGCAGGCAGCCTGATTCCGTTTATCGACAAGCAGCTTGATAACGGCATGAGCAAGGAAGAATGGAAAGCGGGCGTCGAGACCAACAAGATTCTTGGTCGCAGCAGCAATCCGATTCCGATCGACGGCATCTGCGTTCGCATCGGTGCCATGCGTTCCCACAGTCAGGCCTTGACCATCAAATTGAAGAAGGACCTTCCGGTTTCCGAGATTGAGTCCATCCTGGCCAAAGCCAACGACTGGGTGAAGGTGATTCCCAATGAGCGGGATGCCACCCTTCGGGAGCTCACCCCGGCGAAGGTTACGGGTACGTTGAGTGTTCCCATTGGCCGTATCCGCAAGCTGACCATGGGGCCTGAGTACATCTCAGCGTTCACGGTTGGTGATCAGTTGCTGTGGGGTGCGGCGGAACCGCTCAGGCGGATGCTTCGCATACTGCAGGAGCAGTAACGCAGTCCCGCAGCGGGCAATATTATGCCAACTGTGTCCGGTTTCAGAGAACCGGCTGGGGGCGGAGGCTGAAATACGCCTCCGCCCCTGTTATTTTCGGAAGCGTTTTGTACATGTTTGGGTTCTTGTGGGCTAGACTTTGGCTATTCGGGGGCACCGGATCATCGTTCGGTAACAATATGTTCCCGACCATTTATGAAAAAATGGTGCAAGGACTGCGGCTGATTGATTGATAAAAGAGGTTTTATCAACAATACTTGCCGGGCTGAATATTAAAAACTTTACATAATAACGATAGTAATCAAGACGGAAGTCATCCAACCTCGTCCGATTCTGTTTGTGAAAACAGTAACGAATAACGGAGACTGGTAAGGAAAAAGCATGAAGGTACGCAAGCTTGCGGTTGCTCTGGCTCTGGCGGGAGGGCTTGGTTCTGGCGTCGCACAGGCCCTGGGTCTGGGTGAGATTGAATTACAGTCCTATCTGAATGAGCCTCTGGACGCGGATATCAGTCTGCGTAAAAGCGAGGGCGTCGACCCTGGTGATGTATTTGTAAACATCGCTCCCGATTCGGCCTATGAACGGGTTGGTATCGACCGGAACTACTTCCTTACCAAACTTGATTTCCGCGTCACCACAGCCAGCGATGGCAGTCTGGTGGTGAACGTGTCGTCCCGTGAGCCATTACGGGAACCCTACCTCAATTTCCTGCTTGAAGTGACCTGGCCTAATGGGCGGTTGATGCGGGAATACGCGGTTCTGGTTGACCCCCCGGTGTATGCGGAGGAGTCCGGTGTGCGGGAAGAGGTTGCCGCTCCAACCACTCGCCAGGTTTCCGAACCAGCCCGTCAACAGCAGGCCAGATCGACATCCCAGGAGCCCCGGCGCACAACCACTCAGCGTGCGAGGACTCTCCGGCCCACCGGGCCTTCCGATACCCTCTGGAATATTGCTGAGAGTGTTCGCCCCGACAGCAGTGTGTCCATGCAACAGGTCATGCTTGCGCTCCAGGACCTGAACCCTGACGCGTTTATTGCGGGCAATATCAACCGGCTCAAGCGTGGTGAAGTGCTGCGGGTGCCGGATATGGAACAGATTCGCAGTCGTTCCCGTACCGAGGCTAATCGACAGGTGGCCGCACAGAACGAAGCGTTCTCGACGCCGCAGCGCACGGTGGATGCCACAGATACCGAAGTTGCTTCAGGGCAAGCGGGTGGTGAACAGACTGGCGGTGATGAGCTTCGATTGCTTGCAAGTGAAGACAGCAGCACTCGTGATGCCGAAGAGGGCGGCTCGGCCGGCGGTGACGGTGATACCGCCGGTGGTGTAGACGCCGGCTCCGCCGTCGTCATGGAAGAGCTCGAAAGCGCCCGGCGAGAAAATGAAGAGCTGGGTGGTCGGGTTGATGATCTTCAAAATCAGGTGGAAACCCTTCAGCGTCTGCTGGAACTGAAAAATACACAGCTTGCCGAAATGCAGCAGGCTCAAGGTGACAGCGGCCAACCCGCAGATGCACCTCAGGCGGAGACATTGTCTGAGCAAGTCGCTGAAGAGGAGATGGAAACGTCCCCCGATGGCGACGCTACTGATATGGCCGCAGAAGACATGGATGCCGCGGACGGTATGGCCACCGACGAAGATGCGGCTGATCCTGCGGCAACCGACATGGATGAAACCACCGCAGCGGGCGCCGAAGAAGGTGCTGACGCACCGGCGATGGGTGATGATGCCGATATGCCAGAGGCCGACGTTGCGTCCGATGAGATGGATGCCGGTACCGCGCCTGAGGAAGAGGCCGGTCAGCAGGAAGCCGATGTAGCATCACCGGCATCCGAGCAGCCTGCCAGCGAGGTGTCAACATCACCGGCGGAGTCTGACAAGGGCTTTCCGGATAACATCATCAGCGCCATTACCAACAACCCGATGTATCAGATAGCGCTTGGCGGTGGTCTGGTTGTTCTGTTGTTGCTTCTGCTGTTGCTGGCGCGGCGCAATGCCAATCGTGAAAAAGCGTTTTACGACCAGCTGAATAGTGAAACCGACGCGGAGACCGATACCTTCGATCTCACCCTGGATGACGAAGACGGTGCAGATGCACCGGAGAGTGACCCTCTGGCGGAAGCCGACGCCTACATTGCGTATGGGCGCATGGATCAGGCGGCACAGTCTCTGGAAACCGCAATTTCCCGTGAACCCAGTCGTACAGATCTGCGCTTGAAACTGCTTGGGGTGTACGCGGATACCCAGGACAGGCAATCCTTTGAGAAGCAGCTCGGTGAGGTTGAGACCCTGGACGACGAACAGGCTATCGCCGAAGCTCACGAAATGCGCGCTCGCCTCGAAGAGGCTGAGTCAATGCCTAGCATTGACGATCTGGAATCTCAGCTGAGATCGGATTCTTTCGACACCAGCTCACGTGACGAGGATACCGTATTTGATGAGCCGGCTTTGGACAGCACATCGGAAGATGAGGCTGAAGATGAGTTTAGTAGCCTGGAGACGGATTTTTCCGATCTGGACGAAACTGACGACACCTACGCCGAGGAATCCGAAAAGGAACCGGGCCCGGATGATCTGATCGAGTATGACCTCTCTGGTATCGATACCTCGAGTGGTAAAGAAGAGGCGACCACAGAAAAATCCGATGATCTGGCTGACGAAGCCTTCGACTTTTCACTGGAGGACGATTCAGCCGAGGAGCCGAAAACATCCGAGGAAGACGATGATCTGAGCCTCGATTTCGCGGAGGATGAACAGGAATCCAGCGAAACAACGGACGACTCGGATGAATTCGACTCACTGGAACTTGATGAGGACGATCTGGAAACAGCCAGCGCTGACGACTCTGAAGGTCAAGAGCTGGAAGTTGACAGCCTGGAAGAAGGCGACCTGGAAGAAAGCGATCTGGATTCCCTGGACGAATCCTTCCTGGACGAGCTGGATGCTGAGCTGGATAAAGTTGCCGGCGAAGATGAGACGTCTTCCGACGACGAACAAAGCGAACTTGACGACCTTGAGCTTGACGTTTCCGACGAGGACCTTGCGCTTATGGAAGAGTTTGCCGATTCCGGCGATTCCGCCGGTACAGATGCGAATAACGATCAGCAGGAGGAGGATTCTACTCCTCTGGATGAAGAGCTCGGCCTTGAGGATACCCTGACGGGTGAGGAGCCCGCAGATCCGGAAGAGACCGTTGCAGGCGTCGAGGAAGTGGAAGAAGATCTTCCAGAACTCAGCGATGATGATCTCGCGGCTGCCGAGTCCGGGGAGGAAGAGTCAGGTGAGCCTCCCGTGGCATCTGATCCCGCATCCTCAAAGGCTGCGTCCAGCGCGGATGACATCGAAGAAGCCGATCTTGGCGACGACGATGACTTCGATTTCCTGACAGGCACCGACGAAGCGTCAACCAAGCTTGACCTTGCCAGAGCCTACGTGGAAATGGGCGACGTCGATGGAGCCAGGGATATCCTTGAGGAAGTGGCTCTGGAAGGAAATGAGGAGCAGAAAGCGGAAGCGCAGGATCTCCTTAAAAATCTGTCCTGATTCGATATAATCAGTACAGCGAATGCGAAACGCCGGTTACCGGGCCCGTCCCGGATTAAAGCCGGCGTTTTGTTTTTTATTATCAGCTTGCCAATCCGGACACTTCATTGTTTGTTACGCCACAACCACTGACCACTGACGGCGCCATCGGGGCGGGGCGGGTCGCGCTTGCCTTTGAATACGATGGCCGGGGCTTCCACGGCTGGCAATATCAGAAATCAGGCGTGCGGTCGGTTCAGGGAGAACTGACCCAGGCAGTTTCAAAGGTTGCTGACCATCCTGTTGAACTCGTATGCGCGGGCCGCACAGATGCGGGCGTGCACGCCAGTTACCAGATTGCCCATTTCGAGACGCCCTCGGTGCGTAATCCCCGGTCCTGGGTCATGGGAATCAACACTTCATTGCCGCAGGATGTTGCGGTTCATTGGGCCGGTAATGGGGTGGATGACTTCCACGCCCGTTTTTCCGCGACGTATCGCCGGTACCGTTATGTGATCTATAACCATGCGGTAAGGCCGGGCATCCTTCATGGCCAGGTTAGCTGGACGTTTCGCCCCCTGGATGCAGCGCTGATGCATCAGGCTGCCCAGTTTCTTTGCGGTGAGCACGACTTCTCCTCATTTCGTGCGGCTGGCTGCCAGTCGAGGTCACCCACTCGGTTTCTTGAAGCCATCGAGGTAACCCGAAAAGGGAACTTCGTCGTAATAGATGTGCAGGCAAATGCGTTCCTGCATCATATGGTTCGCAATATCGCCGGTGCACTGATGTCGGTGGGTACAGGTAAGCAGCGGCCGGCGTGGATTCGTGAGATACTTGAGGCCAGAGATCGGACTGTTGCAGGCGTAACAGCACCGCCCCATGGACTGTATCTGGTGGATGTAGGGTATCCGGAAGGGTTCTCTATCCCGGCAGCTCAGTGCGGGCCAGCGTTCGTCGCACCCTGGTTTGAGGCTGATGAAAACCGACCACGCAGCCCGACTCACATACACCGAAAACAGCGATAGACGGCTTATGAGAACCCGGGTCAAGATCTGTGGTATCACCCGAAAGCAGGACGTTATTGCCGCTGCCAACGCCGGAGCGGATGCCCTGGGCTTTGTATTCTACGAGCCCAGCCCAAGGTATGTGACACCTGATGCCGCCAGGGAGCTGGTGGATGCGGTTCCTCCCTTTGTAGCGGCAACGGGGCTGTTTGTTAACCCCGAAGCGTCATACGTCCGGGAGGTGCTGTCACAGGTGCCGCTGGGGCTTCTCCAGTTTCATGGCGATGAATCTCCGGAATTTTGCAACAGTTTCGGTGTTCGCTGGATCAAAGCCGTGCGGGTGCGCGAAACTGATGATATCGAACATGCCTTTGAGCATTACCGTAACGCCAGCGGCCTGCTGGTGGATGCATGGGACCCGAAGAAATACGGCGGTACCGGACAGTCCTTTAACTGGTCATTGATACCGTCCACGCGCCCATTGCCTCTCATATTGGCCGGCGGCCTGGCTTCTGATAATGTATCCCGCGCTGTTGCGCAGGTGCGCCCCTGGGCCGTCGATGTCAGTGGTGGTGTGGAAAGCAGCAAAGGCATCAAAGACGACGAAAAGATCACTGATTTTATAAACGAGGTTCACCGTGTCGATGAAACTGACTGAAGAAATGCTCAAGGCGCTTCCGGATGCACGGGGTCACTTTGGTGCTTACGGCGGAAGATTTGTCTCCGAAACCCTGTTTGATTCGCTGATGACCCTGGAGCGTGAGTACAAAAGACTAAAGGACGATCCGGAGTTCCAGGCGGAGTTTGATCGGGATCTGGCGCATTATGTTGGCCGGCCCAGCCCGCTGTACTTTGCTGAAAGACTGAGCCGGGAAACCGGTGGTGCACAAATCTGGCTGAAGCGTGAAGATCTTAACCACACGGGCGCGCACAAGGTAAATAACACCATCGGTCAGGCACTGCTCGCGAGTTTCCTGGGTAAAAAACGGGTCATTGCGGAAACGGGTGCCGGGCAGCATGGCGTTGCTACAGCGACCGTGTGCGCGCGCCTGGGCCTTGAGTGCCACGTGTTCATGGGCGCCGAGGATGTAAAGCGACAGTCCCTGAACGTTTACCGGATGAAACTGCTTGGCGCTGAGGTTCACTCCGTTCAGAGCGGAACGCGCACACTCAAGGACGCCATGAACGACGCGATGCGTGACTGGGTGGCGAACGTTGACGACACCTTCTACATCATTGGTACGGTTGCCGGGCCTCACCCTTATCCACTGCTGGTGCGTGATTTCCAGTCAGTCATCGGGCGAGAAACCCGCGAACAGTCCCTGGCCCAGGCGGGTAAACTGCCGGATGCGCTGGTGGCCTGTGTCGGTGGTGGTTCCAACGCCATCGGCATGTTCTATCCGTTCCTGACCGACGAGAGTGTGGAGATGTACGGTGTGGAAGCCGGTGGCCTGGGTATTGAGACCGGAAAACATGCGGCGCCGCTGAGCGCGGGACGTCCGGGTGTGCTTCACGGTAACCGGACGTACCTGATGGAAGACGAGAATGGCCAGATCGCGGGCACCCATTCGGTCAGTGCCGGCCTTGATTACCCGGGCGTCGGGCCTGAGCACAGCTGGCTCAAGGACATTGGCCGGGCCCACTACGTGTCGGTGACCGATGATGAAGCTCTGGATGGCTTCCGGAAGCTGACACGGGTGGAGGGTATTATGCCCGCGCTTGAGACCGCCCATGCGGTGGCCTACGCTATCAAGCTGGCCGCTACGATGGATAAGGACCAGATGGTGGTGATCAACGTCTCCGGTCGCGGTGACAAGGACATACACACCATCGCTCAACTGGATGGCATAGAAGTTTAAGCAGTTGCCCGGTATCTGACGGCAGGTCGCCGGGCTGGTACGGACTGCAGTGCAGGAATAATCACAGGAGCAGGCATGAGTCGAATCGAAGGGGTGCTGAAAGCCCTGAAAGGGCAGGGTCGCAAGGCGCTGATTCCGTACATTACCGCTGGCGATCCACATCCGGATCTGACCGTTGACCTGATGCACACTTTGGTGTCGGCGGGTGCTGATATCATCGAACTGGGCGTACCGTTCTCCGACCCAATGGCGGACGGCCCGGTGATTCAACAGGCGTGTGAGAGAGCGTTGGTGCACGGGACGTCATTGCGTCAGGTGCTGGGAATGGTGAAAACGTTCCGTGAGAAAGACAATGCCACACCGGTCGTGCTGATGGGTTACCTCAACCCGATGGAGGCCATGGGTCAGGAGAAATTCGCTGACGCGGCTGTTGATGCCGGGGTTGACGGTATCCTGACGGTGGATTTGCCGCCGGAAGAGGCGGACGAAGTGGCGCCATTGTTCACGGCCCGGAACCTTGATGCGATTTTTCTGTTGGCACCAACCACGACGGACGACCGAATTCGTGCAATCAGTGAGCACAGTTCGGGCTATGTGTACTATGTTTCATTCAAGGGTGTTACGGGCGCCGGTAAGATCGATGTGGATGAAGTGGCCTCGAAGGTGTCCCATATTCACGAACTGACTGCGCTTCCGGTGGGTGTTGGATTTGGTATTCGTGACGCTGCAACAGCGGCAGCGGTCGGTCGGGTATCCGATGGTGTAATTGTCGGCAGTGTACTGGTCGATACAATAGCCCGAAATCAGGCGGATCCTGATCAGCTCAAACGGGCATTGTCGGATCTGCTCCACCCGATGCGAGAAGCACTGGACAGCCTGGCTTCGTGACAGTCGGGTTCCCGCAGGCATCAAAGGACAGGATGAGATCATGAGTAACTGGCTGGACAAGATCATGCCGAGCAAGATCCGCTCGGAATCCAAACAACGGACCGGTGTTCCTGAAGGTCTGTGGAAGAAATGTCCCAAGTGCGGGGCGTTTTTGTACAAGCCGGAGCTGGATAAGAATCTGGACGTGTGCCCCAAGTGCCAGCATCACCTGAGGATAACTGCCCGCCGTCGTCTGGATGTTTTCCTGGACGCCGACGGCCGCCAGGAGATCGCGGCTGATCTGGAACCTTGGGACCGCCTGAAGTTCAAGGACAGCAAGCGTTACAAGGATCGCCTGAGCCAGAACCAGAAAGCCACTGGCGAGAAAGATGCCTTGGTTGCCATGCGTGGCTCCTGCCTGGATATTCCGCTGGTTGCGGTGGCCTTTGAATTCAACTTCCTTGGCGGCTCCATGGGGCAGGTCGTGGGTGAAAAGTTCGTTCAGGCGGCCAATGTGTGCCTGGAAGAGCGGATTCCATTGGTGTGTTTCTCTGCCAGCGGTGGCGCACGGATGCAGGAGGCAATCCTGTCGCTGATGCAGATGTCCAAGACGGCCGCCGTGCTTGAGCGCATGAAGCAGGAGGGCATTCCCTATATCTCGGTCATGACCGACCCGGTATTCGGTGGCGTTTCCGCAAGTCTTGCCATGCTGGGCGATCTGAACATTGCGGAACCTTATGCGCTGATCGGTTTCGCCGGTCCTCGTGTTATCGAGCAAACTGTTCGTGAAAAGCTGCCCGAAGGTTTCCAGCGCAGCGAGTTCCTGCTGGAGCATGGCGCCATCGACATGATTCTTCATCGGCATCAGATGCGTGAGCGCATTGCTGCCTTGTTGGCCAAGTTTACCGATCTGGATAAGCCGGCCACGGAAGCGCCCATCGAGTTCGAAGTGTCGGAGCGACCGGAAACCGATGCCCCCGCAGAATAGCCCTGTCGCCCGGGGCAATGCTGTCCCGGGCGATAAAGCCACGCTTGACCAGTGGCTTGGTTACCTCGAATCGATCCACCCTTCTGAAATCGACCTTGGCCTCGACCGAGTGCTGCTGGTGTTGCGACGCCTGTTTCGCCGCAATCCGGCCGGGCGAATCATCACCATCGCAGGTACCAATGGAAAAGGCAGTGCGGTAGCGGCACTTGAGAAGCTGTTAATGGCATCGGGGCGGTCCACCGGGGCCTATACCTCTCCCCACCTCCAGAACTATAACGAGCGGGTAAGGATCAACGGGGCGGATGTTAGCGATGACCAGTTGGTCCGTGCGTTTTCCCGGGTAGAGGAAGCTCGCCGTGATACCACGCTAACGTATTTCGAGTTTGGAACCCTCGCTGCTTTTGTACTGTTCCAGGAAGCGGGTGTCGAGGACTGGGTTCTTGAAGTTGGGCTGGGCGGGCGCCTGGATGCGGTCAACGTTCTGGATCCGGATCTGGCCATTATTACCTCCGTTGATATCGATCACGTTGCCTTTCTCGGAGACAACCGTGAGGTCATCGGTTTTGAGAAAGCGGGCATCCTTCGCCCCGGCATACCCGCTGTCTACGCCGATATCGATCCACCTGAGTCGGTATTGCAGCAGGCGGCCGCCCAGAAGGTCCAGCTGGAAAGGCCTGGAGAGACGTATCAATTGGTGCCGTGCGACCCAGGCATAGCACCAGCTGGCAGTCTTTGGCTGGAGCAGCCTCGCTACGGCGACCGGGTATTGCTTCCAGACAACGGGCTTCCCGTCCACAGTCTGGCCGCAGCAGTCGTTGCTGTCAGACAGTTGGCGCCGGAATTGGCGCCCAGTGCCATTGAGCAGGTTATCGCCCGGCTGACGTTGCCGGGTCGCTATGAAGTCTTGCAGCAGCAACCTCGGGTGGTGGTTGATGTCGGCCACAATCCCCACGCCGCCAACTGGTTGGCGGCTCGAATCGGGCGGCGGGAGCCCGGGGCCGGTCGTGTTATTGCTGTCTACGCCGCCCTCGAAGACAAGGATGTGGAAGGGGTAGCGGGCGCAATGGCTCCGGTAGTCGACGAGTGGCACCTGGCTGGTCTGGACGTTCATCGTGGGTTGTCCGGTCCTGAGCTGGTTGACCGAATAGGTGGTCTGCTTCGGCTGCCTGCAGCCACAGTTTCCGTCTCGGTCTCAGCGGCCGTGGAGGAAGCTCTGGGTGGCGCCGGTCCGGAGGATATGGTGGTGATATTCGGCTCCTTCTACACGGTAGCGCAGGCCAGGGTGTCCCTGGGGAGAACGGCGCCTTAAATATCCTTCATTCCGTCGTCGAAGCTTTGAGTTCTCAGCATTGGGCGGTTAGTATCGGGCACAGAAAGTCGTCAATGATGGCGGGGCAGGAACAAACAGGGGACAACCTAACGTGGACGGACTGAAACAAAGAATCATCGGGGCTCTCGTGCTGGTGTCACTTGCCGTAATCTTTGTGCCGATGATGTTCGATGAACCACATTCCGAGCGCGAATCCACCACAATCAAGATCCCGGAAGAGCCGCCGTTCCCCGAAGTGGATGCACCCGAGCCAGAACTTTCCGATGCCCCGGCGTACCGGCTTGAGGAAAGCGATGCGGCTGGCGAGCCGGACTCGGCCCCCCAGCCGTCAAACGACCAACCAACACCCGATACCGACATGGCGGGTACAGAGCCTCAACCTGTCGCCAATGCCGTCGAAGAACCTCAGAATCCTCCAGAGCCAGCGCCATCTGAAGAGCCGTCGTCATCCGCCACCACCGGCTCCGCTGATCCGGCCACTGAGACGGATTCAGCGGAGTATACCCGCTCGCTGGAAGGCGCGTGGGTTGTCCAGTTGGGCAGTTTTGGCAGTGGTGATAACGCCAGGCGGTTGCGTGACAAGGTTCGTGACAAGGGTTACAACTCCCACCTGCAGCAGGTGACACGCGGTGACACCGAGCTGACCCGTGTCTTTAGTGGTCCTTTCGCGGAAAAGGCGGAAGCTGAAAGAGCAAAACAGGCGCTCGACAAAGCCTTTGGTCTCAACAGCCTGGTGACCTCCGGCGACAAATAACCCGGGCTTCTCCGGTCACTTATGCGCACAGGGCGGTTTGGTCGGGTGACGTTTCCTGATAGAATTCGCGCTTCCTTATTTTCACCGGGTTTTCCATGGATGCGCTGATCTGGATCGACTGGGTCATCATTGCCCTGATAACTGTTTCCACCCTAATCAGCCTGAAGCGTGGCTTTGTGAAAGAGGCGCTCTCGCTGATCACGTGGGTGGGGGCGTTTATCCTTGCCCGGACATTCCATCCCCAGATGCAATCTCTCCTCGAGAGCACCGTTGAAACGCCGCTTGTGCGGCTTGTCGCTGCCTTCGCGATCCTGTTCTTTGGTACCCTTATTGTTGGTGCCATAATCAATAACATGATCGGCCATCTGGTCAGGGCGACCGGGCTTTCCGCCACTGACAGAGTGCTCGGTATGGGATTCGGCCTGTTACGGGGCGTTGTGGTGGTGATTGTCGGGATTGCACTTACCCGCTATACGCCGCTGGCACAAGACACCTGGTGGCGTACGTCCATCATGATAGACCGTCTGG
>Ga0207895_1000715_pt1 | contig 12684 bp, 13 predicted proteins | sample MalvirmetaMSP112_FD_184230 | JGI IMG/M metagenome (GOLD analysis project Ga0207895, IMG submission 184230) | Marine viral communities from the Deep Pacific Ocean - MSP112 (SPAdes) | ecosystem: Environmental > Aquatic > Marine > Oceanic | place: Pacific Ocean | collected 2011-05-24 | reverse complement strand
ACCTAAGCTGCAAATCGCTTGCACGCGCGGCATCTGTTCAGGCTCTTTGGCGAGTGCCCAGGGTTTTTCGGCATCAATGTACTGATTAATGTGTGCTGCCGCTTCTAATATTTGACGAATGGCATGGGCATAATCACGTTTTATATAGGCCTCCACAATGCCTTCGCGTGCAGCAAGAACAGTGTTAAAGAGGTCAGGATTCTCAAGCGTATCCGAGAGTTGGTTATCAAAACGTTTATTAATAAAACCAGCACATCGGCTTGCGATATTCACCACTTTTCCCACTAAATCTGAATTAATTCGTTGCATAAATTCATCTAGATTTAAATCTAAATCATCCACACGGCCGTTTAATTTTGCGGCTAAGAAATAACGTAAATGTTCGGGATTTAAGTGTTTTAAATATTGGCGTGCTTCGATAAATGTTCCACGAGATTTCGACATTTTTTGGCCATTGATGGTCAAAAAACCATGGGTGAATATTGCCGTTGGTAGACGTCGCTCGCTTCCTGAAAGCATGGCTGGCCAAAACAAGGTGTGAAAGTACATGATGTCTTTACCAATAAAGTGATAAAGCTCGGTGGTGCTGTTTTTGTCCCAAAACGCATCAAACGAAAGTTGGTGTTCATCGCAGTATTTTTTAAAGCTTGCCATGTACCCAATCGGCGCATCAAGCCATACATAAAAATATTTGTTTGTTGTGCCGGGAATAAGAAAACCAAAATAAGGTGCGTCGCGTGAAATATCCCAGGCCTTTAGTCCTGTTTTAAACCACTCATCTAATTTATTTGCGACTTCGTTTTGTAGACAACCACTGCGCGTCCATGTTTTAAGAAAGGTCTCATAACGTGGTAAATCAAAAAAGTAATGTTCAGATTCTTTTTTGATGGGTGTGGCACCGGATAAGCTTGAGATGGGATTTTTTAAATCTGTTGGAGCATAGGTCGCTCCACATGCTTCGCAATTATCTCCATATTGATCGGCGGCATCGCAACGGGGGCAATTGCCTTTGATGTAGCGATCGGCTAAGAACATGTTTTTGATGGGATCATAGGCCTGGAGAATGGTTTTTTTGATAATATCGCCGTTGGCTTCGAGGCGTTGATACGTTTCTTCAGCAAGTGCTTTGTTTTCATCGGAATGTGTGGTGTGATAGCAATCATAATGCACACCAAAAGCTTCGAAGTCTTGCACATGACTGGCTTGAATTTGCGAGGTGAGTGCTTCGGGTGTTAAATCCAGTTGCTGGGCTTTCAGCATAATCGGTGTGCCGTGCGCGTCATCACCACATACGCTGATGCACTGGTGTCCGAGCATGGTCTGCGTGTTCACCCAAATGTTGGTTTGAATATGTTCGAGTAAATGACCTAGATGTAAGGGGCCATTGGCATAAGGAAGCGCGCTGGTGACCAGCATCTGACGAGGTGTATTCATGGGGCAATAAGTTCACAGAGTTCATTCAGGGAGAAAATTATAACCTATTCTTATACAATAAACTAAAGTTGCGTAAAAAAGAGAGCATGAAGTATGACGTCTCCACGATTAATTGTTGGTATCACAGGTGCCTCCGGCATCATTTATGGTATTCGTTTATTACAAACGCTTCAAAAAATGCCGGTAGAAACGCATTTGGTTGTGACCAAAGCCGGACAATTAACACGCAGCTATGAAACCGACATGAGTCTTGCTGAATTAAAGGCGTTGGCGGATGTGTATCATGCGAATACGAACATTGCCGCAACCATTGCCAGTGGTTCGTTTAAAACGTTGGGCATGATCATAGCCCCCTGTTCCATGAACAGCTTGGCTGAAATTGCGCATGGTGTATCTCAGCAGTTATTAACACGTGCGGCCGATGTGGTGTTAAAAGAGCGGCGTCGCTTGGTGTTGATTCCACGAGAAGCCCCCCTTCATTTGGGGCATTTAAAAAACATGACGGCGGTGACGGAGATGGGCGGTATTATTTATCCACCGGTGCCGGCATTCTATCAAAAACCAAAAAACATTGCAGCAATTGTGGATGAAACGGTGGGGCGTGTTTTGGATTTGTTTGGTTTGGAGAGTGATTTGCTTAAGCCCTGGGGGGAAGTATAAAAAACGCGGCCTAAACCGCGTTTTAGAGACTTTTTATAATGGACTCATACTGTTTGTTGAACCAGTGGAAGGGTGGATGGCTGCTTCTCCGGAATTTGACGAAGTAGGGGTGTAAGACCGAAGGCTACCATCGTAAAGTGATGATTGACTCTCATCTCTTGCTTTAGCAACGGCATCTGTCGATGGAACGGATCTGAGTATGCCTCCTAACGCGGTTATCACCTTTTTACTTGAGTCGTTATTTACTGTACTGTCGTCAGATTGACCAGACGCAGGGGTGTTTGGGGGGGTTTGGGGAGATTCATGGTGTGAAAACATATCAAACATGTCTCCAAAAAAACAACCTGTGCTAACCGTCAATAATGCGGCGATGGTGAACGCCGGAGCAAGGGCCGCAGAAATCACAGTAACAGCCGTTGCTAGCGCAGCAAGTGTAATCGCCCGAGGTTTGTTGTTGTCATAAAATGTTTCGTATTGCTCGTAAAGATGACTTGCTGTTTCAGAAAAACTTTTCATGCGATGAACACTCCCTATTAGAAAATCAAAAATAACTCGTTCTAAATCGTATCAGAGACTTGTCATCAAGAGAAGAAAAAAAATAAGTCTTAGTAAGTGCATGTGAAAAAGCCGGATAAAAATTCGCTATGTGTCAAAAATCTACTATTATTTTAAGTATGAATGATGAGGTGAGGTTTATGGGTGACGGTCGAGAAATTCAACCTGAAGTACCTCCAACATATGCCAAAGGTGTTTTGGAGTCCCCTTCGTATTGGCTGTTGAATGACGAAGCGCGCGCGCTCGTAGACGCATGTGCCGACGTTGTTGATGATCCAAAAAAGGTGAGCGATTTTAATGTTGATCTTGCAAGCGCTATTCTCAACCGTCGTTCTTTAGAACAGGCACTGGAAGAAGGTAAATTTTTTTTACACAAGCTTGATCCGGCGATGTTTCTAATTCAAGCGAAAGCTAAAGATGGTGCCTATCAAGCTGAACTTGATGTAAACGAAGGCAAATTAAAGCTGCTTTATTATCTCATCCTTATGTCGGCTGAACGCGCGAAAGAAACCAGGCATTTATTAGCATTACCCAAGCACAAAGTTTATCTTGAACGTGTAGGACGTATGCTGTTTGCGTTAAGGGAAGCCAAAAGGCATGCGGCGCAAGGCACCGATCCGCAGCCTCTGCAAGGGCCAAACACAACGGGAGATAACGATGGTCCAATGCGTTATTTTGGCATGCTCTATATCAAACCCGCTGTGGAGAAGGCCGTTGTGCAAATGACTTTGGAGCGTGCCGCGGGTTGGCATGCCATTCCAGCATCTTTGAATGATTTACGCCTTTATTTGGTTTGGGCAAATGCTCTCTCGCAATGCATCTGTAACATGCTATCACAAGCTGTACAAGTGACGTTGGTGGTCACACGAACCGTTCTTAAGGATTTGTCGTTAACGACGGGCTCGTTGGGGTTTATTTTATATTTCACAACCTTTGGTCTTGCTGCATCCATTGTTTTACAAAATACCCTGGAGGTAGGGCTCACAAAAAAAGTACGTGCACTGAATCTAAGTTGGTATGAGCGTTTTAAGGCACAATGGGATGAACGAAAATTTTTAATTTTAAACAACGCGGTGTGGGGCGTGGTTAATTTTATTTGTTTTTTTTGGTTGGTTGGACAAAATGCTTTAGGCTTTGCGGGGAATGTTCTTACAAATGTTTTGCTCGTTGCTGATCTTTTCTTGGTATGGTGGGAGGTTGAAGAAGAAAAAGCTGAACATGAGGCAAGACTTAAATTTTATGACGAGGGTATGGAAGCATTAAAGCTGAAGATAGAAGACCGTGTACTGCAAGGGTATCAAGATGAAAACAAGCACACCATGCTTGCAAGGATGCAGTTAGAGCTCAAAAAATTGGGAGAGACGAAGCAACATATCAAAGACAAATGGCATGCTCGAGAACAACAACATCGATATGATTTTATGTATGGTGCGGGTGTGATTATCGGACTTGCAATGCTGTGCAGCTTTTTCTTTCCACCAGCACTGATCGTACCTTTTGCTGGCATGGTGTTGGCATTGACGGGGGCTGCCATCTGCTTTGGTTTAGGCGTTACCCATAAAGCGTTCAGCGGCATGATTATTGCGCAAGATGAAATGAAAGAACTTGGTCTGAGGCAGAAAGATTATGATGTTTTTTTAACATTATTTGAACAAAACATGACTGATCTTAAACGCGTTCCAGATGATGATAAGCTTCAAACAGAATCTAAACTTTTGTATTTGAGTTTAAAAAAAATGGTGGCAGATCAAGGCCATCATAGACATGCAGCAGATTACCAAAAAGCCGATGTTATCTGTAATTTTTTGACGGATCTTCTTTTGCCAACATTATTTTTATTGGCCTTTGTGTTTATGCCGGTTGGGATTGGCATGCCTATTTTTGCTGTGGCTTTGGTGGTGCTTTTTTGTACACATTGGCAAGTGGCTGAAATGGCGCCCGAAGGAAAAAAACCACGATTTTTTGCATCACTCGATGTGTTTGGAACCTGGCTTTTTTCGAATAAAAAAGAAGAAAAACAGATGTTTCATTCATTTAGACAGGATCAATATGAGGATTTTTGTGCCTGTATGGCTGAAGGGAAGAACCCCCGCGAGATTTTAAGGGCACAATTAGAGCAATCAATGCCTTCACTTCCTTGTGAGGATGCGAATGAAAATAGATGCCCTGAATGAGCATAATTGTGTATAATATGCATCCATGATAGTCAGGGTGCTTTGGTTATGAATGCTTTAGAACATTATGATGTAATTATAGTCGGTGGTGGTCACGCAGGAACTGAGGCCGCGTTAGCTGCGGCCAGGCTTGGGTCCAAAACCTTACTTTTAACGCATAATCTTGATTTATTGGGACAAATGTCGTGCAACCCGGCGGTGGGTGGGATTGGCAAAGGGCATTTGGTCAAAGAGATTGATGCCTTAGGTGGTGCGATGGCCTGTGCCGCTGATGAAGCCGGTATTCAATTTAGAACGCTCAATGCATCTAAAGGACCGGCTGTACGTGCAACCCGTGTTCAGGCCGATCGCATTCTGTATCGTGGTGCTATTCGTCGCCGACTCGAATCCCAGCCTAATTTAACCTTATTTCAACAGGCTGTGGATGATGTTTTGGTTGAAGGAGGGCGTGTGACAGGTGTCATAACCCAAATGGGTTTATGTTTTCGTGCGCGTGCCATTGTTTTAACTGTAGGCACATTTTTGAGCGGAAAAATTCATGTGGGTAAGGCGCAATCATCGGGAGGACGTGCGGGTGACCCGCCTGCAGTAGCACTCGCCGCGCGTTTACGTGAGATGAACTTTCCTGTAGGACGGCTTAAAACAGGAACCCCGCCTCGCTTGGATGGTCGAAGTTTGCGTTATGATGTGATGACACCTCAACCAGGAGACACGCCTCGTCCCGTGTTTTCGTATATGGGCTCGGTGGATGATCATCCTCGGCAGGTAGCATGTTATATCACGCAAACGACTGAGGCAACGCATCAAATTATTCGTGATAATCTAAGTGAATCAGCTATGTATTCAGGACGAATTGATGGTGTTGGTCCACGCTACTGTCCGTCGATAGAAGATAAAATCGTACGTTTTGCGGACAAAAATTCACACCAACTTTTTGTGGAGCCAGAAGGGCTAACCACACACGAAATGTATCCCAATGGGATATCAACCAGTTTGTCGTTTGAAGTACAACTGCAATTTGTGCGCACCATCGTAGGTTTTGAAAACGCACATATCACGAGACCTGGCTACGCGATTGAATACGATTATTTTGATCCGCGTGGGCTTACCTCGTTTTTGCAAACTAAGGCGATCAGTAATTTGTTTTTTGCAGGGCAAATTAACGGTACGACCGGGTATGAAGAAGCTGCAGCGCAGGGATTAATCGCGGGTTTGAATGCCGCGCGACTGACACAAGAACGTGAATTATGGTGTCCGCGTCGAGATGAGGCCTATATTGGTGTGCTTATTGATGATTTAATCACTTCGGGAACGCTTGAGCCTTATCGTATGTTCACCTCACGCGCTGAATATCGGTTATTGTTGCGAGAAGATAATGCTGATTTACGTTTAACCGAGCAGGGGCGAGCCCTGGGTTTGGTGGATGATGCGCGTTGGCGGGTATTTTGCGATAAACGAGAAATTTTAGAAAGTACGCACGCACAACTCCGTCAAGCATGGGTACGAACGGGGCATCAAGACGTATTGGCTGATGTGTTGGAAGGCCCGCTTGTGCACGATGTACGTGCGTCGGAGTTTTTAAAGCGCCCAGAGGTGCGCTATGCGCATCTTCAGATGTTGGATGGCTTAAATTTACCAGACGTTACAGAAGATGTAGCCGAACAGCTTGAAATTCAAATTAAATATGCGGGTTATATTGAGCGACAACGCACAGATATAGAACGTTTGAAAAAACATGAAGCAACACGTTTGCCGGATAATCTAGATTATCAAGCGATTTCAGGGTTATCCGCTGAGGTGGTTCAAAAGCTCATGGCCGTAAAACCTGGAACACTTGCGCAAGCCGGTCGAATTTCGGGGGTAACACCGGCGGCGTTGTCGCTTTTGTTGGTGCATCTCAAAAAGAAACAGTTGCTTGTATCATGAATCATTTGACGCTGCGTCAGCGGTTGCAGACAGGCTTTGAGGTGCTGGGTTTATCACACTTGAATCCTGAGCCTTTTGAGCAGTATTTAGTGCTGCTCGTGCAGTGGAATCGTGCGTATAATTTAACGGCTGTGCGTGAAGTTGAAGAGATGGTCGGTCGGCATATTTTAGATAGCCTTGCGATTCTTCCTTATCTTCGGGGAAGTCGTTGGCTCGATGTGGGCACAGGACCAGGGTTGCCGGGTATTCCACTGGCCTTAGCTCACCCCGAAGTCGAGGTTGTTTTGTTAGATAGCAACGGTAAAAAAACGCGTTTTTTGCGCGAAGTGGTTCGAATGTTGTCGCTTGAACGGGTTGAGGTGATCGAATCACGTGTTGAGAGCTACCACCCCACACAAGCATTTGATACAGTAGTTAGTCGGGCTTTTAGCGCGCTCGAACCCATGGTCAAAAAAACGCGGCATCTCATTGATTCACGCGGGCTGTGGTTGGCCATGAAGGGACGTGTTCCGGAAGATGAGCTGATTCACCTTGGCACATCTTATGATACACGGACGTATACGGTTCCAGGTGTTTTTGGCGAGCGTTGCTGTATTCTTATTGAACCATCATCTTGAGGAGCGTTCATGGGCAAAGTGATTGCCATTGCCAATCAAAAAGGGGGCGTTGGTAAAACTACCACGGCAGTAAATTTAGCAGCTTCGCTCGCTGCTGCACAACAACAAGTATTATTAATTGATCTTGATCCGCAGGGTAATGCAACCATGGGTTCGGGGATTGATAAGCATAGCCTCGTGCATTCAAGTAATGATGTGTTGCTTGGTGATTGTTTGGCAGAACAAGCCATTTTAGAAACAGCATGTGGATTCAATCTTTTACCAGGCAGTGCTGATTTGACGGTTGCCGAGGTGAGCTTGATGGCGCATACGCATCGAGAAACGATGCTCAGCAAAGCGCTTAAACCGATTAAAGCACGGTATGATTATTTGCTTATTGATTGCCCACCTGCATTGAATACGCTTACCTTGAATGCTTTGGTGGCTGCAGAATCGGTGCTCATCCCCATGCAATGTGAATATTATGCCCTGGAAGGGCTTGCAGATTTGCTCTCAACCATCAAGCAAGTTACGACTTCGGTGAATCCACAACTTCAAATTGAAGGTCTGGTGCGTACACTTTATGATGCGCGAAATCGATTATCTAATGAAGTATCTAAAGAACTACTTGCGCATTTCGGAGCAAAAGTGTATCGCACGGTTGTGCCGCGTAATGTTAAATTAGCTGAGGCTCCAAGTCATGGACAAACCGTACTTCAATATGCAAGAACATCTTCAGGTTCGGCAGCTTATCAGGTGCTTGCATCGGAATTAATAGGGCGTCAAAAAGCGACACAGACGATGCGGGAGGAGGCATGAGCGCTAAACGTGGAGGCTTAGGACGCAGTTTGTCGGCGTTGCTTGCCAATATGGAAGAACCCATCACAGGAGGTAAGTCGACTCAGCATATAAACGAACCTATGGTTATCACATTACCTGTGACGGCTTTGCAGCCTGGACATTATCAACCACGCGGAGCAATGGATGAAATAGGTTTACAAGAACTTGCAGCCTCGGTCAAACAGCAAGGTTTATTGCAGCCAATCGTGGTACGCGAACTTTCGCCTGAACGGTATGAAATTATTGCTGGTGAACGACGCTGGCGCGCCTGCCAGCTTGCAGATATGACTGAGGTACCGGTGCTGGTGCGTCAAGTCAATGATGAAACGGCTATGGCGTTGGCGCTTATTGAAAATTTGCAGCGTGAGGCATTAAGCGTGATGGATGAAGCGCGCGCCATGCAGCGTTTAAGTCAGGAGTTTTCACTAACACACCAAGATATTGCTCGGCTGCTTTCAAAATCAAGAACAGCGGTTAGTAATAGCTTAAGGCTTTTGAACTTGAATGACATTGTGAAAACCATGTTAGATAATGGTGTGCTTGATATGGGGCATGCACGTTGTTTACTGAGGTTAAGTGAGGCTGAGCAAGCACAAGTTGCACAATGGGTGGTGAACCGGCGCTTGTCGGTGCGCGAAACTGAGGCGCTTGTCGCGCGTGTGAAGGCTAATAAAACGGATGTGTCGTTGAACACGCCTACTCATTTCCCAGGCGTGGCATTTCACGATGAAGTCAAACAACTATCTGTGCATTTGGGGGCGAAAGTTCAGCTTAAACCAGGCGCTTCAGGTAAAGGTAATTTACTGATTCAATTTAAAAATGTCGAACATTTGGAGCAGGTGTTTGCTGCACTGAGTGTCGTGCTACCCGTCAAAGACGTTGTATGATGCCACATGCATCAACATTAACGCTAGGTCAACAAGCCGAGCGATATGCACGTTACTACTTAGAAAAGCAAGGTTTCATTTGGGTTGCGAGTAATTATAGCTGTCGTGTGGGCGAAATTGATTTAATCATGAAAACTTGCGACAGTGAACTTGTTTTTATTGAGGTTCGACGCCGTTCTTCTGCAAAATTTGGTGGCGCGGCAGCAAGCGTAACGGCGAGCAAACAAAAAAAAATAATTAAAGCAGCGGCATTTTATCTACTCAAACATCCACATCAAGGGCAGCATGGTGTGCGTTTTGATGTGTTGGCCTTTGATGGAAAGCCCGCGCGTTTGACGTGGATAAAACGTGCGTTTGAAGCATATGATTGAGGAAAAAAATATGAGTTTGATGGACTCACGCGTACGGCAACTTTTTAATGCCAGTATTGAGGCACATATTGCGGCAGCAGATGCTTTGCCTGATATGATTACAGAAGCAGGTACTCGATTAACGGATAGCTTACTTAATAATGGTAAGATCTTTGTGTGTGGCAACGGAGGATCCTTAGCGAATGCCTTGCATTTTTCAACGGCTTTGTTGAATCATTTTGAAGTTGAACGACCAGCTTTACCTGTATTTGTATTAGGTACCGATATGGCTATCACAACGTCATTGTTACATGATGGGCATGTAGAGCATGTTTTTTCGCGTCCTTTACAAGCCTTGGGTCACAGTGGTGATGTCTTGTTGTTACTGAGTACATCTAATCAAACCATGAATTTAGTGCATGCTGTGGACGCGGCACATGAGCGAGGTATGGATGTTATTTTACTTGGCGCATCAGAGCGAGGAGTCCTCGGTAATCATTTAGGCCCCAATGATATGGAAATCGCGGTGCCTGGTGATTCCCCAGCGCGTGTTCGGGAGATTCATTTATTTGTTTTACATTGTTTCTGTGATTTAATTGATCGATCGTTGTTTGGTCAAATGATGGGGTAAAAAAATCATGAAATTAGGGCGATGGCGTGCAGCATTTATTTTCAGTTCAAGTGTGTTGCTTGGTGGTTGCGTATTGGGTGTGATGGCTGGGGCTGCCGCAGGACTTGTGGTGTATGATAAGCGCGGCGTTGTTATGATTGAGCGCGACGCTCGTATTTTCCATGTGGTGCATACAACCATCGTGACCGAACCTAAATTTAGACATTCTCACATCGGAGTTACCAGTTTTAATCAGGCGGTGCTTTTGGTAGGGCAAACACCTACAGCCTCTTTACGCGAGGTTGCTGAAAAAATCGCAAAATCAACGCCGAACGTACGGCGTATTTATAATGAAATTACGATAGAGCCCCCGATTTCTCTTGCAGATCAAAGTCATGATGCCTGGATTACAGGTGAGGTGCGTGCCAAATTATTGCGGAAAAAAGATCTGGAATCAGGCTCTATTCGTGTGGTGACGGATAACGCGGTGGTGTATCTCATGGGTATTGCAACGCCAGAGCAAGGCGGGCTTGCCGTTGACGTTGCGCGTCAGGTCAAAGGTGTTCGTAAAGTAGTTAAAGCTTTCCAGTACGTGCGTTAATGAATCATCCACGCGTCGTTCAATGGATATTTTTAGGCTGGGTAAGTATGTTCTTATCCAGTTGTGCCGATTTAAGCGGTGGTCTGTGGACCGGTGCGATGTTAGTTTATGATCGACATAATGTGTATAAGAAGCTGACGGATTATCAATTGGGTGCTGATGCTAATCGCGCATTGTTTCATGATAAGCTTTTAAAATGTGATGGATGTGCCATCGACTTAGCCGTGTTTCATCGTGATGTATTATTGACAGGTCATGTGCCGAGTCGTGCACTCCGAAAAGAAGCCAATGCGCGTGTTGCTGCCATCCCTGGCATGCGTAAACAATACAATCAATTGGCCATTGGTTCTGGATTTGATAATACGTTACAAGACGCGTGGATTACAGCTAAAATTCGGAGCCAAGTGCTAGCAGATGCGAGCATTGAGCCGCGTCAATTTAAAGTAGTGACGGCAGACCGTATCGTGTATTTGATGGGTGATGTGATGCCCGAACAAGGGGAACGTGTGATTCATGTTGCACAACAAACCGATGGTGTGCGTCGTGTTGTTAAGTTATTTCATTATTATCGATTGGCTACACAATAAAGATTTGGCTGATCTTGTTTTGATATAAAAATGAAACTATTACACTCAAGGCCTATCAAACAGGTATCGATGGTTTTGCTAAGTTGCTGCTACTGATCCAGATCTACAAAGTCGTTTAAGGCCTTCAATCAAAAGCATCATAAAAAAAAGCCCGAGGCTTATCTCAGGCTTTTTCGAACGCTTTCCCAACCAGGAAGTGGCAAACCTGACTAAGATAAGAATACTGTATCAGTGAATGACCTTATTCGCCAAGCGTTTGTATGGTTTTTTTATCTTAGATGCGCGGAATAAATCCGGTTGGAATTTTATTATTTCAAGGTGTTTTTCATTGCGCAAACTTGCCGTGGGATGTGAAGGCCAATGCAGCCTATAGTCAAGATGACGTTTGTCATGTTTGTGATGAAAGCCATCGCCATAGCGACGATCCATATGTTCGCGCATGTAGGCGCTTGTATGTTGTTTTCGTTCAGACATGATGACAACCTCTTTTTTGTGATTTTCTTTATTATAGCATGTTTGTTTATTTTTTGCTCAACACATCATGCTAAACACCTGTTGCGTCACGTAGGTGATTAATTTATAATTCGCGCCAATGAATAAAGGTGATATGTGAAAAATGAGCTGGGTATACAAGGTACTAAGCGTCTTTTAGGCATGCAATGTCAATTAAGTCTAGCTGTGTCTTTGATAATCTGGGCGATGTTTGGTTTAGATGCTGCACGTTCAATGTTACTCGGTAGCCTGGTGTGTTTGGTTCCTCAAGCGTGGTTTGCGCGCTTATTATTTCGAGATCAACGCGCGCGGTTTTCACAACAGATTTTGAAGCGGGCTTATCGAGGCGAAGCCATGAAGTTGCTGATGTCAGCAACGTTGTTTGCAGTTGTTTTTCGATGGGTCGATGTGGTTCCTGTGCTGTTTTTTGCAGGTTGTTTTTTGATACACGTCACGTTTTGGTTTGCGCCTTTGTTTTTTCGGGGAAATCAAAACAGCATGAGCAAGGCAAGTGTTGAGTAATTATGATATCAAGTACTGACTATATTAAGCATCATCTTACGTATTTAACGTATAATTTGAAAACCATGAGTGTTGGTTCAAGTGGCGGATTTTGGACGTTGAATCTTGACACCATTTTTTTCTCAATTTTATCGGGCTTGGTTGCATCGGCACTGTTAATATTTGGTGCGCGACGTGTCTCGACAGGGCTTCCTAGTAAATGGCAGAATTTTGCTGAAATGATGCTTGAATTTGCTGATACGCAAGTCAAAGATTGTTTCCATGGAAAAAACGCCCTGATAGGTCCCTTGGCTCTGACCATTTTTGTCTGGGTTTTTGTGATGAACTTCATGGATATTTTGCCCGTTGATGTTTTGCCGCTTGTTGCTGGTTTTGCAGGAATACATCATTTGAAAGTTGTACCCACTAATGATTTAAATATGACGTTTGCGATGTCGCTTGCTGTATTTT
>Ga0207895_1000687_pt1 | contig 13078 bp, 12 predicted proteins | sample MalvirmetaMSP112_FD_184230 | JGI IMG/M metagenome (GOLD analysis project Ga0207895, IMG submission 184230) | Marine viral communities from the Deep Pacific Ocean - MSP112 (SPAdes) | ecosystem: Environmental > Aquatic > Marine > Oceanic | place: Pacific Ocean | collected 2011-05-24 | reverse complement strand
TTCATCTGTAATCCAATCGCCATGAATAACATGTGGTACTGTGTGAACCATAACAACACTCCCTGTATGTTGGCCCTGTTAAGATGCATCAGATCACGCATCTAAGCATGCATCTAAACCGTATACTAATTCTTCTAAACTTTGAACTTTTTGACACGCTAACAAAACACCAGGCATAAACGAAAGTCTATCAATTGTTTGATGCCGTAACGTTAATGTTTCGCCCAATTGTCCAAAAATGACGTCCTGTTGTGCTAATGTGCCCGGAAGCCTCAATGAATGAATCCGCACATCTTGATGCAGTGCGCCCAGTGCACCTGGCACGATTTCTTGACAACGTGGCACCTGCGGTGTTCGTGTGCGTGCTTTAGCAATAACATCCGCTGTTTTTAAAGCCGTGCCTGAAGGAGCTTCTGCTTTAGCTGGATGATGTGCCTCAACAATTTCAACCTCGGGTAAATAATACGCGGCCTTGGCTGCAAATTGCATCATCAGTACCGCAGCAATCGAAAAATTAGGAACAATGAGCCCACCAAGTTTTTTTGCGGCACATCGTGCGCGTAGCTCTTGAATTTCCGCATCCATGAGTCCACTTGTTCCGATGACAGGATGCGCACCCTGTCTGATAATGGTCAGTGTATTTTGATACGCACTGTCAGCCCGCGTTAAATCAACAACAATGCTTGCATCCAAATCAGATATGGTTTGGGCTAAATCATCAGAACGTCCTAATCCTGCAAGCAACTCAAATTCAGGGTGCTTTTGTATGGCTTGGCACGCAAGTTGGCCCATTTTTCCCTGCGCTCCATTCACAATCACGCCTATGGTTGACATATTTATTCCTTATTATCAGGATTATCCGTTGGATGAGATGACTGAGAATTTTTTGCTTGAAGACCAAAAGCCGCTCGATGTCTCCATGCGACAACACTGATAGGAATCCAACCGATGACACTTGCTTGCATAACCAAAGCAAAAACGGCAAACTCCAGTCGCCCTTCAAGCACAAAAATCATCGCGGGAAAAAAAATAGCAAGTAAGGACAATAAAAATCGTTTCATAAAGCCCCCAAAAGGAATAGGTTGTCTTGCAATTATATACACCCAGCGTATACTTGCAAAATTGTATGATTTAATCATAAAAAACGAACACACAACGCATTGTTTAAACCTGCTGCCAAAAGGAAGCTTGGCTGCTCCAATCAAATTTTAATGAGTCAACGCATGAGAAACCAAACCCTGCACCCACATACTGCAGCCATTAATCATAAACAAAAAACACACGCAAAACTTGCACGCCATGATGCACTGAATTGGCTCACTGAACACTTTCCAAAAGCCTTTGACAATTCATGTCGTATTCAACCGCTTAAAATTGGCATTATGCATGACATTCTTGCTCATACAGAACAAGCAGAAGCAGCAGGCATTTCTAAAAGTAAGTTACGTCAAGCTGTGGTTATTTTTACACGCCGTATTGATTATTTAGCCTGCATTAAAGCACGTGAAATGCGTGTTGATCTAGAAGGCAACCCTGTTGCTCTCGTCACAGAAGAAGAAGCTGAGCATGCAGCCTCAAAGATCAAACGTCGCGTGGAGAAAAGCGCCAAAAATGCTCGAAAACAACTCGCTCCCAAAACACCTTACTCAACACCGTCCAAACCACGAGCACCCACCTATGCGTCTGCCACACTTCAGGAATCTGAGTTCCGCTCGTCCTTTAGTGCACAATCACCCGTGGCACGTGCCAATGCCGTTGTTGTTAAACGTAAATCAGCACGGGCATTTGACCCCGCTGCAGTTGCACGCCTTAAAGAAAAACTTGGCTTAGCTCAAAAAGAGGGGCTGAAAGCGCCTGTAGCTGAATAATTCTAACACTAATTTGATTGCCCTTCTCCCGCACACGCGGGAGGACATGTTCAAAACCTATCATTCCAATAAAACCCAAGACACAACTCTCCAAAAAAACTGGCATATATTAATACCTGACAACATTACTCTTGTTTTGCCCATGCTGTGCTAAAATAACAATCACGTAGGCCTGGATTTACCCGCACGGGAGACATGATATGATAGATATAATTAATAACTTAAAAAGGGACTACAGCACCCTACCGTGGTACCAAAAGCTTTTTTTCCCTGCCGCACTCGCTAGGGCACTCGATACCCTAGATGAATCAGCTGATACCTCCCCTGAACAAGCGCTGCATATTTATGATGCATATGTTAATAACACCTGGTTTTTTCAACGATGGTTTTTTACTTGTCTTGACGTATTTTCTAAAACCGCCTTCGTTAAAGGGCTATCCACGCTGCAAACTAAGGGCCTTTTACATGGAGAAGACGCAGAAGATAATCGTATGACCGTGGCTAACGCCTCCGAGCCAGATGCAGCCGCGCTCCTCTTAGCTAAACTCCATACGTTCAAGCTTTTAACCCCGCATACTCGATATACCGTGGAAAAACATACTTTTCTTCCCGCTCTAGCCTGTTCTTTCCAGACTTTAGCATCCAACAGTAAAAATCCGCTAACCAGCGACATAGCCCTAGCGCTCTTTAATGCGCTCGCAGAACAGCAAAATCCTTTCGACGCTTTCGAACTTTACGCCCTCCTCAACGAAACAACACTTTTAACCGGGCCAGAAAGGTTGAATAATTACAACGCATTACACGGAAAAACAAATTTAACTTCGCTCACGAATAACCTGAAAGCAATTAAAAAAGCAGGATTTTTAGACGGCGAAAACGCGCAGGCTATGTTTAATGCCGTAGTACAAAACCCTATATTTTTAACCGAATACTGCGCATCTTATAGCTTAATAAGTCAGATCGAGACCGCAGGCCTGTCACAGGGAAACAAAAAGCAGATTAATCTTTACGCCTTGCTAAACCACAGAGCACCATTAAAGATCACTCAGATAATGAAGCACCTGACGAGCTCAAATCTAATCGCTCCAGGTAACGAAAATAACGAACAAAGCCAACTTAAATTTGATCAACTTATAGCACACTCCGATGCATTAGCTTCTGATCACATGATGCCTTTATGGGCTAAGGTACCTCATAGCGGTTTCACGGAAGCACAATGGAATAAAATGCTTGTCCCTGGCTCTAATCCCGTGAGCCCTCTTCTCGAATTCCCCGCTGTCTTTGCTCATGCTGAAATCCATATGCATGAGTATGGCGCAAACGATGTTAACCCTTTTGTTCTTGAACAAGTACGTACGCTACGCGAAGCAAAAACAACGTTTGAGGCAGAAAATCCAGGAGACATATTTGATATTACGGAGCCACAGCAAAGCAAGCTTTGTTATTATATAATAAAAAACCTTATTCGAAGAAATGATCCAGCTTTATCAAGCGATATTGAATTTTTAATCACCATTCCTTCTGTCAGAGAATTACTGCACCTCCGCATAAACCCTCAGGAACATTCGAGACGAATTTCTATGCGTGAGAACCCTCCGAACGCACTGATCGAACTGGCATCCAGTCTTCATAATGCAGAAGCGATTAGAATATTACGCACCGTGCCGGCAGTTCATGATCTTTTTGAACGCACTCAAAACCAACGTGCTCTTGCTGCCGAAGCCCAGCAAAACGGGCCAAATATAACCGCATTAGCCAACGACCGCGAATCCTCGATGACGGCGTTAACCTCGGGTGAGAAAAAGCGTCTAGAATCAGCCGCGAACCACTATCAACCCCTCATCGATGAACGTGGTGTTGACGCGCTTATGAAAGAACTACGAGACACGCTTCAATCACGTTACGAAGCAAATCCTGCAACGATAATCCAAACCGATGGGACGAGCCTTAGCTTACCGATGACATGGGTTGCATTCCAAGATCTTAGGCTTAATGCGACAGACCAAGGCAAAGCCTTGAAAGCTTATTACAAGCACAAAGACCACACGGCTTATCGCTATGTAGCCAAACCGAATCCTTGGCTAGCAAGCAATGCTTTATATATTAAAACCAACGATGTTCAAACTGAGCGGTGGTCTGAGTTTGAAAACTATCAATCATTGATTGTGATGCTTTTTCTTGCCGCCACGGATAAAAACGAACCTGCATGTGATGGTCACACACGTGAAACACGCCTAACCCATTTTATCGATGAGTTAGCTCACATTGGCCGTGCGCATAACTGGGATGAAACACGAGAAAAGACCATCAATGGTAAGCAGGTTTCAGAAGAATATGATGACCTAGAAGGCGATAAACCGAGTTGTTTTTCAGGTACTAAACGCCGTTTATTCCAATCCGTTGTCGGTCACCCTTTATTTAAAATATTATCCTTAGATAATGTTAAAGAAGCGCTTCAAGCGTTTGTTCGAGCGCATTTCGAGCAATGCATCAAACAAAATCCAGACAAAGTAGCTGCGTGGAATACGAGTTGGGAAGCTTTATATGAAACAGGTATCGATGATGAGGGTACGTTAGCTACACTCAATATTCCGGAAGAAGAACAGAACAAATTTATTACATTATTTAATCAAGACCCAAACTTCAAAGCGTACATTGAAAAACGTTTTAAGCTCACGAAAACGATGACAAGCCATGCGGCGGGATTTGCTGGAGAAACAAACCTCACCGCACTGCTTGCCGAAGCGGCTCCGAGAAAATCAGCTCTCGAAGAACTTTCTGTGTTCAAGGAAGAGCCGAATGAAACACAAGAATCTTCCTTGCAAGCTAATAACAGCCCTAATAACGAGATTTCCTAATCAGCAACAACCGGGTCGCTGTTGTTTGCACGCGCTTCGAGCACAGCAACCGCAGGAAGTGTTTTGCCCTCTAAGTACTCAAGGAACGCACCTCCACCTGTTGAAATATACGAAATTTGATCCATCAAATTATATTGATCAATGGCGGCTAATGTATCTCCACCGCCGGCAATACTAAACGCTTGACTCTTAGCAATCGCAATTGCTAAGGCTCGCGTTCCATAGGAAAATTGTGGAAACTCAAACACACCTACAGGACCGTTCCATATAATGGTTTTTGCAGTACCTAATACATCCACATAGCGCGCGACGGTTTCTGGACCAATATCCAAAATCATATCGTCTTCAGCCATATGCGCCAATGATTTATTAAATGCAGGACACGTCTCACTGAACGATTTACTCACCACCACATCGGATGGTAATGGAATCTCACAACCGATGTCTGCTGCTAAAGCAAGAATACTTCGCGCCTCTTCTAATAAATTATGCTCACATAAAGAAACACCAACCTCATGGCTTTGCGCCTTTAAAAACGTATTGGCAATACCACCACCAGGAATTAAAACATCAACCATGGTGACCATTTTTTTAAGCAGTGAAAGTTTAGATGAAACCTTCCCTCCCCCGACAATGGCAACAATGGGTCTTTCTGGCGAATGTAATACACGTTGAAGCACATCGAGTTCTCGCATAAGCAATGGGCCTGCAACGGCAATGGGCGCATATTTTGCAACGCCACAGGTCGAGGCTTGAGCACGATGCGCCGTACCAAAGGCGTCCATGACAAACACATCACATAAGGCGGCTAATTTTTTTGACAACATGTCGTCACATGCTTTTTCGCCAGCATTAAAACGCACATTTTCACACACGACAAGCTCGCCTGGCTGACAATCAACCCCGTCAAGATACTCCGTAACAAAACGAACAGGATAATCTAATTGCGCTGCCAAATAATCCGCCACAGGCTTCATGGAAAAACGTTTGTCATAAAATCCTTCTTCCGGACGGCCCAAATGAGATAGCACCATAACAGCAGCCCCCGCTTGAAGCGCTTCATTCAACGTTGGCAAACCCGCTTCTAAACGTTGGTCGCTGGTAATGATGCCGTCTTTAATCGGTACATTAAAATCTTCACGAATTAACACACGTTTGTTGCGCAGCTCAACATCGCTCATTTTAATCATTGTCATCGCCATTCCTTAACACGTCATCATGTACGAAGCAGTATCTAACATACGGTTAGAAAAACCCCATTCGTTATCATACCACGCAACCACTTTAACGAAGGATCCCATAACTTTTGTTTGCGTGGTGTCAAAAATAGCAGATGCCGAGTCATGGTTAAAATCACACGAAACCAAAGGTTCCGAATTAATACGCAACACATGGCTCTCGGCTTTACACATCACCGTATTCACCTCATCAACGGTAGTTGACCGTCCAGCTACAAACGTTAAGTCAACCACCGAGACATTTTGCGTTGGAACACGCATAGCTAATCCGTCCAGTCTACCAGCGAGTTCTGGTAAAACCAACCCAAGAGCTTTGGTTGCTCCTGTTTTAGTCGGAATAATAGAGTGTGCTGCAGCGCGTGCACGACGTAAATCATTATGACGCCCGTCAAGTAAGAGCTGATCTTGAGTGTAGGCATGAATAGTATTCAAAAAACCTGACTCAATACCTATTGCTTCGTGCAACGGCTTAACCAAAGGGGCAAGACAATTCGTGGTGCAAGAGGCATTTGAAACAATTTTGTCTGATGCACACAACACGTCATGATTAACACCATACACCACCGTGGCATCAACATGTGTGCCGGGCGCAGAAATTAACACTTTTTTGGCGCCTGCAGTAATATGTTGCCCTGCGTCTTCGCCACTGACAAACCGCCCTGTGCATTCAAATACGACATCAATATCAAGTGCTTTCCATGGCAGAGCCAAAGGATCGCGCTCATTCACCACCATGATACGTTGATCAGCAATCATGAGTTGAGAATCCTCAACCACAACCTCATACGGAAAACGACCATGCGTAGAATCATAACGCGTGAAATGGGCTGTACTTTCAACATTTGCCGAATGATTAATCGCAACAACCTGAAATTCATGTTGTCGATTGTTTTCATAAATAGCTCTCAAAACACACCGCCCGATACGCCCATACCCATTAATTGCAACTCGTATTGCCATTATCTTTTCTCTCCAAAAAATGCTTGTATTTCTTGAACCACACGTTCAACTGTTATATTTAAAACGCTATAAACATCTATTGCCGGTGCAGATAATCCAAACGCATCCACGCCTATTACCGTTCCATGCAATCCCACAAATCGATACCAATCACCTGTAGCTGCCGCTTCAATAACAATGCGCCGCGACACATTCACCGGCAACACGAGATTTTGATAGGCTGCTTCTTGCTCAAGGAAACGCTCAACACAAGGCATAGATACCACACGAATCTTGAAGCCTTTTGCCTGCTCGTGTTCGGCTGCACTAAGAGCTAACTGCACCTCGGAACCGGTCGCTATAATCACGACATCCGGTGTACCCTCAACATCACGGAGAATATACCCGCCTCGCTTAATATCCTCAACATCATGATTCGCATGAAACAACGATGGTAAAGCCTGACGTGATAGTAAAAGACACGACGGTCCATGATGCTTGAATAACGCTTGCTGCCATGCCACGGCCGTCTCTGTTAAATCTGCCGGACGCCACACATCTAAATCTGGCGTCATACGCAGCATCGCTATCTGCTCAATGGGTTGATGTGTTGGTCCATCTTCACCTAAACCAATCGAATCATGCGTGTATACAAACACCACACGAGCCTTCATCATTGCCGCAAGCCGCACAGCGCTACGCGCATAATCAGAAAAAGCTAAAAACGTTCCACCGTAAGGAATAATGCCACCATGCTGAGTCATGCCGTTCATCATAGCTGACATTCCAAATTCACGCACACCATAATGCAAATAATTGCCTTGCCAATGGTTACGGTAAATAGCGTCTGTACCAGACCAGTTCGTATTATTGGATTCCGTTAAATCAGCTGAGCCTCCTAAAAGTTCAGGAAGACGTTTAGCATAATGCTCCAAGCATTGCTGTGAAGCTTTGCGGGTAGCCATCGTCGATGATTGTTGCTCTGAACACTGCCGAATAAACGCATCTGAATCATCACAAAAAGCATCGGGAAGATCACCATTCGCAACGCGCAAAAAATCAGTGTATATCTCAGGGTGGCGCGCTGCATAAGCTTGGCACAGCGCAAGCCAAGCTTGCTCGTTTTCAGCGCCGGCCGCTACCTGACACCAAGCCTTTGAAATATCCTCAGGAATCACAAAAGCCGCATGCGGCCAATTAAAATGCTCGCGCAAAGCTTGAATATCGCGAGCTCCAAGTGGCGCACCATGCACAGCAGCACTACCTGCCGCCATCGATCCAAAACCAATTTCCGTTTTGCAAATAATTAAGCTGGGCTTATGGGTCTCAGCACGTGCGGCATGAATGGCTTGTTCAATATGCTCAGGATCATGTCCATCGACCGCGTCCACCACATGCCAGTCGTAGGCATTAAAGCGAGCTTGTGTATCATCGGTGAACCAACCATCAATTTCGCCATCAATTGAAATACCGTTGGCATCATAAAACACTATCAATTTCCCTAAACCTAATGTCCCGGCAAATGATGCAACCTCATGTGAGATACCTTCCATCAAACAGCCGTCACCGACAAAAACATAGGTAAAGTGATCGATTAAGCTCATATCAGGTTGATTATAACGGGCTGCTAGCACCTGCTCCGCGATAGCCATACCTACGCCATTCGCAAAGCCCTGTCCGAGTGGCCCTGTCGTGGTTTCAACACCTGGGGTATCGGTACACTCAGGATGACCCGGAGTTTTCGAATGCAATTGCCTGAATTGCTTTAAATCATCGATACTGAGTGCATATCCCGTCAAATGCAGCAACGAATACAGCAGCATAGAACCATGCCCATTCGATAAAATAAAACGATCTCGATTAAACCAAGCAGGATTTCTCGGGTTATGTTTTAAAAATTTAGTCCAGAGGACTGTCGCAATATCAGCCATGCCAAGCGGCATTCCTGGATGTCCTGACTGAGCTAACTCCACCGCATCCACACTCAAAAATCGAATAGCAGAAGCTAACTCACTTAAACGCGTCATAAATTTCTCAACAAGTGCGATAAAAAACACTATTGTCACCCAGAAGCATGAACTCAGCAAGCGACGGGTAGCCCCTCCGTAAAACCCTTGTTATTATTTACACAGAGCGTGGATAATTGTACCATGACTAAATCTTGCCATAATTTCCTTATCTTTATCTATACTATGTGTATTGCTTTATGACATGTTTTTTTGACCATTTAAAAACAAATACCGGCATAATACCTCCTGATTTTAATCAAGGTGTTGACGTATGCATAAGCCAAAAAGCATTGCTCAATGATCTCAATCGACACGAAAAAACTGTTTTTGAACAATTAGCTGAACGTGCCTCTCTCTGGCGTTTTCTACATTACGTTCAACGTACACAACTCAGCACAAATCTTCGGCAAGAAACCAAAACAGATGCAGACAGAAATGCACGTCTAAAACTTTTAAAAGAAACACTCTGGATGGCGACATTACTCGAAGAACTTCATCGACGCTTAAACGAACAGAGTACTGCCGAGTCGTTTTGTATAGAACAACACACACTCCGTCAGCTGCTCCATACCTATGATGAAACCAAGGCTCTAGAAACAGGCATAGATTTACCAGATCCGACGCACAACATCAGTGATGATTTCGAACATTTCCACCGCTGGTTTACCTACAATTTTGATTCGATAAGACTTTTTGCGGGGTATCTTCGACGCATGTGCGTCGGTCTTCTCGCAGCACCCGAGGTCTTTGATTACCCTTATTTTTGGATCAATATCTATGTAGAAGCCATGAAACCTCTGTTAAACTTCGCCTCTCTTTGGGTGTATCTCCCACGAACCTTTTCTAATCTAGTTAAAATCACAGAACATTTATGTGAGAACAACACGCTTATTGACCTAAAACATCGCATCACGGCGCATTGTGAAATCAATGATCGGCTATTTAATTTAGTTAATGACGCTCCATCTGTTATCGCCGCTTTGCTGGCCCTGTTTGTTTTATCTGGGTCAGCTTTATCGCTTGTTGTCTACATCACGGTGAGCGTTAAATTTGCTGAAGTTGTTTTTGCATCAATACGTGCTTATGTTGAAGTAGCGCGTTTGGATGCCTTACACGACTCATATCATACGTTTAACATACAAACCCTAGAAGATACTGACTACCTTGAGCATTTAGACCGATGCATCGCCCATGAAAAAGACCGATTCATTGTCACAGCTATTATGCACGGACTGTTATTGCTTTGCCTGATTGCCTTTACGCCTCCTGTATTAGCCATAAGTCCATGGGTTCCTATTGCAGCGGCTTTATCAGCAATGCTCACACTTTGTCTCCGCTTCAACAACGTCCGTGATGTATGGATTCATGAACGTCCACATGACGACTTACAGATTTTACCAAAAGAACCGTCTGAGACAGAGGAAACAGGCTTGACATGCTCCGTCGCTCCTGTTTCAATCTAATGACAATTTAAACAATTATGGCTTAAGTATCATTCATGAAGAACCTAACATGAAAAATTCGATTCTTTTGGTTATTACGCTATCAACATTTCTGGTTGCTTGCGCATCGACAACCTACAAAAAGCCACCTTATAACGCACCCAGTAATGATGCCACCATCAAGCTTGCAGAAGCTGCAACATCTGTAAGCAACTCCATGCTAGAAATGGCGCGTGTTGAAAAAGTTGTCACTCCTCCGCGTATAGATAACATTCAAACCATTCCAAGCACCCGAGGTTTACTTGAACATGCTTCTGTCGATTGGTCTGGTCCTATCGGTGAATTGACTGAGCGCCTAGCCAAAGCCGCAGATTTACATTTACGTGTCCTAGGTCATCCTCCTGCCATTCCTGTCTTGGTCAGTCTGAACCAGGCCGATCGCCCCATTGCTGAGCTTTTACGTGATATCGATTACCAAGCAGGCAACAAAGCCTCCATTCATGTCTACCCCAACAGCCAGGTCATTGAATTACGCTATGCGAAAACTTATTCGTAATCTTACTATTTTTTTGCTTACAGGCCTTATCATGGCTTGTGCGCCCAAAGTCTATGGCCCGGCTGGAGACACCGAGTCACTCGCCGGTTTAAAAGCCATGTCTACCACCAAACGAAACAGCGAGCACCGCGGTACCAAAGCGTCACAAAGCAAGATTCGTGAAATGGCCCTTCGTGAAACAGCATTAAGTCTTGGTGCACAGGCGGCGCTTGCTTCGCGTGCAAAAAGTATCGATGACCAATTAGTCAAGCAAACGCGTCACCTTGACGCCGTTTTTGATTTTAAATCCCTCATGTTAGAAAATAATATTCTTCCGCCCGTGCTCTTGCAAGGTAATAACTCACTTAATCTAGCTGATGCTCAAACCATACGGATTTCTGACCGAACCTATAAACTCGTCAAACAAGCACGATTTATGACAACGCCTCCCAACTGGCGCCAATACCTCTGGCTTGACTATCAAAAACCTGATGCGCCTCACGTCACCATGCTTCCTAATTCAAAAGAAGAACGACAAGTTTGGTGTTATTACATAGAAAAAGGCTGGCAAAATGGGCTTGAACAAGCCGATATTATTTTGGCTGAGAACGTTGCGCGCATCAAAGAAGATTTTACAGGCATGATTCTTTATCGTAAATTACTCGCCATGAACATGGTGTCTCCGCCTTACGTATCACACCTTGATTTAGGCATTACGGGCGATGGCAACGAGCTCCATATTGATGATCAAGTACTGCGTATCACTGCCCTGCCGGCCTTAAACGTCAACAGTAACGAATGGCGTGCTGCTGTTGCAAAAGATGAACGTTCGCTCGAAGCGCTCACGCAAATGGAACAACGCATTCAAACCGCCAACGTTGAGGCACACAGTAATGCATGGCAACCGGTCATACGTCCCATTCGCTAACTTAACCCACGATTAACGCTGGATATTTTATCATGCTTGATGCCAAACACAGCAACTTAATGCCCGACGAACCCACACGGTTTACTTCAGTATTTATGGAACGTTTATTAGAACATACTGAAAGCTTAGAAGCGTCCGATGTCACCATCCAAACCGGTGAGCCGGTGTTTGCTGAAGTGTTTGGTAAGCTTTTACGCATCACAAAACGCGCCTTATCCAATACCGAGTTAGGCGATCTTATCAATGCTATTTATGGCCCCAATGCCACAACTCAGTTGTTATCGGGTCAAGACATCGACACGCATTACGAATTTAAACCCAACCGCGGTGTGCGTTACCGCTACCGGGTTAATGCAACCGCGTGCTTAGTGGAAGGCCATGATGCCATTCAAATTACGCTACGAACGATTCCAACCACACCACCTAAACTTGAAAGTATGCAATTGCCCCAGCATATTGTGGACGCCGTTGCGCCCCAGGAAGGCATTGTTTTTATTACCGGTGCGACGGGATCCGGTAAATCAACCTTACTTGCTTCTATTATTCGTGACCTCATTGAAAACGAAGACTCAAACCGAAAAGTATTAACCTATGAGGCTCCGATTGAATTTGTTTATGACGAAATAGAAACCACATCTTCCATCGTCAGTCAATCCGAAATTCCACGGCATCTGCCTTCCTTTGCAGAGGGTGTGCGTAATGCCCTACGCCGAAAACCACGTCTCATTATGGTCGGTGAGTGCCGAGATGCTCAAACCATCAGTGCAGCGCTTGAAGCAGCGCTTACAGGCCATCCCGTATACACCACCCTACACACCTCCGGTGTTGCTGAAACCATGCGGCGTCTTGTGACCTCGTTTTCAGGAACAGAGCGACTAGGGCGTACGATTGATATTTTAGAAACCATTCGCTTGTGTATTTGGCAAAAACTGGTGCCCACAGTCGATGGTAAACGCGTTGCTCTCCGTGAATACCTTGTTTTTGACGAAGAAGCTCGTGATATTTTACTTGAAGCGGATCCCAATGATGTGACTCGAGTCACACGACGACTTGTGCGTGAACGCGGACGCCTCATGACCGTGGATGCCAAAGAAAAATTTGATGAAGGCATCATCAGCGAGCGTACCTACAACATCATCATTGCGGGCTCCAAAGAGCCCTCGGATGTGTAAGGCAACTTTAAGAAGAGCCTTTCGATTCCGTGCTTCCACCTGACATCGTTCCTTTAGCTGCACTCGCCATTTGGCCCACAGGTTTTAGA
>Ga0207895_1000681_pt1 | contig 13140 bp, 13 predicted proteins | sample MalvirmetaMSP112_FD_184230 | JGI IMG/M metagenome (GOLD analysis project Ga0207895, IMG submission 184230) | Marine viral communities from the Deep Pacific Ocean - MSP112 (SPAdes) | ecosystem: Environmental > Aquatic > Marine > Oceanic | place: Pacific Ocean | collected 2011-05-24 | reverse complement strand
GATATAGAACAGCTGCGAATCGACATTTTCGACGCCGTGAATGCGCAGGGGATCGGCGCGCAGGGCCTGGGTGGCCTTTCCACCGTGCTCGACGTGAAGATCCTCGACTGGCCGTGCCATGCTGCGGGCAAGCCCGTGGCGATGATCCCCAACTGCGCGGCGACTCGCCACGCGCATTTCACGCTCGACGGGTCGGGGCCGAGCTATCTCGAAAAGCCCGATCTCGACCAGTGGCCCAAGGTCAACTGGCAGCCCGACAGCGCGGCCAAGCGCGTGAACCTCGACACGCTGACGCAGGAAGAGGTGGAGAGCTGGAACCATGGCGACCGCTTGCTGCTGTCTGGCAAGATGCTCACGGGCCGCGACGCGGCGCACAAACGCATCAAAGACATGCTGGAGGCGGGCGAGGAGCTGCCTGTGAGCTTCAAGGGGCGCGCGATCTATTACGTCGGCCCGGTCGACCCGGTGATGGGCGAAGTCGTCGGCCCGGCGGGCCCCACCACCGCCACCCGGATGGACAAGTTCACCGAGATGATGCTCGACCTCGGCCTGCTCGCGATGATCGGCAAGGCGGAGCGGGGCGCCGATGCGGTCGAAGTGATCAGCCGCTTCAAGACCGCCTACCTGATGGCGACCGGTGGCGCGGCCTACCTGGTTGCGCGGGCGATCAAGGAATCGAAGATCGTCGCGTTCGAGGAGCTGGGTATGGAGGCGATCTACGAATTCACGGTCGAGAACATGCCGGTGACGGTCGCGGTCGATGCGCAGGGCAACAACGTCCACACGCTGGCACCCGCGCAGTGGAAGAAGCGGATCGCGGAGGAAAAGCTGCTCGAGAAATCGTGAGCGGCACTCGACCGGTGTGCGGCTGCTATCGACCGGCGGCATGGCCTTGCGCGCGCGCGCAGCGCAATGAGGGCGGATCGTGACCGACGTTTCACCCGACATCCCCACCGCCCGCACATCGAGCGTTCTCCCACTGCGGCTCGTGCTGCTGTCCATCGCGGGTCTGTGGCTGACCTATTACGTGCTCGTTTCGCTGCGCGGGCTGGTTGTCGGGCTGGACCTGCAGGAGGCGCTGATGTGGCGCCGGCTGATCGTGTGCCTGGTCGGCGCGGTGGTCACCTTTGGAATGTGGCTGGTGCTGCGGCTGGTCGATTCGCGATCGCTGCAGGTAAAGACCGCGACCGCGCTGCTTGTCGCGCTGCCCGCCTCGCTGATGATCGCGCAGGTCAACCAGATGGTCTTCGCCGACGTGCAGGACCGGATCTATCAGGATTACGCCAAGGAGCAGGGGATCGTCATCCGGCGCGATGAATCGGGCAACCTGCTGGTCGAATTCCCCCCGATCCCTCGCGCACAGAGAACCGGCACCGTCGGCACCACCGGCGCCGCGGCCGACCGGCGCGAGATGGACCTCGACGATGGCGAGGGGCGGACCTTCGTGCTTGCCCCCGCACCCAAGGGAGCGGAACGCTGGCGGCAACTGTCCGACATCGCGCTGGGCCGCTATTTCCTGCTGCTTGCCTGGGCTGCGCTGTATCTCGCGATGCTGGCGGGCGCACAGGCCCGCGCGTCACAGGTGCGTGAAGAGCGCTTCCGAACCGCCGCCAAGGCCGCAGAGCTCCGATCCCTGCGCTACCAGATCAATCCGCACTTCCTGTTCAACACGCTCAATTCGCTCTCTTCGCTGGTGATCACCGGCAAGGAAACGCGGGCCGAGGCGATGATCCAGGCGGTCTCCAACTTCTATCGCCACAGCCTGGCGGAGGAGCCGACAGAGGACGTCGCGCTGGAGGACGAGATCGCGCTGCAACGCGACTACCTCGCGATCGAGGAGGTCCGCTTTCCGGAACGCCTGCTGGTCGCGATCGACCTGCCCGACGATCTGGAGCGTGCGCGCGTGCCGGGGATGATCCTCCAGCCGCTGGTGGAAAATTCGGTCCGCTACGCAGTCGCCCGCTCGACCACCCCGGTGCGCGTGTCGATCGAGGCCTTTGCCGCCGATGGGCGCCTGCATCTGGTGGTGGCCGATAATGGCCCCGGTCTTCCCGAGGGGACCGGAGGCGGCTTCGGCATCGGCCTTTCCAACGTGCGCGACCGGCTCAAGGCTCGCTTCGGCTCGCGCGCTCAAGTCCGCTCCGGAAAGGTCGAGGGCGGAGGCTACCGTACAGAACTCATCATGCCGCTGGATTTCAACGATGGACGATAATGGACCCCTACGCGTCGTACTGGTCGACGACGAACCGCTCGCGATCGAGCGTCTGGAAACCCTGTGCGGCCGGATTGCCGACGTCGAAGTGGTCGGCAAGGCCGATCACGGCGAAGCCGCGCTGGAGGTGATCGGCAAGACCGCGCCCGATCTGGTGCTGCTCGACCTGACCATGCCCGGGATCGACGGGATCGAAGTCGCGCGCAAACTGTCCGAACAGACGACGCCGCCGGCGGTCATCTTCGTCACCGCGCACGAGAGCTTCGCGGTCGAAGCATTCGATCTCGACGCGGTCGACTATGTGCTGAAGCCCGTCGCTGCCGAGCGGCTTGAGCGTGCGATCGGCCGCGCGATCGCGAAGCGGGGCGAGCCTGCGGGCACCAGCGACACCAAGTGGCTGCAGGAATTGTGGGTGCCGCACCGGTCCGAACTGGTCCGTGTGTCGGTCTCGGACGTGCGCCGGATCGATGCCGAGCGTGATTATGTGCGGCTGTTCGTGGGCGAAAAGACCTACCTGCTGCTGCAGACCATCGCTGGGCTGGAGGAAAAGCTCGATCCCGAGGAGTACATCCGCATTCATCGCAGCACGATCCTGCGCAAAGACAACATCGCGGGCCTGCGTCATGACGGGCTGGGCGTCTGGTCGGTCGAGCTGGAAGATGGCGAGACGCTGCGGATCGGTCGCACCTACCTGCCCAAGGTGAAGGCCATGGCGGGCCGCTAGGAGCGCCACTGCACGCGTCGGCCTTCGCGCTAGCGTGACATAGACACCCATGCGAAAGCCCCCGCCGGACCGGGATCCGACGGGGGCTTTGTGCGAAGGGGCGAGGGGCGTCAGCCGCCCAGATTGTCGTCCGTCTCCATTGCCGCGATCTGCGCGCGGACCTGCCGGTCGACATTGGCGACACATTTGCGCGCGGCGCTGGGGTTCAGCCGGGTGCCGGTGCGAAGCTCTCCGATACCGCAAACCTTGCGCGCGGCCGCATCGATCCGCTTGTCGAGCGTGGCGCGCCCTTCGGGGCTGCTCAGGTCGAGATCGGCATAGGGTACGCTGACAGACGCGTTCTGGGCCATGGCGGGCACCACCGGCAGAGCGAGGGCGGTGGCGGCGATCAGTACGAGAGACGTCTTCATTGGGGGTCCTCCTTTTATAGGGCGGCGCACCGGGGTTCAGGGGGGATTGGTGCGCCGCCGGACACAGGAGTGACCCATCATGCCCGGCGGGGCACGCGGCTTTCGACCGGAGGCGTGATTGCTAGACGGACGTTACGGAATCGGGGATCAACCGCCGATTTCGTCCGGCCAACGACAGGGACGCAAAAAGCCCCGCCGGCAAAATGCGGGCGGGGCCATTACAGGTGATTCGAAAAAAGGGGGGCGGGGCAAAGCCCCCGCGATCAGCCGGGGATGACCGCCTGCGCCGAACCGCCATCGCCCTGCGGCGCGGCGAGGATGTCGCGCGTCACGCGGCCCTTGGCGACAGTTTGCGTCTTGGGATCGCCGACCGAGGAGCGGATGCCGGGAGCCGCCTCGCCTGCGCGGCTGAGCGCGGCAGCTTCGACCTGGCTGCGCGGAGCCGGGCCGCCGAACAGCGCGTCCAGCGCCTGTTCCGCCGCGGTGCCTTCAGAGGGGCGCGGTGCGCCAGGTTCGGGCGGAGCGAGGCTGAAATCGGGCGGAACAACCAGCGGTGCCTGCCGCTGCACCGCGAATTCGTCCGGCCGGTCGCGGCCCAGGATTCCGCCGCCGCTGCCGCAGGCGGACAGGCCCATGGCGAAGGTGGCGAGGATGATGAGGCTCTTGTGGCGCATGTTCAGCTCTCTTTCGCAGCCAGGTGCATATCGGATTGCGCGCCCTTGTCGCGCAGGAAGAAGGAACGGGCAAGGATGATGAGGACGCCGATGGTGATGCACGCATCGGCGACGTTGAAGATCATGAACGGGCGGAACGCGCCGAAGTGCAGGTCCGCATAGTCGATCACGTAGCCGTAGAGCACGCGGTCGAGGATATTGCCCAGCGCGCCGCCAAGAATGAGGGCGAGGCCGAAGATATCGCCCTTGGTCCGCTCGCGCAGCATCCAGAACAGCACGATCAGCGCGATCGCGCCGGTGCCCATCACCAGCAGCCAGCGCTGTTCCACGCTCTGCGCCTCGAACAGGCCGAGCGAAATGCCGAAATTGGTGGTGAAGCGCAGGTCGAAGAAGGGCAGCAGTTCCTTCACCGCGCCGATGGAATCGATTCCCAGCGGGCCGGTGACCAGCCATTTGACCAGCTGGTCGAGCCCGAAGACGAGCGCGGCCAGCGCAAGGCCGCGCAAGCGGCGATTCCACGCACCGTCCATCAGTTCACCACCTCTTCGCACCGACTGCACAGGTCGCCGTCCTCAGCTACGCTCGGCAGGAGGCGCCAGCAACGGCCACACTTGTTACAGGAGGAACGGGTTACGGTCACCCCTTCGCCATCGTGGGTGGCGACTGACGCGGCGATGAACAGCTCGGCAAGATCGTCGAGGGTGAACCCTTCCGGCATGGCCTGCGCGGGCACGGATACCGCCGCTTCGTTGCTGGAACGGATGGTCTTCTCGCGCCGCAGCGGCTCGATCGCCTCGGTTACGTCTTCGCGAAGTGCGCGCAGCGCGGCGAAACGGGTGGCGAGTGCCTCGTCGGTCCAGTTTTCCGGCAGCGGGTCGATCTGCTGAAGATGGATGCTCTTTGCGTCGGGGAAGCGGGTGGTCCACACTTCCTCGGCGGTGAAGACCAGCACCGGGGCGGCATAGCGGACCAGCGCGTGGAACAGCGTGTCGAGCACGGTGCGGTACGCGCGGCGTTCGACCCATGCCGGATCGTCGCAATAGAGCCGGTCCTTGCGGATATCGAACAGGAAGGCGGAGAGGTCTTCGTTCGCGAACTCGGTCAGCAGGCGGGTATATTCGTTGAAGTCGTAGTCAGCGATGCACTGCCGCAGCTTGCCGTCGAGTTCGGCCAGCTTGTGCAGCGTGTAGCGCTCCAGCTCGGGCATCTGCGCATAATCGACCGCTTCCGAAGCCTCGTAGCCCTCGAGCGCGCCGAGCAGGTAGCGGAAGGTGTTGCGCAGCTTGCGGTACTGGTCGGCCACGCCCTTCAGGATCTCGTCGCCGATGCGGTGATCCATCGTCGAATCGACGCTGAGCGCCCACAGCCGCAGGATATCCGCGCCGTACTGGTCGACGATCTTCAATGGATCGACCGTGTTGCCGAGGCTCTTCGACATCTTGCGCCCGTTCTGGTCCATGGTGAAGCCATGGGTCAGCACCTGGTCGTAGGGCGCGCGGCCGCGCGTGGCACAGGATTCGAGCAGCGAGGACTGGAACCAGCCGCGATGCTGGTCGGAGCCTTCGAGGTAGAGATTCGCGGGCCACGTCAATGCGGGCCAGCGGTCGCTTTCGAGCACGAAGACATGCGTGCAGCCCGAATCGAACCACACGTCGAGGATGTCGTGCACCATCTCGAAATCGTCGGGGTTGTGCTCGCTCCCAAGGAATTCGGCCTTGCGCGCCTCGTCCCACGCATCGACGCCGCCCTCGCGGATGGCATCGACGACGCGCTGGTTCACGGCGGCGTCTTGCAGATAGGTGCCGTCCTTGCGGACGAACAGCGTGATCGGCACGCCCCATGCGCGCTGGCGCGAGAGCACCCAGTCGGGCCGCCCCTCGACCATCGCGCGGATGCGATTGCGCCCGCGTTCGGGCACGAAGCGCACACGCTCGATTTCGCCCATCGCACGGCTGCGCAGCGTGCCGCCGTCTGCCAAGTCCTTGTCCATCGGTACGAACCACTGCGGCGTGCAGCGGTAGATGATCTTCGCCTTGGACCGCCACGAGTGCGGGTAGGAGTGCTTGTAGTCCGCGCTCGCGCTCAGCAGCGCGCCTGCTTCGGACAGGTCCGAGCAGATCGGCCCGTCGGGCGCGTTGAAATTGGGGTTGATCACCGAACGGCGGCGCTCATCGTTTCCGCCCAGCCACGGCCAGTCGTCGCGGTACACGCCGCCATCGTCGACCGCGAAGACCGGGTCGATCCCGTTCTCGCGGCACAGATAGAAATCGTCCTCGCCATGGTCGGGCGACATGTGGACAAGGCCGGTCCCGCTGTCGGTGGTGACGAAGTCGCCAGGCAGCATGGGGCGGAGCGTCTCGTAGAACCCGCCCAGCTTGTGCATCGGATGGCGGACCTTGGTGCCGGCGAGGTCAGAGCCTTTGCCGCGCCATTCCTCGATCACGTCAGCTTCCACACCTGCGGTCGTGTTGCGGGCGAGGAACTGCCCCTTCAGTGCCTCCGCAACCAAGATGCGGAAATCCATCGACCCGTTTCCGGGCTCGGCTCCGATCCCGGGAGCGAAGAAACTGGTTTGAAGGAGCACATACTCAACCTCCGGCCCATAAGCCAAAGCCTGGTTCACCGGGATCGTCCACGGCGTGGTCGTCCAGATCACCGCATGCGCGCCGACCAGTTCCGGGATCGGCGATTCGACGATCTCGAACGCGACGTCGATCTGCGTGCTCGTGATGTCCTCGTACTCGACCTCGGCTTCGGCGAGCGCGGTCTTTTCGACCGGGCTCCACATCACCGGCTTGGAGCCGCGATAGAGATTGCCCGCTTCGGCGAACTTCATCAGCTCGGCGACGATCGTCGCTTCGCTGTCGTAATCCATGGTGAGGTAGGGATTGTCCCAGTCGCCCAGGATGCCGAGGCGTTTGAGCTGTTCGCGCTGGGTATCGACCCATTTCTGCGCGTAGGCGCGGCATTCGGCGCGGAACTCGGCGCGCGGGACCTCGTCCTTGTTGAGCTTCTTCTTGCGATACTGCTCCTCGACCTTCCACTCGATCGGCAGGCCGTGGCAGTCCCAGCCGGGCACGTAGGGCGCATCCTTGCCCAGCAGGCTCTGCGTGCGGACCACCATGTCTTTCAGGATGTGGTTGAGCGCGTGGCCGACGTGGATGTCGCCGTTCGCATAGGGCGGGCCGTCGTGAAGGATGAACTTTTCCGCCCCCGCACGCTCGGCGCGCAGCTGGCCATGCAGGTCGCCCTGCTGCCAACCGGCCAGAATGCCCGGCTCCTTCTGCGGGAGCCCGGCTTTCATGGGGAAATCGGTTTTCGGCAGGAAGACGGTGTCCCGCCAGTCCTTCTTGGTATCATCGCTCATCAGGCGCGAGGCCTTAGCGGGGCCTTGTGCATCGCGCAATTTTTCGATTGCCATGCGCGGTATCGGGTCGCGGGAGGATCGGCGCGCGCGGGAGACATCGCGCAAGCTGTCCTACATGCCGCCGACCCGCTAACCTTGCTGCCGTTCTTTGATACTGTCGAACCGCGCGACGGGCTCATCCGCTATCGCGTGATGAATCCACCCTCGCAAAAGAGGCCGGTTTTTCGGCCCCAGGACACTGTGTCGGGTGTGTCAGAAGGTGCTGAGCGCCAACCCCTACTCCGCCAGCAACCGCCGCGCCTCGGCGCAATCCCGGTCCATCTGCGCGATCAGCGCGTCGAGCCCGTCGAACTTGGCCTCGGGCCGGATGAAGTGGTGCAGCGCGACCTCGATTTCCTGACCGTAAAGATCGCCCGAGAAGTCGAAGAAGTAGGGCTCGAGCAGCTCCTTGGCCGGTTCGAACTGCGGGCGGATGCCGATATTGGCCGCGCCTTGCAGCTCCTCGCCCGAAGACAGGATGCGGCCCGTCACCGCGTAGATGCCGTATTTCGGACGCAGGTAGTCCTCGAGCGCGAGGTTCGCGGTGGGGTAGCCGATTTCGCGTCCGCGCTTGTCGCCATGCTCCACGATCCCGCGAATCGCGAAGGGCCGGGTAAGCAGATCCGCGGCGGCCTGCGGCTCGCCTGCCTTGAGGAGATCGCGAATCCGGCTGGAGGAGACGACCGTGTCGCCGTCGCTCACCGCCGATACGGTGCGCGCTTCCAGCCCATGCTTCGCGCCATGCTCCTTCAGCAGTGCGGCATTGCCCTGCGCGCCCTTGCCGAAAGTGAAATCCTCGCCCGTCAGCACGCCATGCGCACCGAACCGCTCGACGAGAATGCGCTCGATGAAATCCTCGGCACTGGTGCCCGCCAGTTCGGCGTCGAAGTGGAACACCAGCATCGCGGTCGCCCCGAAGGAGAGATAGAGTTCGTGCCGCTGCTCGAGGCTGGTCAGGCGGAAGGGCGGGGTGTCAGGCCTGAAGAACTGCACCGGGTGCGGATCGAAGGTCGCGACGATCACCGGGCGCTCTTCCTCGCGCGCCCAGCGGATCGCCTCGCCCGCGACCGCCTGATGCCCCTTGTGAAACCCGTCGAAATTGCCGAGCGCGACGATGGCACCGCGCAAGGGCGCAGGCACCTGTTCGCGATGGTCGAGCCACCTCATTGCGGCACGATTCCCGCACGCAGCACGCGCAGAGCATTGCCGCCCATCACCGCGCGAATCTCGTCCTCGGTGAAGCCTTCGTCCATCAGCGCCTGCGTCACCTGCATCAGCTGAGAGGTATCGAAGCGTACCGTTGTGGCGCCGTCGTAATCGCTGCCGAGCGCGACGTAGTCGATCCCCACAAGATCGCGGACATGCTTCATCGCCTTGGCCGCGTCGCGCGGGGACGTGCCGCACACCGCCGCGTCCCAGTAGCCGATGCCGACCACGCCGCCCGTCTTGGCGACCCCGCGAATCTCATCGTCGGACAGGTTGCGGTTGACCTTGCAGGTTGCCTGCACCCCGCCGTGGCTGGAGACGACCGGTCGCTTCGCCATCGCGAGGATGTCCGCCACGCACTCGTGGCTGCAATGCGCAATGTCGACCACCATGCCGAGCGCTTCCATGCGCCGCACGGCCTTGCGGCCCTTGTCGGTCAGCCCGCCCTTCTCGACCCCGTGCATCGACCCCGCGAGGTCGGTGTCGAAGAAATGGGTCAGACTGGCCATGCGGAAGCCCGCCTCGCGCAGCGTGTCGAGATTGGCGAGATCGCCTTCGAGGTTCTGCAAGCCTTCGATGCTCAGCAGCGCGCCGACCGGTTTGGGCGTCTCGCTCGACCGTTCGCGAAGCAGGCGGTCGAGGTCCTTGGGTGAGGCGATCCCAAGCAGCTCGCCGTCCGACTTCGCCGCTGCTCGTTCGAGCTTCTCGGCGTGCCACAGCGAGCGTTCCAGCAGGCTGTTCCAGGTTCGGGTGGGCTGCAGCTGCGCGATCACCAGCGGGGTGATGTTGTCGCTATCGGCGTCGTTCGCGTCGTAGTTCTGGCCCTTGGGTGTCTTGGTGACGCTGGAGAACACCTGCAGCGCGACATTGCCTTCTTCGAGCCGCGGCAGGTCCATATGGCCGCGGGTCCCGCGGCTTAGCAGGTTGCGGTTCCACAGCAGCGTGTCCGAATGCAGATCGACGATGGTCAGCGTCTTGTGCAGCGCCTTCGCCTCGTCGGAGACTTCGATCAGCGGCTCGCCGTCGACCTTGTTCATGCTCCGCTCGACCATCCCCGGGCCGAACTGGAAGAAGGCTGCGATGCCGACCAGCAGCACCAGCCCCACGATTATCAGGACGGTCTTTTTCACGAGCGCCGCTCGTAGGTGATGAAGGAGAAGGCGGGGGTGTCGCCGCTGGCCTGGTGGTCCTCACGCGCAACTTCGGTCCAGCGCTCAGGATCGGGCGCGTCCATGAAGGTGTCGCCGTCGTAATCGGCGTGGATCTGGGTCAGCTCGATCCGCTCCGCCTGCGGTTCGAACAGCATGAACACATCCGCCCCGCCGATAATGGCGGTCTCCTCGCCCCCGGCGGCGGCGAGCGCTTCGGGGACCGACATGACGTGCTCGGCACCTTCCGCCTGCCAGTCCGAATCGCGGCTCAGCACGATATGGCGGCGGCCGGGGAGGGGGGCCGGGAAACTCTCGAAGGTCTTGCGGCCCATGATCATCGGCTTGCCCATGGTCACTTCCTTGAAGTGCTTGAGGTCCGCGGGGATGTGCCAGGGCAGGCCGCCATCCTTGCCGATCGTGCCATTGGCGGCACGGGCATAGACGAGGAAGAGCTGGTCCTGGATCATGAGCTGACGTCTCCCTCGGGCCACTCGAGCCGGGTGATGTGGCCCATCTTGCGCCCCTCGGGCGCCTCGGTCTTGCCGTAGAGGTGAAGGTGCGCCGACGGATTGCTTAGCGCTTCGTGAGCGGTCGCGGCGGCGGGGCCGATCACGTTCTCCATCACCACGCGCGGCGCGACGCGGCGGGTATCGCCCAGCGGCAGGCCGCAGATCGCGCGGACCTGGTTCTCGAACTGGCTGGTGGCTGCACCTTCGATGGTCCAGTGGCCCGAATTGTGCGTGCGCGGGGCCATCTCGTTGAAGATAGGGCCACTTTCGCTGGCGAAGAACTCGAGCGTCAGCACGCCGACATAGTCGAGCTTGTCCGCCACCGCCTGCGCCAGCCTGCGCGCTTCGCCCACCTGTTGGCCGATGATCGCGGCACCGGGCAGGGTGGAGCGGGCGAGGATGCCATCCTCGTGTCCGTTCTCCGAACTTTCCCAGAACGCGACTACCCCATCCGCGCGCCGGGCGAGGATGACCGAGAACTCACACTCGAACTGCACGAAACCTTCGAGGATGCAGGGCGTGTCGGGCAGCTCCAGAGCTTGGGCCTCTTCGCGGGAGCCGATCCGCCACTGGCCCTTGCCGTCGTATCCGTCGCGGCGCGTCTTGAGGATTGCAGGCGTGCCCAGCGCGTCGATCCCGGCGAGCAGGTCTTCGCGCGAATCGACCGCGTGGAAGGGGGCGGGACTGCCGCCCAATTCAGCGACGAAGCGCTTTTCCGCCAGCCGGTCCTGCGCGATGGCCAGTGCGCGCGGGTGCGGGGCGAGCCTGTCTGCGATGGCCGCCAGCGGCGCGGCGGGCACGTTCTCGAATTCGAGCGTCACAACGTCGCACCGGTCGGCAAACGCCTTCAGCGCGTCCGCATCGTGCCAGTCGGCGCTGATATATTCGTTGCACACCTGCGCTATCACCGCGTCCTCTTCGGGCGCGTAGGCGATGACGTGGTAACCCATCTGGGCGGCGGAAATCGCGAGCATCCGGCCAAGCTGGCCGCCCCCCAGGATGCCTATTGTGCCACCCGGTTTGATCATGCGTCGCTGGGCTTCTCTGCCACCGAGGCGCTGCGCGCGGCGCGCCATGCGACCAGCCGGTCCATGACCGCCGGATCGTGCGCACCGAGGATCGAGGCCGCGAACAGGGCGGCGTTGGTCGCCCCCGCTTCGCCGATGGCAAGCGTGCCGACCGGCACCCCGGCGGGCATTTGTGCGATGGAGAGCAGGCTATCCATGCCCGACAGCGCTTTCGAACGCACGGGTACGCCGAGCACCGGCAGCGGGGTCATCGACGCGATCATTCCCGGCAGGTGCGCCGCACCGCCCGCGCCCGCGATCACGACCTTGAAACCTTCGTCCGCCGCACCCTTGGCGAAATCGTACATCCGGTCGGGCGTACGGTGCGCGGAAACGATCCGCGCGTCGTGCGCGATCCCGAGCTCCTCGAGCACGTCGGCGGCGCATTTCATCGTCGGCCAGTCCGACTGGCTCCCCATGACGATCGCTACGACAGGGGTATCGGCCATCAGGTTTCGTCCAGGTAGCGGCGTTCCCCCGCGACCTTACCGTTCTCGAACGGATAGACGATGGGGCGGCCGGTGGGGATTTCGAGATCGGTGATCTCGTCGTCCGAAATGCCGGAAAGGTGCTTCACCAGCGCACGCAGCGAATTGCCGTGGGCGGAGATGATCACCGTCCGCTCGCCGGTCAGCTCGGGCAGGATATGCTCTTCCCAGTAGGGCAGCACACGCTCGATCGTTAGCTTGAGGCTTTCGGTCTTGGGCACATCGATGCCCTGGTAGCGCGGGTCTGCGCCGGGATCGTACTCGCTGCCCGGCTCAATCGGCGGGGGCGGCGTATCGAAGCTGCGGCGCCAGATATGCACCTGCTCGTCACCGTGCTTCTCGCGCGTTTCCTGCTTGTTGAGCCCGGTCAGCCCGCCATAATGGCGCTCGTTCAGGTGCCAGTCCTTGCGCACCGGAATCCACACCCGTCCGCATTCCTCCAGCGCGAGGTTGAGCGTGCGAATCGCGCGGGTCTGGAGCGAAGTGAAGGCGAGATCGGGCAGTAAGCCCTTGTCCTTTAACAGGCGGCCTGCCGCGCGCGCTTCTTCACCGCCCTTGTCGGTCAGATCCACATCCCACCATCCGGTGAAGCGGTTAGCGAGGTTCCATTCCGACTGTCCGTGGCGGACGAGGATCAGCGTCGACAATTTACATGCTCCCTTGCGGATAGGCTGCGAGCCGTTAGCGGGCCTCGCCATCTTTGGGAAGGTCGGGCGCCTGCAAAGCGGCGGCTTCGGGCTTTTTCTGGCTATGCGCCTTGCGCCGCCTGAGGTTCGCGCGAAGCTGCGCGGCCAGCCGCGCTTCCTTGCTGTCGGGCGTGGGATCGGCGGGTGATTGCTTGCTCATCGTCCGTCCCGAATGCTATCTGACCGCGTGATACGCAAGCTTTGCTTGACTTGCGCGCGCCACGCGACAATAGCGCGCGGCCTGTAGCGGGCTCGGTCCCGTCGCGAGTCCCCTATGCTGCTGTAGCTCAGTGGTAGAGCGCACCCTTGGTAAGGGTGAGGCCGGGAGTTCAATCCTCCCCAGCAGCACCACACTCTATCTCGCCATTACCCGTGATCGACCCGCCTCGGCGGCTGGCCGGAAAGCTCTTGCCGCGCGCAGGGTGCTTGGCCATTCTTGGGCCATGGACGAACAGGGGCAGCAGCCGGGAATGAGCAAGGGAATCAATCCGCGACTGGACGGCTTGGGGGATGCAGACGGGCAGCCGCTGAGGCAGGGCCATCCAAACTATCCCAAGGCGATGCGCGTTCAGGCGCTGCTGGTGGCGACCCCGATCCTGATCGGAGC
>Ga0207895_1000679_pt1 | contig 13162 bp, 6 predicted proteins | sample MalvirmetaMSP112_FD_184230 | JGI IMG/M metagenome (GOLD analysis project Ga0207895, IMG submission 184230) | Marine viral communities from the Deep Pacific Ocean - MSP112 (SPAdes) | ecosystem: Environmental > Aquatic > Marine > Oceanic | place: Pacific Ocean | collected 2011-05-24 | reverse complement strand
GATTTTTGTGGCGACGTCATCTTGGCACCTCGTCGAGAGCGTCGCGGATCTTTTGCGCCAGATCCGTCTTATGGTAGGGCTTTTCCAATAAATGCACGCCGGGGTCCAGACGGCCGTGGTGGACAATGGCGTTTTCAGTGTAGCCGGAGGTGTAGAGCACCGGCAGCTCGGGCAGACGCTGCCGCGCGAGCCGCGCCAGCTCCGGCCCGTTCGGGCCGCCGGGCATGATCACGTCGGTGAACAGCAGATCGACTTCCTGTTCGGAAAGCCGCTCCAGGGCGTCATCGCCGTTGGCGGCGCTGATCACCCGATAGCCCAGCTCGCGCAGTTGTCGGGCGGCCTGGTCGCGCACCTCGTCATCGTCTTCCACAACAAGTACTGTTTCCTGGCGGTTGGTGAACCGCACCGGGCAAGCTGGTGGAAGCGGCTCCTGCCGCTCACGGTCCGCCCGGGGCAGGTAGAGTTTTACCGTGGTGCCTTCACCCGGCTCGGAGTAAATCTTGATATGGCCGCGGGACTGCTTAACGAAACCGTACACCATGCTCAAACCCAGGCCGGTACCCTTGCCCTTGGGCTTGGTGGTGAAAAAGGGGTCGAATACCTGTTTCAGTGTGGTCTCCGGGATGCCGGCACCGGTATCCGAGACCACCACCTGAACGTAGTCGCCGGCAACCACTTCGGAATGGCGGTTGGCGTAGTCCTGGTCCAGGCTGACGTTGGCGGTTTCAAGAACGATGCAGCCTTCGCCGTCCATGGCGTCGCGGGCGTTGAGGCATAAATTCAGAATCGCCGACTCCAGCTGCCCCGGATCAATGAACGCCGGCCAGGGCGTCGGACAAGGCACGATGTCGATCTCCAGATGTTCGTGCAGCGAGGGGCGAAGAAGGGGGGCAAGGCCGTGGATCAGTTCGTTGACGTCGACGATCTGCGGGGCCAGTGGCTGGCGCCGGGCGAAAGCCAGCAGCCGGCGCGTCAGCTCCGCCGCCCGTTCCGCCGCGCCGCGGATCAAGCCCGCGGAAGCCTGTAATGGCGAGGCCTCTTCCAGTTGCTCTTCGAGTAACTCGGAATTACCCAGAATCACCGTTAACAGGTTGTTGAAATCGTGGGCCACGCCGCCGGTCAACTGGCCGATGGCTTCCAGCCGCTGCGACTGCTGGAGCTGCTCCTCCAGCGCCAGATGTTCGGTGATGTCGGTGTTGATGGCCAGGATGGCGTCCGGCTGGCCGAGGTCGTCGGCGACCAGGCTCCAGCGCGCGTCTGAGATCACGGTTTTGCCGTTCACGCCGTGGCTGGCCAAGCGGCCGGCCCATTGGCCGCTGAGCAGCAGCTCCCGGGTGGCGGCTTTCAGGACATCCGGGTCCTCGCCGAGCACCTCATCAATGCGCTGTCCCAGGGCCTGGCTCTGGCGCCAGCCGTAGATGCCCTCGGCGGCCTGGTTCCAATAGGTAATACGGCGATCCAGATCGAGCACCATGATGGCGTCGCGGGATTTATCCAGCAGGGCGGCCTGTCGGGCCAGATTGGTGAGGAAGTGGCGGCGCTCGGTGACATCGCTCATACCGCCCACCATACGCAGGGCGTCGCCGTTTTCATCGCGGATTACGTAGCCGCGATCCGACACATAGGCCACGCTGCCGTTCTTGCGTATGAAGCGGTACTCCGCTTCCCATTTCTGCTGCTGGCTGTAAATGACCCTTTCAATATCGGTGAGCACGCGCTTTTTGTCGTCCGGATGAATGCGCGTGGTCCAGGAACGGCTGTCCCGTTCCAGGTCTTCGGCACTGTAGCCGAACAGGGTTTCCATGCCTTCGCTCCACCACAACCGGTCAGTGGACGTGTTCCAGTCCCAGATCGCATCGGCGGTGGCGCGGGCGGCGGCCTCAAAGCGGATTTTTTCTTCGCGTAAAGCATTGGCGGCATTGCGCTGTTCGCTGATGTCCTGGAAGGCGCCATCGACGCGGACGACTTTGCCCACCTCATCAAACACGGGTTCGCCCAGAGCGCGTACCCAGAATGGCTGTCCGGTGGCGGTGACGACCCTTAGTTCTTCGTCGTAGGGCTGCCCCCGCTTGACGCAGGCGGCGAACAGGGACTGTACCTTGGGTTGGTCCTCCGGGGCATAGAAACTGAGCGAATCCTCCAGGGCCATGCGTGTGTCGTTGCCAAGGTCATGCAGAGCGAGAATTTCCGGTGACATGGAAACCTGCCCGGAGCCCACATCCACGCTCCAGGCGCCGACCCGAGCCAGCCTCCCGGCGATGCCGGTGAGTCGCTGGGTGTGTTGCAGTTGCATTTCAAAGGTCTTGAGCTCAGTAATGTCCTGAACCGTGCCCTGCAGATACATCGGCCGACCGTGATTGTCCTTATGCAATTCTCCACGCTCATGCAAGTGGCGTTGTCCACCTTGGGGTAAATTGATGCGGTACTGAATATCCAAAGGGGTGTGGCCGGCGAGGGCGTCTTTGCGGTAGTCGAGCAGGCGGCGCCGGTCGTCGTTGTGCACGCATTGGAGAAAACGCTCGAAGCGGCCGTCCAAGTCTTTCGGGGACAGGTCGAAGATGCGGAAGGTCTGCTCCGACCACTTGAGAGTCTGACTATCCAGATGGAAGGTCCAACTGCCGATCCGGCCGATGCGTTGCGACTCCTCCAAATGAGCGGCGCGACGTTCGGCCTTATGGAGGGCGCGGTCCCGTTCGTCGACGGCGTCCTGTAGCCGCTGATTCTGTCGGCGGAGCTCCAAATGCATCATCACCTGGTCTGCCAGCAGCGCCAGATAGTTCGCCTCGGCCTCGCTCAGATGCCGGGGCCGGTGATCCATGACACAGAGTGTGCCGAGGGCCTGACCGTCCGGGGAGACCAACGGGGTGCCGGCGTAGAAGCGGATACCGTTAGGGTCGGTGACCACCGGGTTATCGGCGAAGCGGTGGTCGAGCCGGGTATCCGGAATGATCAGCGGGCCGGTGCCGCGAATGGTGTGGTCGCAGAGCGCGATGTCGCGTTCGGTTTCCCGGATATCAAGCCCGACGGACGCCTTGAACCACTGGCGGTGACGGTCCACCAGGGTGACGGTGGAGATCGGGCACTCGCAGAGCGCCGCCGCGCGCTGCACGATGTCGTCGTATTCGTGTTCCGGGGCGCTGTCCAGAATATTGTAGCTGGCCAGGCTTTCCAGCCGGGCCCGCTCCGTCTCTGACATCCCCTTGTCCTGCATCAGGGTCCCCCTCCCCGCATGGCGCGGCGCGGTAATACGGCGCGCCGTATACATACTATCTATCGCCTTTTTTCGAATATGCCATAGCCGCCAACACGGCGCCATCCAACGCATTTCTCGGCGGAAGGGCGGAAAACTTGAGTGCTGCGGGCCCGTTCACCAATCGTTCACAATAACGCCACAACGTTTCACGGTAATAAGTTGTACAAACGTACCAATAAAACAAGAACAGGAAGGTGCTATGACCGTGAAAGGCGTGCGTCGGGTGTCGACGTATTGGTTACTGCTGCTTTTGGCTCTCGGCCTTACCGCTTGTGGGGGCGGTTCGTCCTCGTCGGACGACCGGCAGGCGAATAACCCGCCGGCGCCCTCCGAGCCGGAACCGGAACCGGAGCCGCCCACCGAACCCGAACCGGAACCCGAACCGCAGGCCCTGAACCGCTTTCAGTTCGCCAACGGCTGCTACCACCTGTACGCCGACGGGCGCTACCTTAGTGGTCTGGACGGGCGCTACGGTGTGACCCTGGACCCCGGTCGGGCGGCGTCGTTTTATATGAAGCCCACGGCACTGGGTTCCTATCTGCTGCTGTCCGATTACCGCCGCGATCCCGGCCAGGCCGGCGACAAGGAGCTGCTGGGTATCTCCGACCCGGCCGGCGAGCTGCTCGACGGCGGCGGTCGCTTGATCGCGGAAGTCAGCTACCTGGTCGCCGGCCTGGGCGACACCCTGAACCTGGTATTGGATCCGGTGGCGCCCTTGGGGGGCGTGCTGCGGGAACTGGGCGAGAGCCTGGAGGTGGCGGGCACGCGCCTCGGCGACCGTACCCCGCGGCCCACGCTGGGCAAGGTGGACCAGGCCAGTGATCTGGCGGTGTGGAATCTCAACCGCAGCGAAGGCGAGACCTTCACGGTGGCCTCCGACGCCACCGGGCTGTTGCTCACCGTGGGCGAGGACGCGCTGACCCTGGCATCGCCGTCGCTGGAGAGCGAAGCCAACCGTTTCCACCTGCTCCCCGCGCAGGGTTGTGACGCCTATCCGGAAGCGGAGCTCAACGCCACCGTGGCCGAGGAAGGCCCGGCCAACTATCTGCGCGAGGTGCCCCGTTTCCAGAACGTGGAAGGGCTGGACGACGATGATGTGTTCGGCTTCGTCGACGCGCACAGCCATATTTCCGCCTATGAATTTATCGGCGGCCGGGTCAATTACGGTGACCCTTTCCACCCCTTCGGTGTCGATCATGCCCTGGACGACTGCGCCGTTAACCATGGGCCCCAGGGGCTCACCGGCCTGGTGGAGCAGGTCACCAGCAGCCCCGGCCCCCACGCCACCGAAGGCTGGCCGGGCTATGAGTTCTGGCCGCGCCACGACTCGCTGCAGCACCACCAGAGTTACTACCGCTGGATCGAGCGGGCCCACCTCGCCGGCCTGAAGATCCTGGTGAACCACCTGGTGCACAACCAGGTGTTGTGTCAGCTCAACCCCCAGAAGCAGAACGATTGCGACACCATGGCGGCGATCGAAATGCAGGCCGAGCAGATGCACGCCATGCAGGACTATATCGACGCCCAGCACGGCGGCCCCGGCGAGGGCTGGTTCCGCATCGTCACCGATCCGGCCCAGGCCCGGGACGTGATCGGCGAGGGCAAGATGGCGGTGATCCTCGGCGTGGAGGCCTCCAAGGTGCTCAATTGCGGCGAGTTCCTGGGCGCGCCGGAATGCACCCGCGAGCAGATCGTCGAGCGGCTCGACCGTCTCTATGCCATGGACGTGCGCAGCCTGTTCCCGGTGCACAAATTCGACAACGCCTTCGGCGGCCATTTGCCGGATTTGTCTTCGGGCATCGGCATCGGTCCGGTGCTCTACGCGGGGAACATTCTGGAAACCGGCCACACCATCGAATTCGAGACCTGCGCCCACGACCACGGCGACGACGCGCCGCCGGCATCGTCCCTGCCGGACCCCCTGGCGCCGCTGGGCCTCATCGACCAGTTGCTGTTCCAGCTCGACTACGTCGGCGACCGCTTCCCGGCCACACCGGAGCAATTGGCGGAATACGACCCGCGCCGGGGCACCGACCATCTTTGCAACAGCCGTGGCCTGTCCGACCTGGGCTTCTTCCTGATCGAGGAATTGATGAAGCGCCGCATGATGATCGAAACCGACCACATCAGCCGCAAGGCGGCGGAACAGATTCTCGAACTGACCGGGCGGCGCGGTTACCCGGTGATCAACAGCCACGGCGCCTGGGGCGGCACCGAAGCGCTGCGCGACCGTGTGGCCTCCCAGGGTGGCGTGGTGGCCTCGTTCGGCAGCGTGCGCAGCGCCTGGGTGGACGAACTGACCCGCGACGGCCAGCGCCCCCGTGACGAGGCGCTCAAGGTCGGGCCGTTCGGCGGCGCCGGCTTCGCCTCGGACGTCAACGGCATCGCGCAGCTGGCGAGCAACCCGGGCACCGAGGACCAGCACGACGACCTGTATCCGTTCCAATCCGTGGACGGCCGTGTGCGCTTCGACGTGCAGCGCACCGGCGACCACGAATTCAGCCTCTACGAGGGCAGGGGCGTGGCGCACTACGGCCTCTATGCGGATCAGATCGCCGACATGATCGCCAACAGCGACCGCCCCCGGGAGCAGATCGAAGACGCGGTGAACCAGCTGTTCACCTCCGCGGAAGCCTATTTGCGCATGTGGGAAAGACTGGAGCAGGCCCCGCGATGAACGGGGCGGCCAACACCAACAGGGGAACGACCATGAACGGCAACACATCCTGGTTAGCGCTACTGACGTTGATGCTGGGGCTGACACTGAGCGGCTGCGGCGGTGACTCCGGCGGCGACGGCGGCGCCACGCCGTCGCCGGCGCCCAACCAGCCCGAGGAAGAAGAACCGGACCGCTTCACCGAGGGCCGGACTTTTCTCATTGAGCCCGGCGAAGGGGCCACCGAGGACATGGTCAACGCCATGATCCAGCTGCGCCCCCGGGACACCCTGGAATTCGCCTGCGGCTATTTCAATCTGGACCAGGGCCTGCTGATCCAGGCCACCGAGGACGTGCTGATCAAGGGCTGCGGCAAGGACGAAACCGTGCTGTCGTTCCGCGACAGCGCCAACGTCACCGGCCTGGAAGCGCTCAACGTGCGCGGCATCACCGTGCGTGATCTGACCATCCTCGACTCCCCCGGCGACGCCTTCAAACTCAAGGGCGTCAAATGGGGCACGCTGAGCAACGTGCGCGCGATCTGGTCCGGTGGCGGTGGCCCGATCACCGAGGACAACTACCCGCAGCGCCTGAACGTGGCCTGCACCGCGCCGCCGTTCAACGAGGGCGACCCGGCCCCGGACTACGTGCCCAGCTCCGACAGCGGCCGCTACGGCATCTACCCGGTGGAGTCCGAGAACATTCTGGTGGAGGAATCGGAATCGGTGGGCGCCTCCGACGCCGGCATCTACGTGGGCCAGACCAACACCGCCATCATCCGCGACAGCCGCGCGGTGTATAACGTCATGGGCTTCGAGATCGAAAACGTCCAGGGCGGTGAATACGATTCCAACCTGGCGGAGTGCAACACCGGCGGCTTCCTGATCTACGATCTGGAAAACATCACCCAGTACGGCGACACCTCGGTGATGCTCAACAACACCGCCCGCAACAACAACACCTATAACTTCGCCCACAGCGGCCTGGTATCGGTGGTGCCGCGCGGCGTCGGCTTTATCACCCTGGGTTACGACAACATCGAAGTGGTGGATAACGTTTTCGAGGACCACAGCACCGCCGCGGTGCTCTATATCAGCTATGAACTGATTGACGGCCCCGGCGGCACCGCCGACAAAAAACTCGACCCCTACACCGAAGGGCTGCACATCCACGACAACGTGATGCGCAATTCCGGCTATGACCTGCCGCCGCCGGATCTGGAGAAAACCCTCAACGGGGAAATCGAAAGCGTGCTGCCGACCTTGATCGGCCTGAAGAACCTGCCCACCATCAACGACCCGGCGCAGTTTCTCTCCAGCCTGCAGAACCTGGCCAACCTGGGTAAGGGCGCGCACATCATCTGGGACGGCCTGCGTGACGAGCTGGATGAGGACTGCCCCTATCCGGTGGACGCCCAGGGCAACCCGGTACCCCAGGATGAGCACGGCAAGCCGCTGCACACCAACCAGCATCCCAACCCGTCCTGCCACTACAACGCCTACAAGTTCGACGACCAGGGCAACCGCAAGCTGCCGCGCTGGGGTTCCTGTATCCATGACAACGAACTGTCCGACGACAGCGCGCCCTACCTGAATTTCCACGGCACCGACGGCCTGGAACTGGTGATCGGCCTGGTCGACCAGGACCTGTCCATCCTCACCCCCGGCGGCCTGCTGGATATCGTCGGCGGCCTGCTCAACTTCCCGTCGGACACCAACCTGTCCGACCACGACTGCCAGGCCCGTTTCGGCAGCGTATTGCCCTCCCTGCCGAGGGTGGAGATTCCGCCGTTCGAGCCCAGCGGCGACTTCGACCCGGCCGCCTCCGAGGAATACATCGCGCATCTCTGCGAGGCGGAAGTGGAAGAGGGCGAGATCAACCGCGCGGCCTTCGAGGTGGATTGCCCGCTGTTGTCCCAGTACAACCTGTTCGCCGAAGCGGACGACCCGCGCAGCCTGCCCCACGAAGGCGGCGTGCCCTACGTGCTCAACAGCAAACTGTTCTCCGACCACGCCACCAAGTACCGGGTGCTGTTCGTGCCCCCGGGCGAACAGGCGGTTTACCGCGACGGGCAGGGCGGCAACAACGTGAACGGCACCATCGACTTCCCGGTGGGCACGGTGATCGCCAAGACCTTCGCCTTCACCGACGAAGCCAACAACAGCGAAGCGCTGGTGGAAACCCGGCTGCTGATCAAGAGAGTGAGCCAGAGCGGCAAGGCGTTCTGGGCCGGGCTGCCCTACATCTGGGAGCAGAACAACCAGGGTGAACCGGTGGCGGTGCTGACCCCCGGCGGCGGCAGCCGCGCGGCGAGCTGGCACTTCCGCGACGCCGATACCGGCACCTTGATCACCGGGTCCACCGACAGCTATTCGGTGCCCAACGCCAACCAGTGCATCACCTGCCACGGCAACGACGACCGGCCCGCCGGCAGCGCGCCGATCGGCCCCAAGCCGCGCAACCTGAACCGCGCCTACCAGCCGGAAAGCAGCTTCATGGGCACCGCCGGTCAGGCCGGTTTCCCGCGCGTTAACCAGCTGCAGTACTGGGTCGATCAGGGCCTGCTGGCCGGCGCCCCGGAGCTGGAACTGGACGGGCAGGGCGTGGCCACCAACGTGGAGCGGCTGCCGCGCTGGAACGTGCCCGGCGACGGCGGCGACACCGCCAACTCACCGGCGGACATCGAGCACCGCCTGCGCGCCTATCTGGAAGTGAACTGCCAGCATTGCCACAACGACAAGGGCGCCGCGTCCAACACCGGGTATTACCTGGACGTGTTCCGCGCCGTGGACGCGGGTTACGGCATCTGCAAGAAGCCCACCGCCACCGGCGGCGGGTCCTGCGGCCGCCAGCACGTGGTGGTGCCGGGCAGCAGCGACGATTCCATCGTCTCCTGCCGCATGGAGGCGGAAAACGACCCGCAACGGATGATGCCGCCGATCGCGCGCAGCGTCGCCCACGACGGCGCCACTGCCCTGATGCGGCAGTGGATCAACACCGTGGTGGACGGTGATTACGACAACGCCGACGGCTGCAACTAAGTGTGGGAGCTTGCCTGCAAGCGAAAGGCCGGCAACGCCGGCCGGCGGGATGCCAGAGACGTTGTTGGTGCTGACGTTGGAGATGTCTCTGGGATCCTGCCGGGAGCTTCGCTCCCTTTCGCGGGCGAGGCCCGCTCGCACAAACCCGGCTCCGTAGAAAGGTTCGCGAAAACTTTTTGCTTTTTCTAAAGAAATGAGAACTCTGGCCGATACTCTTTCCGCTTTTTTATCAATTTTCAGAGTTTGGTTTTCAGAGCTAAAACATTGATTTAAAACAACAAAAAGTCACTTTGTCGTCTTTCCTTCATGGTTTGCGGCTAGCCTTTCCAGCCATTGTTCATGAGCTGGGGGAAAGCCAATGAATCGGCTTAACAACATGACGGTGAAGACGAGTTGGAGCCTGGTGCTGCTGGCGTTCAGTGTGATTATTCTGCTGATCGGCGGGCTGAGCATTTACACCAGCCACCAGAGCCGGCAATCGTTCGAGACGTTGAATCAGACCCATGTGGAGCGGGCGGGCGCCTTGCAGCGTACCTATATCAACCTGCTGCAGGCGCAGGTGGCCATGGACCGCGCCGCCGAGCTGGTGCGGGTGCCGTCCTTTGATGAACCCGGGCCGGTGCTGGATCAGGCGGCGGGGTTCATCGAACAGGCACAGCGGCATTTTGAAAACTTCCTGGCGATGACCGGCGAAGGCGCGGCGATGCAGGCCGTGGTGCCGCTGTCCGACGCCATGGACCGGCTCACGGACGTGGGCCTGCGGCTGCAACTGGTGCTGCTCCGTGAGGGCGACTTCGCCGGCTACCGCTCCGGGCGCTCGCGGCTCAACGGCATGAGCCAGGATTTTATCAACGCCGCGGACGCTTTTCTGGCCGATTCACGGGCCGCCGCCAATGCGCTGGTGTCGCGTTTCGACCGGCGCGTGCAACGGCTGGACGCCGCCATGGTGGCGGCGGTGCTCGCCGCCCTGCTGATGGTCGCGGCGGTGTTGTGGGGGGTCACGGTGAACGTGATCCGGCCCCTGCGCAACGTGATCGGGCACCTGGACCGCATCGCCGACGGCGACCTGTCCGAGGCGATTCCGCCACGCGGCAACAACGATATCGGGCGCCTCTACGCCGGCCTGGCGCGCATGCAGGGCAGCCTGGCCGCCATCGTCGGGCAGGTGCGCACCAGCAGCGAACGGATTCAGGACGCGGCGGTGGAAACTACACGGGGCAACACCGATCTTTCCACCCGCTTTGAACAACTGTCCGCGTCGCTGGTGGAAACCTCCGCCAGCATGGAACAGCTCACCGCCACCGTGAAAGACAACGACGAGCACGCTGACCAGGCCCACCGGCTGGCCGGCGATGCCGGCGGCGTGGCGGCCCGCGGCGGCGACGCGGTGGCACGGGTGGTGGACACCATGGGGCTGATCGAAACGCGCTCCCAGCGCATTGGGCAGATTGTCGGGTCCATCGAAGGGATCGCCTTTCAGACCAATATTCTGGCGCTGAACGCCTCGGTGGAGGCGGCGCGGGCCGGCGAGCACGGCAGCGGCTTCGCCGTGGTGGCCGAGGAAGTGCGTCTGCTGGCGCAGAACAGCGACCGGCTGGCCAAGGAAATCCGCACGCTGATCGTCGACTCCAGCGCCGAGGTGGCGCGCGGCTCGGAGCAGGCCGCCCAGGCCGGCGACACCATGGCCGAGATCGTCGCCGCGGTGGAGCGGGTATCGGCGATCATGGCGCGCATCAGCGGCGCCTCCGCCGAGCAGACCCGGGGCATCGAGCAGATCGGCCTGGCGGTGTCGCAAATGGACCGGGTCACCCAGCAGAACGTCACCCTGGTGGCCGCCGCCGCGGAGCGTGCGGAGACCCTGGAGAGTCAGGCCGGTTTGCTGATGCGCGAAGTCAGGGAGTTTCGATTAACTCACCAATAAGGTCTTCGGTCTGGCCCCAGCCGAGACAGGCGTCGGTGATCGACACGCCGTAGCGCAGCGGGTGGGCCAGCGGTTGGCTGCCGTCGTGCAGGTGGCTTTCCAGCATCACGCCGGCGATGGCGCGCTCGCCGTCGCGGCGCTGCTGGATCAGGTCGCGGGCCACCAGCGGCTGGCGGCGCGGGTCCTTGCCGCTGTTGGCGTGGCTGCAGTCCACCATCAGACGCGGGTTGAGCCCGGCCTGCGCCAGTTCCTCGCGCGCCGCCTGAATTTGCTCGGCGTGGTAGTTGGGGCCGCCCCGGCCGCCGCGCAACACCAGGTGGGTGTCCGGGTTGCCGGCGGTTTCCAGCAGCGCCGGGTGACCCTCGTCATCGACGCCCAGATGGGCGTGCGGGTGGGCGGCCGCCTGCATGGCGTCCCGGGCCACCGCGATGCCGCCGTCGGTGCCGTTCTTGAAGCCCACCGGCAGCGACAGGCCGCTGACCAGCTCCCGGTGGATCTGGGATTCGGTGGTGCGGGCACCGATCGCCGCCCAGCTGAGAAGGTCTTCCAGGTAGCTCGCCGCCACCGGGCTGAGCAGCTCGCTGGCCAGGGGCAGGCCCAGGCCGGCCAGATCACGCAGCAGCTCCCGGCACACACGCAGGCCCTCCGCCAGATCCTGGCGGCCGTCCAGGTGCGGGTCGTAGAGCAGCCCTTTCCAGCCCACCGTGGTGCGCGGCTTCTCCACGTAGGCGCGCATCACCAGCAGCGCACGGTCGCTGACCCGGTCGGCGAGGGCGGCGAGCCGCCGGCCGTATTCCAGCGCCGCCTCCGGGTCGTGCAGCGAGCACGGGCCGGTGACGATCAGCAGGCGATCGTCCTCGCCGTTGAGGATGTCGCGCACCGCCTGGCGCTGGGCGGCGATGCGCGTGCCCAGGGCGGCGTCCACGGGCAGCGTCTGGCGTAGCTGCCGGGCGCTGGGCAGACGGCGGCTCACGGTCCCCGACGCGGGTGTCGAAGAGTCGTCGGCGGTGACGGCGGCAAGACTGGCGTTCATAGCAACTTCCTTAATTTTGATCATCCTGAAACGAAAAAACCCCGGCGGGACGACCAGCCGGGGTTTCAGGATTCTACGGCAGGCGTCCCGAAGCGGGCGCCTGACCGGATAGAGGTCAGACGCGCGCGCGGCTAAACCAATATCCGTAGAAATAGCAGGCAGCAGCCAGCGCCACCGCGGAAGCGGTGTTCACAAGCATCAGGTTGTCGAGCAGTGCTGCGGCCATGGAATCTCCAAAATCGATGCTTGAAGCCTAACGGCCTTTCGCGTTCAGCGCAATGGGGGCGCCACGGCGGCCGTGTTACCATGCGCGGTTAACAGCTGCTCATGAATCTTAGCTTGGGAGAACAACATGCAAGACGTGGTCATTGTCGCCGCCACCCGCACCGCCATCGGCCGCTTCCAGGGCGGGCTCGCGGACGTCCCCGCCACCAAACTCGGTGAAGCGGTGGTGCGCCGCCTGCTGGCGGACACCGGCGTGGAGCCGGGCGCGGTCAGCGAAGTGATCCTCGGCCAGGTGCTCACCGCCGGCGCCGGCCAGAACACCGCCCGGCAGACCTCGATCTTCGCCGGCCTGCCCGACGAAGTGCCGGCCATGACCATCAACAAGGTGTGCGGCTCCGGCCTGAAAGCGGTGCACCTGGGCAGCCAGGCGATCCGCTGCGGCGAGGCCGACGTGATCATCGCCGGCGGCCAGGAAAGCATGAGCCTGGCCCCCTATGTGCTGCCCAAGGCGCGCACCGGCCTGCGCATGGGCCATGCCAGCCTGGTGGATTCGATGATTCAAGACGGCCTGTGGGACGCCTTCAACGACTTCCATATGGGCATCACCGCCGAGAATCTGGCGCAGAAATACAGCCTCAGCCGGGAAGCCCAGGACGCCTTCGCGGCCGCTTCCCACCGGAAGGCGGCGGCCGCCATCAACGAAGGCCGCTTCAAGAATGAGATCACCCCGGTGGAAGTACCGCAGCGCAAGGGCGACCCGAAGATCGTCGACACCGACGAGCAGCCGCGTGGCGACACCACCGCCGAGTCCCTGGGTGGCCTGCGCGCCGCCTTCAAAAAGGACGGCACCGTCACCGCCGGCAACGCCTCGGCGCTGAACGACGGCGCCGCCGCCGTGATGTTGATGAGCGAAGCGCGCGCCAACCAGCTGGGCCTGCCGATCCTCGCCCGTCTGGCCGGCCAGGCCAGCGCCGGCGTGGATCCGGCGATCATGGGCATCGGCCCGGTGTCCGCCACCCGACGCTGCCTGGAG
>Ga0207895_1000677_pt1 | contig 13224 bp, 12 predicted proteins | sample MalvirmetaMSP112_FD_184230 | JGI IMG/M metagenome (GOLD analysis project Ga0207895, IMG submission 184230) | Marine viral communities from the Deep Pacific Ocean - MSP112 (SPAdes) | ecosystem: Environmental > Aquatic > Marine > Oceanic | place: Pacific Ocean | collected 2011-05-24 | reverse complement strand
TTCCATATTATTCTTTTGTATTTTTCTTACCTATTTTATCTCTTCGATACCATAGAGTTGGGGAATTTCACTCTCCCAACCATAGGTTTCCTTGATTCCCTGTTTTAAGGCCTCGGCCCCTTGTTTTTCGCCATGAACGATAAATAATTTCTCTGGCGGTTCTTTTACATCACTCAACCAATCTAGCAGTTCGGCATGGTCTGCATGGGCCGAAAGCCCCTCTATCTCGGCCAATTGCATTTTGAAGGATACGGTCTTTCCGTACACTTTTAATTCTTTTTCTCCTTCCAATAATTTTCTTCCACGAGTGCCTTCAGCTTGATAGCCTACAAAAAGCAAGGTGTTATTTGGGTTTTGTGCCTGTGTTTCAAGATAGTTTAGCATTCTTCCTCCTGTGAGCATTCCGCTTCCTGCAATCACGATTTTTGGTTTGTTATCTGTTCTTAATTCCATTGTTTCACGATAACTGCTAACAACTGTAAAGTGTGAGCACATTTCGTCACATTCGTTGTCTTCCAATCTGTGCCAATCCCGAGTTCTATGAAACAGTTCCAATACGTTGGCACCCATTGGACTATCCATAATCATTTGTACTTTGGGGATTTTGTTCTCCTTGAGTAACCTCCAAAAAATAAGCATCATCAATTGGGCGCGTTCTACCGAAAAACTTGGGACAAATAAGCTGCCACCTCTATTAATGGTGTCGTTGACCAATTGTTCAATTTGTGGAAGTGCTTCTACTTCATCAGGATGAAATCTTCCTCCGTAGGTGGATTCAATAAATAATACATCTGCCTTTTTTGGCTTTAATGGCGGAAACAGTAATAAATCGTTTGTTCTGCCTATATCGCCAGAAAACACAAAACGTTTCCTGTGTACATCCAACTCAATGTAAGTTGCTCCCAGAATGTGTCCATTATATTGAAATCGAGCCCTTATGCCATCAAACAATGGAATCCATTGGGATTGCGGAATACCCTTAAAATGAGGGATAGTTTTTTCTACATCCTTTAGGTCGTACAATGGTTCAGCAGGATTATGTTTGGAATAGCCTTCTTTATTGGCACGTTCGGCTTCCTGTTCTTGTATTTTGGCACTATCATTCAATATGATTTTTGCGATGTCCAAGGTGGGATTGCTGCCGTAAATGGGCCCTTTGAAACCTTGCTTTACCAATCTCGGCAAATATCCTGTATGGTCCATATGGCCGTGGGTAAGCAAAACAGCGTCAATATCAGCAACATTAACGGGTGGATACTCCCAGTTTTTAAGGCGTAATTCCTTCAATCCCTGAAAAAGACCGCAGTCTATCAGTATCTTTCTATCTCCTGTATCTACCAGATATTTTGAACCGGTTACTGTGCCTGCCGCTCCTAAAAAATGGATGTTTATTTTGTTGTTTGTCATCTTTATAGCATTTATTTAGTGTCCTCCACAGCAGGACGGTGTATTGCTTTGGTTTTGGCTCGATTTATATAATTTTGTTATCTCATTATATAGATTTCGTGAATCCTCTTTAATATAAAGTGCTACCTTTTTTATAGATTTAGTTTCAAAGTCTACCATATCCAATAGTATTTCCAAAGCCTCTTCAAGCAGTTTTGGGTCGTCTTCCAATGCTTCGTAAAAAGGTTCAAAATCTATGTTGTTCTGTTTTTTTAATTCTTCAGTTTTCATAAAGTTAAATTTAAAGTTTTATTTTTTAATGGTTTTTACACAGTTCTTCGGAATCTTCCAAAATCTTTTTTTGTCTTGTTTTATCAATTCCTATTTGGTTTAATAAAGAAGGTGTTTCGCGAAGCTCTTTGCATAGTACAATACCTTTTTCCAATAATTTTGTTTTTTCGACTTTGGTAAGCGTTGTTAATGCTGTTAGTGGATGAAGGCCCGATTGGTCGATTCTATCTTTTAAACCGTTTCCTAGTGGATAGTCCCAGCTTGTTAATAACAATCCCACGCATTTACCATACTGTATTGCATCCGTGGTAAATCGTGTATTGGTATATACACCTCCTTTATGTAGTTTAGCCTCGTGACCTTTTTGGTGTTCCCATTGTTTTTCAACATCCAAAAACCGTGAATGGATGTATAATGGAATTTTCACATTGCAAAACCTACCTTGATCGCTATGGTATTTACATTCAATCATATAATGGGTATTGTCTTTTTGGGCTATTACATCTACTTCGTGCTGTACGCAGTTGCCTTGTACAATCACACCTACCTTCGTTTCAAATCCTTCGTATTCCAATAGTTTTCCCACTAACTTTTCAAATGGAAAACCGGAAGGGCCTAATTCCATCAAGGCTTTTTTGAGTTTGTACTTTGAGGCACTTACACGTGATTTACCTTTAAGCATTTTAAATGCCATTTGGTAGATTTTTTTTGTAGTAATCCCATCGTAAATTGTAGACTCAATTTGTGTTACTATTTGCTGAATCAATTCTTCACTTGCTTGAGCGCGTCGCAATGAATCTTTGAGTTTGTCAACATTAAAAGGAACAATATCTCCCGAGTGTTTTATTATGTTTATTGAGTTATCCATTGCTTAAATATGTATTGTCATTACTGGTAAAGTGGAATGATTGGTAACACCTTCAGCAATACTTTTAGAAAAGAGACTTAAAAAGCCGGTAGTACCATGTGTACACATGGTAATGAGGTCTGCAGGGTTATTTTTTAAATAGGTAGTTATTCCAGTTTCAACATATAGTTCATTGTACACATTCATGGTGTAGTTTTGAACTTCTGGGAATTTCTCTATAAAACGTTTCATAGGTTGTAAGCCCAAAGCAATACTATTTGTGTCGGTTTTAGTATTGATACGTAACAAGTGTATTTTTGCATCACATTTTGCGGCAATGGAAACAACCTGTTTAAAGGCGTTGCTAAGGTCTTCTTCAAAATCAGATACAAAAACAATATTTTTAAAAGGGAAATTAAGTGCTTGGTCTTTTACCACGATAACAGGTGCATTAGCTTTTCGGACGATTTTTTCAACATTACTGCCTGTAATTTCCCTAATGACACCTTTAGTGCCACTGCTTCCTGTAATGATAAAATCGTGGTGAAAATGGCCTGAATGTTCCAGAATATCTCCCTGTCCAGCATCATATTGAAGAAATGTTCGGCATATCAAGCCTTCGTGTTCTGCCATTCTTTCCAGTTCACGTAATTTGGCTTTAGCAATACCAATTTGCTTCACGGTTTCGGGATAGCGTTTTTCTTTGAGTTTATCTAGTTTCACCCACTCTACAGGCGTGTTCATTAGATGCAAAAAGTGAATTTCAGAATTGTATAGTTTTGCCATTTCTATACCGAGTTGTACTGCTTTTTCACAGTTTTCTGAGAAGTTTGTTGGTACGAGTATATTTTTCATAATTTTTATATTTTGTATATTATTCTATGGTAACTTCATTTCCAGAAAGTATTTGTTTTTCAAAACAATCCAGATTATATATGGTTGTTTCAGCAATGTTGGTCAATGCTGTTTCGGTCAAAAAAGCTTGATGGCTGGTTATTAAAACATTGTTGAAGGTCATTAATCGGGCAATCACATCGTCTTGCAAAATGTCATCGGAATGGTCTTCAAAGAACAATCCTTCTTCTTCCTCATACACATCCATCCCGAAATATCCAATCTTTCTTGATTTCAGACCTTCAATAACTGCCCTGGTATCTACCAAGCCACCTCTGCTGGTATTGATGAGCATTACCCCAGGTTTCATAAGTGCTATGTGTTCTTTGTCAATTAAATGTTTGGTTGTAGCCGTTAATGGTACGTGCAGGCTTATAATATCAGATTGCTTGCAGATGGTTTCACAATTGGTATAGTTTACACCATAATTATCAATTAAATCATTGTTCTCAACAACATCTTGAGCAAGAATGTTACATCCTAGTCCGTGAAGTATTTTTATAAGTACAGCACCTATTTTTCCGGTACCAATAACCCCGACTGTTTTACCATTCAAGTCAAATCCTGTAAGCCCATTTAAAGAAAAGTTTTGTTCACGAACTCTATTATGTGCTTTAATCAATTTTCTATTTAAAGCCAATATTAGTGCAAGAGTATGTTCAGCTATGGCATAAGGGGAATATGCTGGCACACGAGCTACTTTTATACCTAGTTCAGCCGCTTTTGTCAAATCCACGTTATTGAATCCCGCAGATCGTAAAGCGATGTTTTTAATACCAAAAGCTTTCAATTTTTCAAGAACGATTGCTGAAGCGTCATCACCCGTAAATAGACTTACAGTTTTAGAGCCAGTAGCCAGAATAGCAGTTTCTTCTGTTAAACGACTTTCTAACAGTTTTAATTGGTGTTTACCGTTATTCGCTTTTACCAGATATGGTTCTTCAAATTTATGGGTGCTAAATATGGTTGTTTTCATTCTTCTTTTTTTAAATTCTATAACTGTATTAATATATAGGCTATACCAACGACAACGACACTTCCAAAAATGAGCATTACCAGTTTCCCCGCTTTTTTTGAACCTTTGAAATAAGTAATACCCAGCTTTACAATCATATTACTAATAGTTGCTGTTATAATGACATTGGTGGCAAGAGCGAGTTTGTCTTCCAAAGACCCAAATTTTGCCATACTAATAGTTATCGCATCGGTATCTGCCAATCCAGCAATTAAAGCTGAAAAATATAGACCACTTTCTCCGAAAAATTGATTTCCATAAAAAACTGCAAATAAAATTGCCACATAAATAGCACCAAACCCAAGTGCATTTAGAATATTAAGAGGATTACCAAGGTTGATAGCTGTCTTTGAGACTTCAGTATTCTTTCTAATAAATAAGATAGCACTTATCAAACAGATCAATGTTAGAATGGTAAAGGGAATGGCCAAATAAGAAAGTATGCCATTATTAAAGATATATGCTAATATTGCCAGTCTTGGAAACATGATGGCAGAAGCAATAACTATTCCTGCAGCATATTCTTTAGAAAGTTCAGGTGACTCCTTGCTTCGCGTAGCATATATCCACGAAACTGCGGTACTTGAAATCAATCCGCCTAAAATTGCCGTGAGAAGAATACCTCGCTTGGAACCTACATATTTTACAAGGAAATAGCCGATGAAATTCAAAAACGATACAATAACCACTATTGAACCGATTTCAAAAGGGTTTAGCAAACCTTCTGCACCATAGTCTTGATTTGGTAAGAAAGGCAAAATCAAAAGCGCAATAATTGAAAACTTGATAAAGGCAAAAAGTTCTTCTGAAGTGATATTTTTAATGAAAGTATTTAAGGTTGTTTTCAATGATAATAAAGTAACTATGATTACCGCAGTAGCAACGGCTTCCTTGTGCAAATGATTAGCAACCATAACCCCCAAAATCAATGTAGCGAATAAAGCCATATTGGTGGTAATACCAGTCATAATATGCTTTTGCACTATGGAAAGATGGCTTAAGGACAAAAACAAAAGAAAGGCAGCTGTAATTATAATGACCAACCAAGGTGTGTAGGCAGTGGAAAGATTTCCCAAGATAAAACCAATAATTGCTACAATTGGGAAGGTTCTTATGCCGGCAAAACCTTGTTCCTCTTTCAGTTTATCGTATTCACGTTCCAATCCCAGAATAAGACCAATTCCCATACTGATGAGTAGTCCGAGGATAAATGGATTAATATTTTTAAAAGCTTCTGTCATTTCTACTTTCCAAATAGTTCTAAAAGTTCATATAATTCATTATTTACCTGATGTTGTTTGACTACTTCTTCAAAAGAGGTTAAATGCAATTGATTATTCAAAATTCCAACCATCGCGTTCTTTTTACCTTCTGAAAGAACGTTTACACTCGCCACCCCAAGTCTAATTCCCAACATTCTGTCCAAAGCGGAAGGATTTCCACCTCGCTGCACGTGACCAAGTTTGGTGATTCGTAAATCGACATCGGGATTAACTTCCTTTATTTTTGAAGAAACAAGTTCAGCACCTATTTCATCACCTTCAGAAACCACGACAAGGAAGGCATCTTCGCTATCGTAGTTTTTAACCTTGTCCAATAGGTATATAAAGTCTTTCCCGCTTTCTGGAATTAGGATGGCATCTGCACCTACCATCAAACCCGAATGAATAGCGATATAGCCTGAATCCCTTCCCATTACTTCTACAATGAACACACGGTTGTGGGATTCAGCGGTATCTCGTATTTTATCAATATTTTCAATAGCCGTGTTCACTGCGGAATCAAAACCGAGGGTGTAATCTGTACCGGAAATATCGTTGTCGATAGTTCCCGGAATACCTATAAATGGGATATCGCATATTTCTGAAAAAGCCAATAGACCTTTAAATGTGCCATCGCCGCCAATAGCAATTAGGGCATCTACGTTGTTCGCTTTTATGGTTTGCAATGCTTTTTTTCGACCCTCCAGTTCCAGAAATCGTTTGCTCCGTGCTGTTTTTAGGATTGTGCCACCTTTGTGTACTAACTTTTGTAACTCGTGTGATTTTAAGGATATTAAATCTCCATCTATCAACCCTTCATACCCTTTTTGAAAACCACTAATTTTTATATTCTTTGCTTCAGCGGATTTGGCAATGGCATAGAGTGCAGCGTTCATTCCAGGGCTATCGCCTCCAGATGTAAATACGCCTATATGTTTAATTTTATTTGTGTTCATTCGATAATATTTTTTGAAATCTTATTTCTGAAATAGTAAAATCTTGAATTACCTTCCAAACAAATTCTGCTTCTTTCAAAAAGAATTGATGGTCTCCTTCCGATGAAGTACTCAGGTGTGCATTTTTAAATTCCCTTGATAATTTTAAGGCATTTTCTAAAGGTGCCGTGGTGTCTTTTTCTCCGTGGATAAAAAGCACGTCTTTATCTTTAATTTTCCTTGCCATCGCAAATAAATCTGTTTTCAATATGACTTCTGTGAGTGAATAATAATAACTCATCCAATGATGCTTTTTTGCATCTTCATAAACTTCATCCGTTAGGTTATCGGGCTTGAATGCACCTGACATAAATATGGGATGAATCATACAGATGTATTTTGAGAATTTACTTGACGAAATTCTATCCACAAAGGAATGTGTGGACATTACTTGCTTAAATTCATCTGCATCCTTATAAACAGGTATGCCGATAAAAATTCCTGCCTTGAACCAATTAGGATATTTCTCTAAAAGTGCTAATGAAATTATCGCTCCCATTGAATGTCCCGCGATAATTGTTTTTCCATCATTGAACCCTTCTTTTTTTAAAATCAATTCTAACGCTTGCAGTTGCACCGATAAGGAATAATCACTTTTTGGTTTTGGCGAATCACCAAAGCCGAGAAGGTCTATTAAAAGCATCGAATGTGTTTTTGTAATGCTTTCTAATTCACGTTTCCAATAATTCAACGAGCCTGTTAAACCGTGTAGCAAAACGAGTTTGTTTTCTCCAGAACCTAATATTTCATAATTCAAGAGCGTTTCGTTGGCATCATAAGCTGGTTGCGTACCAATCTTGTAATGCTGATAGCCTGCAATAGCTACTACAGGTAAAATGAACACTATGAATATGAGTAATAAGGTCATTGTTTTAAAGTTGGTGTATTAATCGTTTTCTCAGTAACCAAAATTGGTATTTTACCATAGAGCCTATTGAATACCATACAGGCAGTCAAATCACCAGTTACGTTTACAGCAGTCCTGAACATTCCCAATAGTCTTTCTACCCCAATGATAATGATGATGCCTTCGGCCGGTATACCAACACTTCCCAAAACAGAAGCGAGTATAACAACGCCACCTCCTGGTATGGCAGGCGTACCAATGGAAGCAGCGACAATAGTTACAATGACCACTACAATATTGAGCAAGCTCATTTCCAGACCGTAAGCTTGAGCTATAAAAAGTGTTGTAATAGTCTGATAAAGTGCAGTTCCATCCATATTGACAGTTGCACCAATAGGAATTATAAAATTGCTAATAGTCTTGTCCACTTTTAGTTTTTCTTCAGCGGTTTTTAATGATAAGGGCATTACTGCCGCAGAACTTGTAGTAGAAAAAGCCAATAATTGAACATCCCTTATTTTTTTAAGAAAGTGCAATGGGTTTCTCTTTCCGAGAAGTACGATGAGTCCCAAGTAGAAAATTACCAATAACAGAAGGCCGAGAAGTACCACTCCAACATAATAGGTTAGACCTGACAATGAACTTAAACCAACACTAGAGGTAAGCTGCGCCATAAGACCAAAAACGGCGATAGGCACTAGAAGCATTGACCATTTTACCACCGTCATACAGACTTCCTGAATGGCACTTAAAAGAAGCTTTACTGGGCGCAGTAAAGAATCCTCAAGCGATAGCACAGCTACACCAATAATGATAGTGAAAATCACGATACTTAACATTTCACCACTAACCATAGATGCCAAAGGGTTTTCTGGAAGCAAGTTTGATATGGCATCTGGGATGGTTTCAAGACCAAAGGAAAGCTCTGAACTCTCCGTTGGGACAGCTGTAATTTCGTTATGTTCATCTAGAGCCTGCTGATGTAAAAAACGCCCAGGTCTAAAAAGTTGAGAAAGTATAACACCCAAACTTACCGAAACTATGGTCGTACCTAGAAAATATAAGAGAACGCCACCACCTAATTTTTTTAGACTGTCCTTATCATTACTTGCGATTCCGGTAATAATGGAAGCCACGATTAACGGAATCATAATCATCTGGACCAACTTTAGAAATAGAACACCAGGCAATGCCAGCCAATTCCCTGCGATATCAGCTGTTTCTTTAGTAATCCACCCATTTTGAGGACTTAAAAGCAAACCAAACCCAACGCCCAGAAATAAGGCGATGATAACCTTAAGCCATAGACGGCTTTCTACCAATTTAGAGAGGTAGTGATTGAATGATTTAAGTGATTTTATCTCTGTGTCGAACATTCTTTTTATTGTTATGCTATGCTAATTTTAGAATTCAAATAAACTTTCTGAACGGATTGTAGAACCTTCACTCCTTCGCCGAAGGGCTTTTGAAATGCCTTTCTTCCCAGAATCAACCCAGAACCACCAGCTCTTTTATTGATTACAGCTGTAGTTATTGCTTCCACTAAATCTGACTCCCCTTTAGAGCCACCTCCAGAATTTATCAGTCCTATTTTTCCCATATAGCAATTTGCTACTTGTAATCTGCATAAATCAATAGGGTGTTCTGTAGTGAGCGTTTCATACATTTCATCATCATATTTACCGAAATTAATATTCTTAAAACCAAAATTGTTGGTTGGAAGTTTTTGCTTAATAATATCTGCCTGTATGGTTACACCTAAATGATTTGCCTGACCGGTTAAATCGGCAGCAGCGTGATAATCGTCTTTTTCGGTTTTAAAAGCTTCGTTGCGCAGATAGCACCATAAAATAGTAGCCATACCTAAACTGTGAGCCTCTTCAAAAGCTTCGGAAATTTCCTTGAGTTGCCTGTTACTTTCCTCTGAACCAAAGTACACAGTCGCACCTACAGCAACCGCTCCCATATCCCAAGCCGCTTTGACCTTTCCAAAGAGAGTTTGGTCATATTTGTTGGGATAGGTAAGTAGTTCATTGTGGTTAATCTTAACGATAAAGGGAATTTTATGGGCATATTTACGAGCATTCAATCCCAATACCCCAAAGGTGGAAGCCACTCCATTGCATCCTGCTTCTATTGCCAACTTGATGATATTCTCTGGGTCAAAATAATCTGGGTTTTTATAGAATGAGAAAGCAGCACTATGCTCAATGCCTTGGTCCACAGGCAGAATGCTCAGATAACCTGTGCCACCTAAATTTCCGTGGTTATATAATTGTGAAAGACTTCGCAGAACCTGCGGATTTCTGTTACTTTGAGCAAATACCTTGTCTAGGCTTGTCTTACTAGGTGTTTGCAATTCGTCCTTGGTTATTTTTTCACAGACGTGTTCTAAGTAGAAGTCTGCTTTTTCCCCCAATAGTTCGGTAATATTTATGTCTGTTTTCATTTTGTTAATAATTAATAAATTCCTAAACTTTCATTTGTTTTGGCGATGGATTTTGCTCCATCGGTTTCAATTCCTGTAAGTGCGCGAATGGCATCAATTGTTTCAGGGATAACAATAGCTTGGTTATCGACCACGTAAGCATAAAAAAGTTCATCGCCCACCACCTTTAGCATATCTTCCCAAAGGGCTACTTCATACATATCGCCCCACGGTCTTCCCATATCCAAAAACATTTCCTTAATGGTGTTGTTGGACACCAACCCTTGGTCATATCGAATCAATTTAATACGGCTTGACGTTTTAAAGGCATTTAGCACTTCTTCTTTTGAGGCTTGTTTTTTCAATTTCACATTCCAATAGTGCATATGGCTTAAGGTTTCTGGAACTTTTACTGCGGCAGTGATGACATCCAAATCAGGATCCACACTTTTAGCATCCGGACCTTGGTGACTTGGGATATCTTTTTCTGGCACCATTGTATTCATAATACCACCTAAATGGCTTTCCCAAGGGTCAGTAGCTCTTCTTAAAAGTGTCCCCCTGGCGTAATCCAATAAGTCAGCTCTTTTTAAGGCAGTTAAAGTTCTTAAGATAGAAGTGGTATTGCAAGAGACTACTCTGGTCGCATCCTTATTTAACGCCGATTTATAATTATTTTCCGCACTAAAGGAATGCCCTGTGGTTTCGTGTTTTTCACCACCCTGGACAATGAACTTTATACCTTGTTTTTTATATATTTCCACATTCTTTGCCGCTATATTTTTTGGGGTACAATCAACCACCAGGTCCACTTTATCCAACAGGTCCTGCAAGCTGCCCTTTACCGAAATGCCGGAAACCTTCATTTGTTTTTCGGCTTCGGTGGTTGCCGCATAGATATTATACTGTTTTCTCACGGCGTTCTGTATACGCCAATCACTAATGACATCGCAAACCCCGAAAAGGTTCATGTCATCTTGTAAATTAATGGCATCGGCTACTCTTTTTCCAATGACTCCGTAACCTATAACTGCAATGTTTTTCATATTTTTTTTATTTTAAGTTTTTCAGTGTTTTTAAAAAGTATAATCGAACCTATTGTACCAGCGATTAAAGAGGCAAATAGGATGCTAACCTTTGCGGTATAAATAAATTCTTCATTTGTAAATGCTAATTCATTGATGAATAATGACATTGTAAACCCGATTCCTCCTAAAAAGGCTATTCCGTATATTTGATTCCAATTAACCCCATCTGGTAGTTTGGCAAGTTTAAAAGCAACAAGTATTCTCGTAAAGGAAACAATGCCCACAAATTTTCCAAGAACCAAGCCTGCTCCTATTCCTAGGCTAACGGGGTTGAGTAATACTCTACCTACCTCTCCGTGTAGATGAATACCTGCATTTGCAAATGCAAAAAGTGGTAGTACCATAAAATTTACGATAGGGCTTAGCGATTTTTCTAACTTTTGGAGAGGAGTTTCGGCTTCTGAACTTGTTTTTTTGATTTCTTCCAATACTTCAAGTTGTTCGTTGGAAATAAGTGTTCCTTTTACAGGCTTTATTTTTATAAAACGTGCGTGTAGATTGCTCAAACGCTTCAGAAAAGTATCTTCTTTAATCTTTACTCTTCCCGGAATCGCAATAGCTGTAAGGATTCCGGCTATGGTAGGGTGAATGCCTGAAAAGAAGAAAGCCAGCCACACGCCCCCTATTCCTATAATGGCATAAAACCACGTTTTCCTAATGCCTGCATAATTGCCTATGATTAAAAGAGCAAAGAAGAGTAAGCCGTGAAATAAATCCATAGTAGAAATACCGGAGGTGTAAAACAGTGCAATTACCAATACGCCGCCTAAATCATCCACAACGGCAAGTGTTACCAAAAATACTCGCAGAGCTATAGGCAAACCTTTTCCAAAAAGTGCTAATACACCAAGTGAAAATGCGATGTCTGTCGCCATAGGAATTCCCCAACCTTGAGAAGCTTCACCAGCGGTATTAAAGAGAAAATATAATAAGGCAGGAAAAACCATACCTCCTATGGCAGCACCGATAGGAAGTATGGCATTTTGAGGAGTCGATAGTTTCCCGCCCAATATTTCACGTTTTAGTTCCAAGCCAACCTGAAGGAAGAACAATGCCATTAAGCCATCATTAATCCAAAGCAGAAGGGGTTCAGTAATTTCAAAACCACCTATTGTAAAGGAGATGTCCATTCTCATTAAGCTACGATATACTTCTTGCCAGGGTGAATTGGCCCATACCATTGCTACAATAACCGTAATGAGAAGCACAATACCTGTGTTATTCAGGCCTTTTGAAGTGGCGCTGAATACACTCTGTATTCCGCTATATGTTTTCTTCTTCAACATTACTAATTCACGTTTTTGACTTCCTCTTTATTTTCCTTTTTTGGCGTTGTTTGTGAATTTTTTGGTTTAAAATTTCTAATAATCAGGCGGTTGCTCTTTTCATAAGTGAAATAGCTTACCGCCCAATTAAAACCAACCATCAATCTATTTCTAAAACCGCTTATGGACATAAGGTGCACAATAGACCATAGCAACCAAGCGAAATAACCTGCAAACTTGAATTTGCCTAAATCGGCCACTGCCTTGCGTTTTCCTACTGTCGCCAAAGAACCCTTGTCTTTATATTCGAAAGGTTTTACACTTTCATTTTTAATAATTTTTAGTAATGAATTACCCAACCATTTGCCTTGTTGAATTGCTGCCTGCGCTACTTGTGGATGTCCTTTTGGTGTCTCTTTATTAATTATGGCCGCTATATCGCCTATGGCAAAAATGTTTTCGTAGCCTTCTACCATTAAATATGAGCCGGTTTTTATACGGTTGCCCTTGACCACGTATTTTTCATCTATGCCTTTTGGGAACTGCCCTTTTACACCCGCTGTCCAGATTAGGTTTTTGGTTAAAATGGTCTTATCACAATTTGTGATAACCTTTGAGCCATCATAATCACTTACAGATTCATTGAGTAATACTTTTACATTCAAATCTTCCAAATATTTCAGGGTTTTGGCTGATGCTTTGTCTGACATCGTGCTCAAAAGCTCATCAATGGCTTCTATTAAATAGATGTTCATTATAGAGGAAGGGTATTCTGGATAGTCCTTGGGAAGAATGTATTTACGGAATTCTGCCAAAGCTCCTGCCATTTCCACACCAGCCGGACCACCACCTACTATAACGAAATTGGTTAGGGCATCCCGCTCATCATCATCACAGGTTATGGCT
>Ga0207895_1000675_pt1 | contig 13238 bp, 11 predicted proteins | sample MalvirmetaMSP112_FD_184230 | JGI IMG/M metagenome (GOLD analysis project Ga0207895, IMG submission 184230) | Marine viral communities from the Deep Pacific Ocean - MSP112 (SPAdes) | ecosystem: Environmental > Aquatic > Marine > Oceanic | place: Pacific Ocean | collected 2011-05-24 | reverse complement strand
TCTTTGTCGGTGGCATTACCGGCCTGGTGGGTGTGATCATCAATTACGTCAAGCTCGATGACGTAAAGAGCACCTGGATAGAGCCTCATTTCCGTTGGCAGATACGAACCTTCTGGATCGGGCTGTTATGGACGGTGATTGGCATCGTGACGACGCCACTGATCATTGGCTGGTTTGTGTTGCTGGGTATCTCCATCTGGATCATCTTTTCAGCAGACCAATATCGTCTAAAGAATTCGTTGTATTTATGCGCTGAAGGTTCGATTATACGAATACCATGATCAAGAGAATACCGATGTGGCTGTCAGCGTACTCAAGAAAACTGGTTACCAATTTAACGGCCACCGGTTCGGAGTTCTTTGGCTCATCCTGAACGAACGACGCAAACCACTACTTGTACCGTTGATGTTCAGTACCTTTCTTGCCCAGTTCGGCACCGTCTTCGAAGTTCGCAAACTCTCTGATGGTACAGCAGGTCACGCTAATAGGCGGTTTGAGTTTGTTGAGCGAGAGGTGTCAGAAACAACGATTCGAGCATACGTCTACGCATTGGCCCGATTCCTGAGATACCTAGAAGAATGTCGAATTAGTTACGGAACACCGGGAATAGATGCCTCCTCGTCTTGTAGTGAGAAATTCGTAAATCATTACATTAATGAGGTTCTTGCACTGCAGCTAGAATCTCCCAAGTCGCTGCAAACCCACCAATCAGCTCTCACAGCTTATTTTCACTTCTTGCATTACATGGAGTTTGCGCCACTTCTCGAATTGAGAGTTTATCGCCGGACTCGCCAGGCCATGGCAGATCTAAGTAAGAAACAAAATCACATACAGTATGTTTCGCGACACGCTCGCCTTCAGTTAATTAATGCTTGCGGAACACTTGCAGAAAAACTCGTTATGAGAATGGGATTTGAAGTGGGGCTCAGAACTTCAGAGTTGCGCGGGCTTCGCACTCCAGCATTATGCAACTTATTTAAGCAGCTTGATGATCCAGCCTTCGACTATCGTGAACAGTTTAAATACTGGTTGGAGGGGCGATATACCAAGGGTGGGAAGAGTGGCTGGATCTACTTTTCCAGAGAGCTCCTTATCGATATGAAACGGTATTTCAATACCGAGCGCCAATGGTTAATCGACCAAAGTGGAAGCTTGGATGATAGCTTTATCCTTCGAACTGACCCACGATTTCTCGGAACAGGAATTACTGAAAGCCACGCCTCTCGTAAGTTTCGTCAGAGAGCTGACGAAGCCGGCCTCAATCCTAATTTACGATTCCACGATCTACGCCACACCTTCGCCACTGAGCTCTTCCATGAAGAGCTTGCAGGAGAAGAGGGGCGGGAGACACGCTCAGAGTCAGCAGCGCTTATTGTTGTCGCTCAAAGGTTACGGCATTCGATGGCCTCGAGGGGCCATGCTCCACCAGTGACAACCCGATATATCCGAATGAGGCTTCAATTGCTCCAAATGGAAGGCCTGCAATGAGTGAGGAATTCGACGAACTGCATGTGCCTTTGATTGACGAAATAGCTAATGCGTTCGATCAAATACTGCCGGGTGCACCCAAGTTCACATCCATAAAATCTAATCGCATCACATATCGCTTAGATAGCGGAACAGTCAAAGTCATAAGGCTAAGCCGAACAAACAGGTACCATGAATTAATTCTTGAAGCGGCCACCACCTTTTTCCAATCCGATGCGTTTCATCATCTCGCTAAGGAAACTAATTACCTTTATTGGCGTTCAGCGCAGAGATTTGTCGATTGGCTGAACGAGACAGGGCAAGAAACTACCGACGCCAATCGCTACGACTGTCTCAAGGCCTATGAAGCGTATTTCATGAATACGCTCGGGTTTAAGACTAGCCCTTTGTGGTCTCTATTGCCGGTGATTAAAGGAGGTTTGTCTAGTGTCTCGTTGACTGATGACGACTTTCGTTATTTGCAAACGCTTTTAAAGCTCTCGAAACCTGTGAAAAACCCGCCGCCGGAGTCTTTCAATTTACCTGACTGGTTCGGGATGTCGTGGCTCCGGTGGGTCCTGGGGGAACAACGATATCTTCAGTTGGAGAGTCCAGCCAGAGTTTTTTTGAGTTTTCGCGTAACTGCTGCCGAAACGCTTTTGCACTTATTGGAAATTAGGGAACAATGGCAGAAACATCCCTGCGCCTGCCGATCTGAAGTTAATGTCAACAAGGCCAACTGGTATCGGAACTGGAACGTGGAGATGTTAAATCAGTTTGGTACTTTTGATGAGTCAGGAGAAGCAGAAGATGCTTTTTCAGAATTGATGTTTCTGGATTTAGTTCGACCGAATAAGCGCAGTGCCATCAAACTCAAAATCTCTCAGGTTGGTGTTGATAGGTTGCCTATGCAGCCTAACGTCGATGGGAAAAGCATTAAGGCTTGGGCACGTAATCCTTCTATTTTTCATCCTGAGCATCAAAGTACTTATTCGCCTCTGGAAGAGCGTCTGATGTCGTGGTTGATTGCCTGCGAGGCAGTGCAGCCAAGTGATATAGGAAAACTTAAAACATCGGATTATGCACGGGAGTACAATCAATCTGGCCGTTTGCTCGCGATGGAGTGTTGCTATTACAAGGGCCGTTCTGGATCGAATCGACGACCTGCGATTTTAATGGCTTCTGATTGCTGGACAAAAGCCCAACATCATTTTCTTCTAGGTTTGTCGAAGTCTGAACCTCTTTTCCAGTTCAATCCAATGTCACCGCTGTCAATACCCAATCTCGAAGAAGGCTCTACCAAGAAGGGAGACGTGGGCACATTGTGGAGTCTCTGGCAGAGCCCTCGTGTTCAAAGGAGAATTCGGGCCGCGCTCAAACGTGCTGGAGGATCCTCGATTTTTCTGGATGCCGCGATGGCTCTAACGCACGCCAGCAAACCGTATACTGTCTTCCGAAAACGAACGAAAAAAACATTCTCTGAGTACTGTGAAGCGGTAGCACGCCCGTTGCCTCTTAAATTATTTTCTCTTACCCACGTTAAGAACACCGCTGTCTTTGCGGGATCCGACCTTTATCGTGACGGGGATTTGATCAATCACCATTCCCACACCTCGGAGACTGAGAAGCATGCATATTTGACTGACTCCAACAAAGATTTTGTGAATCGTGCCGGGCGTATTACTCGTTTGGTACTCCACGATCTCCAGAATGTGGTTTACCAGCCATCGATATCCGCATTATCGCTTGCAGTAAATGATTTGGAGTTGCGAACTCGTGTAATTGACGCCACTGGCTCTAAGGATGTGCAAATTCATTCGATTGAACAACCCGTTGAAGAGCACGATACCACCGACGTCATCCTGGTGCCTGACACAGTAGAACAGGCATTGCTTTATCTTCATACGATAGCTCAAGCTGAGGAGAGATTGTCGCAGTTACTGGCCGTCCGGCCGGATTGGGTTGAGCGAACATTGCTAGTTAGGGTTGAGTGGATGACTCGCAATCTTTCGCGAATGCGTTCTGCTAAAGAGGCTGAGAAGCAATACAAGGACCTCAAGCCGCATCTTCCTGCTTTATTTGAGCATTTGTTGGAGACTGTGGAATGAGCGCAACGGTTGTTAATCATCGAAGCCAGCCGAACTTAGATGAGCTGCAGTCACGGCTGATGGCTTTACCTGGCGGTTCAGATAATCGAATCACGGACAATTTGTGGAGATTCGTTAACAGTAAAGGCAGGAAGATTTCGATCGATTTTAATTCGATTGCGGAACTATCTGAGTCTTTCTCATCTTGGGTACAAGATGCTGGAATTGATCCAATCGGGTTCTTTAAAGAGGTTTGGCTATATCTAGTCGAATCGACAACCATTGTCAGCTACCAAAGTAGACTTAAAGGTTTAACGCTATTTGTTGTCTGGTTAGCAAGACGAGATCAAAAAAAGCTTACGCGTGATAACCTTCGGGATTTTCTTTCTTTTATGCTAACAATGGATTGGAAAGATGGTCTAGAAATGAGCTTGAGAGGGATTCGGGGGCGGGCCTCGCTTTACATGCTCTTCCCTCTAACGGATTTGAAAGATGCACTGTCGTATATGGGCTGCGATTGGATATCCCGAGATGTGAAAGTTTCTCTCATAACTAGACAATTGAGAGAGGTTATTCCTGGCCTTACTGGTGAAAACCTGACATACAATGATTGGAAAAAGGGTGGCTCTCTGAACCTGCTAACCCTGGATTATGGTCGCTATTATGTAGAGCATTCTCTCAATTTCTTTGAAGAGCATGCTCCACTTGCAGCAGCTCTCAGTCAAACGCTTCAGGACATCGAGGTAATCTGCGAGGAATTGAGATTAGCTCCGGCTACCGTAGAACCTTTAATAACTAGCATCCTTGAGCAGCGACCAATCAATGACTATTCGGGAAATAAAAACCTCGTGCTGCGGATAAAGTCTGCCGTAGAGCACCATTTTCTGAAAAATTACCACCAAACCCTTTTCGAACATCATTTTCTCAAAGATATTACATTGAAAAGCTTTGCGGAGGCTTGTCTATTAAATCCAGCACCTGAGAATCTAGACCGCCTGCGCGTCATTATTTGGGGCTGGTTCCGCCGAAAAGATAGAAACGAAACAGATCAGCTGTTGAGTCAGTGTCAAACGCCTATTTCTTGGGAGGTATTTAAGCGTAATTTGGATGCAGTACTGTTGCAAAATCCCCTACAGAATGTTTCCGTTCCAACCGCCGAGTTCTACAGATGTCATTGCCCGGCAGTGCTGGTCGCCGATGACGATTTAGCGGATGCAAATTACGGCCCTAATTTATGTATACAATTTATTAATTTAGTCGCCAAGGCTGGGTTGACCAATGTAGTCGCATTGACCGGCTGGAGAGCTAGCGAATTCGGTTTTCCCCATTCCCGAATTAATCAAAATCGAAATTCGGACAAGCTGGATCAGTATGCCTTTCCATACAGATATAAAGTTGACTGGTATGTTTATAAAACGAGTGGGAAGGTAAGAGAATTGCGGGAAATAACATTCAGCACAGTCACCATTGCAGAGCGTTTGACTCAGATAATTGGCTCCAATAACAATCAGCCGTGCTTGTATAAAACGTATGAGTCTAGTCAGCACCCGTTTCAGTCCGAAAGTAGAGTAAGGGCAGCTGTAGTCAACTTGTGGCAGCATTATGCCGAGAATTACTCTGGTTTTGAATTGATTGACAATTGGGAAGCTTGGCAGGCGTTGTTACGCGTTGAGGCTTCTGAAGGCTTGCTGACGATGGAGCAACATCAGGAGCGAGGACGGCTTCTGAAACTGAACTCCGCGGAGGAATGGAATAAGCTCAAAATTGATGTCAATTTGCAAGAAGCGCGGCGTCGTGTGCGTAATGAGTTGCCTCGTCTAATGTTCTTTTTTGACCGGGAGACTCGGGGCAAAGTCGAATGGGTCAGTCAATACCGTGATGGAACCCTACGATCGGACTGGGCGACCTTACTAGACTCACATCTGTCAGACGATACCCGGGACTGGTTGGCCTCCCTCACCGAAGGTGAATGCAGATTGCAGCGCACTACTAAGGTACTCACAGGTGAGCTTGTTGGAGATGCTCTCTACCCCAGTCCTCATGCGTTCCGCCACATGTGGGCAGAAGCGATTTATCGGCGATTTGATGGTGATGCCGGCTGGATGATTCGCAGCCAATTTAAACATATTAGCCGAAGCATGTGGCTGGCCTACATCCGTGATAAAGACAATCGTTTAGGTCACCAGCATGTAAAGATCAGAGTCATTAGCTCACTAGTTCAGAACTATATAAAAAATCATGGTGAGGGTTATGCAGGCCAAATGCACAAGTTGCTGCGACGTTTACTTCGACAGACGCGTGTTCAGACTCTAGATCAGCAACTTGAACTGGCTGAAGGCTTGGCAACAATGGAGATCGAGAATATTAAAGCCAACCCCTGGGGCTTCTGCTTATTAATGCGAAGAAGTCGACATAAAGCGCGCTGTGCAGAAGCGGGCGAACCGATGCGCCACAACGCTTCTCCGGAATTGTGCCTCGGGTGCATTCATAACTTTATGCAGACGACTAACGTCGAGTGGTTATTATTTCAGATTGCATCTCATGTTGAAGTTCTAAACAACTCGGTTGTCCCAGACATTTTTAAGCGAGCTAGCTTTGATCTTGTCCAAAATGTAGCACGGCACGTCCAGACGTTAGACTCTCAACACGAGGCACTGCCTGAACTTGCAGCTGTGCTAGCCAATTATAAATCGAGGGCTGCCTAATGGTGATGGACTACTTGAAGAAACGAGTCGACATTTCGGCTAGCAAGGCATTGGAAGAGCTGCCAGATTGGGTATCCGAAAAAAATGCCAGTTTAGCAGCTTGGAGATGTGTTGAGCAGATGAAACGGGAGAAGGAGCTCTATATTCGGCGGCACCGTACACCGACAGATTTTTTGGTGAAGAAAACCTATCAGATTAAGGGTAGCGAAGTCGCGTCTGCGTTGAGCATGAACCGAGCGACACTCATGAACACATCCCGCTACTCACCTCGTTTCAGGGATTACCTCGACTCGGTAAACGCGGAATTGGAAGAGGCCAAAAACGCTAAATTGAAGAGCTCTGGAAATCCAACTGCGGTCGGGGTCAAGAAGAGTCGGAAGGATGATTTAGTTGATCTCGTACAAAAGCTTAGGCGGGAAAACGAAGAGCTGAGGGCAATGGCGGCAGCGCCGCTGGATGAGATTTACGAGAACCTGCCTTTACCGATTAAGAAGAAGTTGGGGATAAACTAATTTCATAATTGAGAAGATCCTCTAAGGCAGCTTCTAGGGACTCCATGAATTGGGCGTTGCGTCCTGGGCCAATTATCGTGCGAGCACGGATGGCTTTTTGGGCGTTCCCGAAGTTGCCCTCGAAGTCGGGATAGGCTCCGATGTCCGCCGACTGCCAAGACCCGATTTTGGTCAGTAAATCGCTAGCCCTCCGCATCTTTGATCAATCTGCCTAAGGGTTTATAAAACAGCAGCTTATCCTAGGCTTAACTTCGTTTCCATGTAATCGTCTGACGTTTGTGACTTGTGACCTGCTTTGCATACACTCGACGCCAACCAACCGATCATCACGAAACGGATCGGTCAGAATCAGAAAGAGTTCCTGTTTGGCTTTGATTTCTTTGTGTAGTAATACCTCGCCCTGCGAGTCGGTGATGCCGACGTACAGGTTACGGGCGCGCAGGTCGATTCCACAATTGTGACGGTGGGTGCTATGGTAAAAGTCCGTGAGTGCTCTCCCTTGCAGTGTTTGGTCTAGCGGGCAACCGCTGGGCTGGCGAGAAGGCTCAATGAGTATCCATCGACTTGATAGCGACCCATTACTGGTCGCTTAGCGGATCCAAACCGGAGCTTGAGCTGATCGTTCGCCTGCATCTCCCTCCATGGAAATCCAAAGTAATAGCGGACTCAAAAGGATAGGTTCCGATGATAACGAAGGTGAAAATCGCCGGCTATCGCATTTTCGAGAACTTCGAGTTCCAGCCAGACAAAAACCTCAATCTGATTGTGGGTGCCAATGAGAGTGGAAAGTCCACGCTGCTTGAAGCTATCGCTTTGGGCCTCACCGGACGGATCAATGGACGGCGAGCATCCGAGGAACTGAATCCCTATTGGTTTAACACAAGAATGGTTGACGATTTCGTCGAAAGTAGAAAAGCGGGAAACAAAGTCGCACCGCCAGAAATCCGGATCGAATTATTCTTTGAGGACAGGGACGACCTTCAGCATCTGTGTGGCGCTGTGAACAGCGAAGTGCCTACCAAAGCCTGCCCAGGTACATCGCTCCGAATTATTCCAAACCCTGAATACATTGCTGACTTCGAGAAGTGGATGGAGAGTCCGTCGGACGTCCTTCCAGTAGAATATTATATGGAAGATTGGCGTGACTTCGCCGACAACCGGCTTACTCAACGGCCACGTCAACTTGTCACCGCCGTCATTGATTCCCGCACCGTTAGATCAGCCCATGGCGTTGACTACCACCTGCGCAGTATTCTTAGTGATAATCTGGATCCCTCCGAGCGGGCAGCCGTGTCGCTCGCCTATCGTCAAGTTAAGGTTTCGCTTTCTGATGGTGTCTTGGGAGATATCAACGAAAGAATTGGCGCCGGTCAGGCATCACTTCATGATAAACCGATTTCGCTTGCGATGGACCAGAGTGCGCGGACCTCGTGGGAGACGGCAATTACGCCTCATGTAGATCGCGTTCCGTTTTCGATGTCGGGGCAGGGTCAGCAAGCAGCTATCAAGATCTTGCTGGCGATGGACCGGCATTCCGATCGAGCAAAATTTGTCATGGTCGAGGAGCCAGAGAACCACCTTTCACACACCAGCCTTGCAACCTTGATTTCGCGGATGCAGGATTTGGCTGGTGAACAGCAGCAACTGTTTATCACGACTCACAGCTCATTCGTTCTCAATCGACTAGGGCTGTCCTCCTTGTTGCTCATCGGAGCGAGCGCGGCACCTCGCATTCCCGAACTTCGAAAGGACACAGTGACATATTTTCAAAAGCTCCCCGGCTATGACACGTTGAGGCTCGCCCTGGCAGATAAGATCGTTCTTGTGGAAGGTGCATCCGACGAGATCATCTTTGAGCGCATTTTTGTAGACCTATATCAAAGAAGGCCTATTGAGCTAGGAATCGATGTTATAAGCATGAGGGGCCTTTCGGCTGCGCGCGCACTTGAATTGTGTAAAGCGTTGGACAAGCGGGTTGCAGCGATACGTGACAATGACGGCATCGACGCGAAAGATCTTCGAAAGCCCTTAGATGAATTTCTGGAAACAGGTAAACGGGAGCTTTTTGTCGGCCAAGTGGAGCATGGCAGGACACTAGAACCCCAGATTGTGCATTTCAATGGAGAAGACAAACTCCGACGAATGCTTGGAATCACATTACGGGCTAACTTAGCTACGTGGATGGAGCGAGAGAAAACAGAAGCCGCGCTACGCATATCGGAATCTGGCGAAGCCCTGAATGCGCCAGATTACCTGCGAGAGGCGGCGGAGTTTATCCATGGTTAACCGACTTACGCTGGGAGTGGCAGGTTCGGGAAAGACACGAGGAATTGTTGAGCACTGCGCCTCGCTGGCGCCGAATCGGCGAGTCGCAGTAATAACTTTCACCCAAGCTAATCAAGCTGTGCTACGGGCCCGCTTGAGAGCGGTCGCAGGTAGTCACTCTGACATCGACATAATGGGGTGGTTCGCGTTCCTTACCCGACATTTTGCTCGGCCATTTGTACCGTTCAAATTCCCCGGAAGACGTATCCTCGGGTTTAATTTTGATGGCCGGCCTCATAGATTCGCCAAAGGGCCTGCCAGATTCCTTGATTCGGGGTCGAGTGTATATGCGTGCGAGCTGGGTCGGTTGGCCAATGAGTTAATCGAAGCTAGCAATGGCAGCCTCATGCGACGACTTGAATGTATCTATGACGAAATAGTGATAGACGAGGTTCAAGACTTGAGCGCCTACGACTGGAGTATCTTGGATGTACTATTAGGCTCGTCAATCGATATCACAATGGTTGGCGATTTCAGGCAGGCCGTTCTCGCGACCAATCCACGCAGCTCAAAGCACAAAGGTTACGCTTATGCGGGAGCAATCGAATGGTTTCGAGAGCGCGAGAAAACTGGTCTCGTAGAGATTTCTTATAGCACCACCACATACAGATGTCGTCCTGAAATTGCTGCCTTCGGGGATACGATCTTTGGCCCTAAGTGGGGGCTCCCACCAACAGACTCAAAGAACCATGAAGAAACCGGTCACGACGGAGTTTTCTTGCTTCATCCTGATTATGTGAACATCTACGTGGAGGAATTTTCACCACAGTGCCTGCGACATTCCTCCAGCTCAGGGAAGAAGTTCGATTTGGATTACATTAACTTCAAGGCAGCAAAGGGTACTGAGTATCAGCGCGTGCTCATCGTTCCCACCGCGGGCATTGAGAAATTTCTTCACGCTGGCGAAGCTCTCGAACCTGGGCCTGCGGCAACCCTTTATGTCGCTTCGACCCGGGCGTTCCAGAGCGTAGCTCTCGTAGTCGCAAAGGCCGATTCTTGTGGGCTTCCATGGTGGAAGCCCTGTCTAAGAGGTCTCTGATTATTCCCTTACGGCGTCAGATACTCCATTGGATCGGGGAAATAATGGAGTAGCGCGGCCCGGCAAAAAGGCCCGCTTTGTCAATTCGGTCATATCTGAATGTCCGCTTTTGTTTAGCTGAGCCCAGGGGACAGCTGGTCGCAAAGCGAACATTCAAATCAAAGGCCGAAGGGCTCGCAGTGAGGGCCGTGTGTGTCGTATTGGGGTAAGTCCACATCCGCTTTACAACCGTCCGTGGAAATGGGGTAGAACCCGAGTGCGCATGCTGGCATAGTGCCCCGTTTGGACTGCGCTCCGCTCCTCTGCGACTTGCTGCGGGCCAAAAGCCTGAATCGCTCGCTCCAAGACTTCGATAGACGCTGATCGAGTGTCAGTCTTCTTTGTCATGATCCGCGACCTAAGGGGCAACTTTACAGCCACAGACTCAACTTCATGCTGTCGCATTGACGCTCACCATCTCGTACACTGGTTAGCATAATAATAATTGTCGGAATATAAGGAACTTAGATTGGCGAAATACCCTAAAGGACACCGACTTTACTCGACGGATTTTCTCCGAAAAAAGAGAGAAAGAAGGAAGGTCCGGCGGCACAATACTTTTCGTAAGCGAGCCCTTGAGACTTCCCGGGACATGCAATCAGTTCTTGCGCCCGCGATAATGGCCTTAACAACGCCTAAAGAACACGCGAAGGTTTGTGCATTTCTAAAGCGAGTCCGCCAAGCAGCTTCCCAAGGTATCGTTAGTATTGATTTTAAAAACGTGCTGGAGATGAAAGCGAATGCCGCAGTGCTTCTCTATGCGACTATCGATACAATGAAATCGTCACAGGGAATCAGGTTCCGGCTCCATAGAGGCGGGTGTCCTCAGCAGGTCTACAAGCTGCTTTTGAACAGTGGCCTCTTGGCTCTTTCCAGTAATCACTCTGACCCAATACCAGAGAGGGAAATTCCTATTAGGGCAGGTGATTCTACCGAAGCTGGTCAGCAAGTTTGGAACGATATAGTAGATTTCATCCTGAATAGGATGGGAGAGTTTACGACCGAAGAAGAGATTGCACTGTCGAACGCGGTTTCAGAAGCCGTACTGAACGTTCGCCACCACGCATACCCGGAGCTGAACAATGAACGGGATCAAATGCGATGGTGGATTATTGCAGATTTTATTGACGACCAGTTATTCCTTGCCATTCTCGACAAAGGTGTCGGTATCCATGAAACTCTTCCTCATCAAGAATGGTGGAGGAACGCGATTCAGGAAACTGGAGTCTCAATAAAAGGTCTTACTGGAGGTAGCCACAGCGCATGGATAGGCGCATCTTTCATTGAGGGAAAAACAAGAACTAGGCAAGACGAGAGAGGCCTTGGTGGAAAAACCATTAGGGAGCTAGTTCGTCAAAACAGTGACGGCGAGCTCCATGTATTGTCTGGAAAGGGTATTTACATTTCTGACGGCGACAGCGTCATATTTCAGAAAGATTCTTCCCTTTCGATAAAAGGCACACTGGTACAGTGGAATATCAGGTTAAAACATGACCAACACAATCAAAGTAGTTGACGATTTCAACCCGATGCCGTGGGGCAGATACCCGAAGGACGGCCCATGGTGTGGAGAGAATTTCCGGGACAAGTATCTCGCCCCTCCACTTATGCGAGGAGAGAAGGTGATAGTCGACCTCACAGGGTACAACCGATACGGGCCGAGTTTTATCGACGAAGCGTTCGGGGGGCTGCCAAGGAAATACCCGCTGACCTTGGAAACATTGCGAAAGCTTCTGGTCGTAAGGCATGACAACTCGGACTATTTTTCTGACCTAGCTTGGTCCCGAATCGAGCGTGCGGCAGCCCTCAAAAAATGAGTACTGCCTTTATTGCCCCGCTGGCGTCCCTGCTTATCGCCGCTATTGGTTGGAGCGTGATTTACGGCATTAGCATAAAGAACGCGCAACGGGCAGAGTTACGACAGATATGCAATCGTATTGATGATCTTCTGGGGCGCATCGTAGAAGAAGTTTGTGAAGCGTGGGTGAATGACGCAGATAACGAGAATGTAAAAAGATATCGAGAGAGTAAAGTTACTGGGTTTATAGAGAAACTTCAGTTTCTTAATGATCGATACGAAACGTACACGAATAGGCCAGGGTTTAGTACTAAGGGCCTGGTGCGGCTTTCTGGTGCGATAGCAGATCTCACTGAAGCACAGGCTCTCACCTGCGAAGAAGGCAAAGCCGACTCTAGATCGCGTACAAGAAATAGTTCTCCTGACCCACAAGATACAGTTTTCAATGCAGTCGTAGTTATCGAATTAACCAACGATATTGCGAGCGAAGTTGAATCTCGATTCTGCGAAGACACAAGCTCAGGGCTTATAGCGAACATGGTGAGGAATGGGGATATCATCCTCGGTGTTTTGGTCGGAGCTTCACTCATAGGCGCGCTCATAGTCACCTCAGTCTATGGATAGTGAACGACGCCCTGCTAACCTTCTTTTTCACCAAAGTGACTCGGAATAGGCTACTAGGATCGAGCTCGATACCCATCTGCTCACTTATAGCGATCGGGTACTAGCCCTTATGCGTCCGGCAATCCCATCTTGAACCAGGCGCTACTGCCATCAGGATAGTGTCCACTTATGTTTAGCTGAGGTCCGTGAGTAGCCTTGGTCGCAAAGCGAACGTTCAGATCCAAGCCCGAAAGGCCCGTTTTGAGAGTCTTATGCGTCATTCTTTGGGGAAGTGCACAAATTTTCTGAGAGCGTCTACAGATACGAGATATGACTCCTTCGTTTTTCAATTTGGCACAAATCCTACTGGTGATTAATGACGTAACAAATCATTACAGGATAACCGTTATTTTTTGAACTACGCTCTCAATGGCCGCCTTAAACAGCAATAATAAGGCCGCCTGCAATTGTGAGCCTCTCAGGTAAACCATCAACAATGAATTGACTATTCTTCGAAGAACCCGACCATAAAAGGCACCTGAATCCGTGAGTTCAACCGGCTGAAACTGTATCCAAAGCCTGCAATAACAAAGCCTTGGGCGATATAATAGCACCTGACATCCATTCACCCAGTCAGTGCATTTAGCTCATGCGTACTTTCAC
>Ga0207895_1000653_pt1 | contig 13750 bp, 9 predicted proteins | sample MalvirmetaMSP112_FD_184230 | JGI IMG/M metagenome (GOLD analysis project Ga0207895, IMG submission 184230) | Marine viral communities from the Deep Pacific Ocean - MSP112 (SPAdes) | ecosystem: Environmental > Aquatic > Marine > Oceanic | place: Pacific Ocean | collected 2011-05-24 | reverse complement strand
GCCTGAGACGGATTGAGGCCGAATTGCCGGAATGGGCCAGCTTCGGCGAGACATTGAACTGGTCGATCAGCTCCGCCGCGAGACCAATAGGCTTGATCGTGCCATTGGTTTCGATCTCGATATAGAACTCTGGGTCGAAGGTTTTGAGATTTTGGATTAACTCACCGAGTTCGCGTTGTTGCAGCAAAGGTTCACCACCGGTGAAGATGATGCGGCGGCAAGGCTGGCTGATCAGTCTCTCGGTCAGGGCGTCGACAGATACATCGACGGTCTCTGCTGTGCGGTCGAATTTTTTCGGGGCGCCCGGCAGGTCATCGCGATGAGCAAACTCGGTCCCCAGAAAATTCCATGTATAGGCCGTGTCGCACCAGAGGCAGTGCAGGTTACACTGGGAAAAGCGCACAAATACACTCGGCTTGCCGGCCGAGACGCCCTCGCCTTGTAGCGAATGGAAAATCTCGGGCACGCCGGGCTCTGTGACGGCGAGGCGCATGTTTATTCTGCCGGGACCAGGCTGGTGGCCGACAGCCAGGAATCAAAGTCTTCCAGTGCGCGTACGGCCTGCGCGCGTTTCTTGGCGCGGCCCTTGTCCTTGCCGCGCAGGCGCTTGCCGTCGGGCCCGTGTTTGGGGAAATCGGTGATCTCAGGGAACAGGCCGAAATTCACGTTCATCGGTTGGAACGTCGCCTTGCCTTCAAGGTGTCCGCCGGTGATGTGGCGGATTAGCGAGCCGAGTGCGGTCGTCTCGGGCGGCGGCGCCAATGGACGGCCAAGGCGCTCTGCCGCGGCAAAGCGACCGGCGAGCAAGCCCATGCCCGCGCTTTCGACATAGCCTTCGACGCCGGTAACCTGGCCAGCAAAGCGCAAGCGCGGCAGGGTTTTCATGCGCAGCTGCTCGTCGAGCAGTTTCGGCGAATTCAGGAACGTATTGCGATGGATGCCGCCAAGCCGCGCAAACTCTGCTTTTTCGAGGCCGGGGATCATCCGGAAGATATCGGTCTGCGCGCCATATTTCAGCTTGGTCTGGAAGCCGACCATGTTCCACAAGGTGCCGTGGGCATTGTCCTGGCGCAGCTGGACGATGGCGTGCGCCTTGATGTCCGGCTGGTGTGGATTGGTCAGGCCGACCGGTTTCATCGGTCCGAATCGCAGCGTCTCGCGACCGCGCTCTGCCATGACTTCAATCGGCAGGCAGCCTTCAAAGTAAGGCGTGTTTTTTTCCCATTCCTTGAACTCGGTCTTCTCGCCCGAGATCAGCGCGTCGATGAAGGCATTGTACTGGTCTTCATCCAGCGGGCAGTTGATATACGCCGCTGTGTCACCGCCGGGTCCGGGCTTGTCATAGCGGCTCTGGCGCCAAGCCTTGGTCATGTCGACGGAGTCGAAATAGACGATTGGCGCGATGGCGTCGAAGAAAGCGAGATCATCCTCGCCAGTATGGGCGTGGATGGCTTCCGCGAGCTTGAGCGAGGTGAGCGGCCCGGTGGCCACGATCACGCTGTCCCAGTCTTCGGGCGGGATACCGTCGATTTCCTCGCGGATGATGGTGACGTTCGGATGGGCTTCCAGCTTGGCAGTGACAGCTTCTGCAAAACCTTCGCGGTCCACGGCCAGCGCGCTGCCGGCGGGCACTTGGTGCTCGGCTGCCGTATGCATGATCAGGCCATTCGCGCGGCGCATTTCCTCATGCAGCACGCCGACGGCATTCGAGACGTGATCGTCCGACCGGAACGAATTGGAACAGACCAGCTCCGCCAGTTTGTCGGTCTGGTGGGCATCAGTGCCTTTGACGCCGCGCATTTCGTGCAAGATGACGGGCACGCCTGCATTTGCGGCCTGCCAGGCGGCCTCCGACCCGGCCATGCCGCCGCCGATAATATGAATGGGTTTGATGCTCATGGGCCGGATGTGCGGGGCGACGGCCCCTCCGTCAAGATGGCGTTTGCCGTGATTCCTCGTGGCGAGCGCGCGGTGAGGCGTGTAAGGAGTCGGATATGACTCGTGACCTCTCCATTCCCAGCCTTGTTTCAGAGGCTTGGTCCCTTGCGCTGAAAGCGGCGCGGCCCAGCTTGGTCATCATGCTGGCCCTGATTGTGGCAGGCGGGGTTTACACGTTCGCCGTGGGACCTGGGTCTTCAATGGGCGATGCAGCGCCGGCCATTGCTGCGCTGGTCGTGTTCGTAGTCGGCATCGAATTTTCGCTAGTTGTGTACCGCGCCATGCTGGACACCGGGACGGGAGACCGATTGCGCCTCGCCCATGCAAATCTGGCGATCTACGTGGCATTCCTGTTTGTGGGTGTCTTCATCGGGTTCTTCCTCCTGATTCTGCCCGGAATCCTGCTCAAGGCTTCCGGTCGGGTGGATGTTGATGCGGAGACGCCACCAGAAGTCGTGCAGGCCGCGCTGATCGACATGCTGCCGACCGCTTATGGCGCGGTGCTGATCCTTGCCTGTCTGGCGGGTGCAGCCATACTGTTCTTCATGGCATTGCGTCTGTTGCTGGTTGGCGCTGCAACGGTTGCGACGGGCCAGACACTGGTGTTTCGCACATGGCCATGGACCAAGGGCCACGCTGTGAAACTCGGTCTCGCGGGACTGGCGACACACATCCTGCCATTTGCTGTGGCGGTTCTGATCAACTGGACCTTGCGGGATATCTGGGGCGATAGCGCCATTGGGGCCTTCCTGTCAGGCGCGATTGGCATGGCCCTGCTGGTGCCGTTCCTGCTTGGCGGACATGGCCTGGCGGTGGCCACCCTGCACCAGCTGCACCCTGGTGCCGAGCCAAGCGAATGATTGCACCTGTCATCTAAATCGTCCTATCCTGACGCCTGATAAGCAGTTCAGGGGGGCTCTGCCACATGCCAAGCCGGTTTTCATTTGATGGCGCGCTGATGTTCGCGTTCCGTGCGGCGCATGTGCGGAGCTTTCTCTGGGTCTTTCCTCTCGCCTTTGCCGGTGTGTTCACCCTGTTCAGCTTGGCGATCCTGATTTTCGCCAAAGACGATTTTTTACAAGTATTCCAGACCATAGAAATGCTGGAGCAGGCCTCGGTCGGTCGGGGGGACCCTCAAGCCGTATTCGCCGCGATATTGGGTGCGATGGAGCCACTGGTCGGGTGGGCGGTCTTCGCCATGCTCGGCAGCTGGATCATCTGGGCAATGTTCGAAGCCGCGTCGCAACGGCGATATGTTCGCGATGAGCGATTTTCCCTCGGTTTCGGAGGGGATGAAATACGAATGATGGCGGTCGGACTCTGTTGGGCCGTGATGCAAACCCTGTTCATCATTGTACCAGTGCTCATGTTCTTTGGGGCCGTGTCCACGGCAGTGGGGCTTGCGGCCGATGGCGTTACCGAGTCACAGATCGCGAGCCGCGTCGTGGGTACGATCCTGGGTGCATTCGGGCTCTGGATCGTGCTGTTTTTTTTCTACGCGTTTTTCGCGACGCGGCTGGCACCGTGTTTTGGTCTCACCATAAAAGACAAGGCTTTCCGGTTTTTCGATGCCTGGAACGTGTCGCGTGGCCGGTTTTGGCCAATCCTCGGTGCATATCTCATCCTCACCATCGTGGGCGGAATCGTCGTCAGCATCGCCGACCAACTGCTCCAGTTGCCTATGATGTTCATGATGGCGCCAGCATTTGAGAATGTTCAGACTGGCGATGACATTGCCGCAGCCTTCATGAGCAGTGGGGTGATCGTGGTGTTGGCCGTCTACCTGATCGCGCGCCTGTTCCTGTCGGGGCTGCTCATGCATGTCGCTGGCGCGCCGGCTGCGTTTGCGGCGAGGCATGACCCGCGCGGCAGTGTGGACGATACGTATCGTGTGGATACTTTCAGCTAAAGAGAGGGCGAGCTGATGAATACTCTGGAATTTTCAGTCGGGAATGCGATGGGGCACTTCCGCAAAACCGGGGGACCGAAAGGGTTTCTCTGGAAGTATGCGTTGGCATACGCGCTGATCGGAATTGTTGTGCAGGGGCTCAGCCTCTACCTCATGGCGCCCATCTATGGTGCTGCGTTCAATCCCATCGTCATGGAAGATCCCGACATGATGGATCAGGTGATGCTGGAGAATATGGGCCGGGTGGCGCTCGGCTATCTGGTCTCTTTTGTCTTTGGTATCCTGATGTGGATCATGTTCGAAGCCGCCAGCCAGCGTCGCTACATGCGCGCCGACGGGTTCAGCCTGAAGCTTGGCGGTGATGAAGGCCGCCTGTTCGTGGTCGGCCTGTTCTGGTTCGGTCTGCTGATCCTGCTTTATATAGGGATGTTCATATTGATGATGATCCCCATGATCATCGGAGTCGCCGCGGGCGGTGATGGCGCCATGGCCGCCGGAGCTGTGGCGGTAATTGTCATGCTTGCCTACATGGTGTTCGCAATATGGGTTGCTGTGCGCTTCTCACCCGCGGCCGCCATGACCATTCGGGATCGCAAGATTCGGTTCGGCAGTGCGTGGCGCGCCACCAAAGGCAAGGTGTGGACGTTGATCGGCAGCTGGCTGATCCTGGCGCTGATCATGATGGCGATCATCTTTGTCTTGTATCTGGTCTTCGCGGTGACCGCTGTCTTGGCGTTGATGCCGGTCATGCAGAGCGGATCGGACGATCCGGCCGCGATACTTGCTGCCTTTGCATCGCCGGGGTTCATCATCCCCGCGATTTTCTTCGGGCTGATCTATATGGGGCTGGCTGGCATCATGATGCATGTGTTCGGTGGCCCCGCAGCGCTGGCTGCGAAGACCGACCCGAACTGGACGGACACGGCGGCGATCAACGAAACCTTCGTCTAGCGCGACAGGCGATTACTTGGCAGGGCTCGGCGTGCGGGATTTCCGCTTTGCCGGGCTCTTGGCTTTTGGCGTTGCCTTGGTTGCGGCCTTTGCAGGGGCCTTGGCCTTCGGCCTAGCTGCAGCTTTGGCTTTCGCAGGCGCCTTTGCGGCGGCCTTTTTCGGTTTGGCGGCAGGCTTTGCCTTGCTCGTGCCTTCGGCTCGCAATCGCTTGTTGCGCGCGGCGCGGCGCTCGTCCTGACGTCGGAACGTCTCGGCGAGGTGTTTACCGGTCCAACTGTCGGTGCAGGCAGCAATATCTTCCGGTGTGCCATAAGCGACGAGTTCGCCGCCGCCATCGCCGCCTTCAGGACCGAGGTCCAGCACCCAGTCCGCCGTTTTCACCACATCCAGATTGTGCTCGATCACGACGACCGTGTTGCCGGTGTCGACGAGGGAGTGCAGCACTTCGAGAAGCTTGCGAACGTCCTCGAAATGCAGGCCGGTCGTCGGTTCGTCGAGAATGTAGAGCGTCTTGCCGGTGGCGCGCTTGGAGAGTTCCTTGGCGAGCTTCACCCGCTGGGCTTCGCCGCCCGACAAAGTCGTCGCCTGCTGGCCGACTTTCACATAGCCAAGGCCGACCTGGTTCAACGTGTCGAGCTTGGTCGAAATCGCAGGCACGGCGGAGAAGAATTTCGCGGCGTCTTCCACGGTCATGTCCAGCACGTCGGCAATCGACTTGCCCTTGAACAGGACTTCCAGCGTCTCGCGATTATAGCGCTTGCCCTTGCAGGTTTCGCACGTGACATAGACGTCTGGCAGGAAATGCATCTCGATCTTGATGACGCCGTCGCCCTGACAGGCTTCACAACGCCCACCCTTCACGTTGAAGCTGAACCGGCCAGGTGCGTAGCCGCGCGCCTTGGCCTCGGGCAGTCCGGCAAACCAGTCGCGGATCGGGCCGAAGGCACCGGTATAAGTGGCCGGGTTAGAGCGCGGTGTACGGCCAATCGGGCTCTGGTCAATGTCGATGACCTTGTCGAGATGCTGCAGGCCTTCAAGGCTTTGGTACGGCTGTGGCGGGCTGGACGCGCCGTTCAGCTTGCGAGCCAGTGCTTTGTAGAGCGTTTCGATGATCAACGTGGATTTGCCGCCGCCGGAGACGCCCGTGATGCAGGTGAAGCTGCCAAGCGGGATCGTGGCGTCGACATTTTTCAGATTGTTGCCGGTGGCCCCCTTCAGGGTCACCTTGCGCTTGGCTTTCTCGACCGGACGGCGCGTCGGAATCGGGATTTCCTTGGTGCCGTTCAGATAGTCTGCTGTCAGGCTTTTCGGACTGGCCATCACCTCATCGGGCGTGCCCTCGGCAATGATCTGGCCGCCATGCACACCTGCGGCCGGTCCCATGTCGATAACATGGTCAGCGGTCAGGATAGCATCCTCGTCATGTTCCACGACGATCACGGAGTTTCCAAGGTCACGTAGGCGTTTCAGCGTTTCCAGCAGGCGATCATTGTCGCGCTGGTGCAGGCCAATGCTCGGCTCGTCCAGCACGTAGAGCACGCCGGTCAGGCCGGAGCCGATCTGGCTGGCGAGCCGGATGCGTTGGCTCTCCCCGCCAGACAGCGTGCCCGAGGCGCGGCTGAGCGTGAGGTATTCCAGGCCGACATCATTGAGGAAGTCGAGCCGGTCATTGATTTCCTTCAGGATGCGTCCGGCGATCTCATTCTGCTGTTTCGTCAGCGACTTGTGAACGGCAGCGAACCAGTCATGTGCCTGCTTGATCGAGAAGACCGAGGCGTCGGAAATGTCGAGACTGTCGATCTTCACCGCCAGCGCTTCAGGTTTCAGACGCTTGCCACCGCAGGCCGGGCAGGGTGCGGCTGCCTGAAATTTCGCGATCTCGTCACGCACCCATTGGCTGTCGGTTTCGCGATAGCGGCGCTCAAGGTTCGGGATGACGCCTTCGAACGTCTTCTTCACCTCATAACGGCGCATGCCGTCATCGTAGACAAAATTGATTTCTTCTTCGCCCGTGCCGAACAGGATCATCTGGTGGATGTCCTCCGACAATGTGTTCCAGGGCTTCTTCAGGTCAAATCGGTAGTGCGCCGACAAGGCCTGCAGAGTCTGGGTCTGGTAGGGTGAGGTCGATTTGGCCCAGGGCGCGATCGCACCGTTCAGCAGGTCAAGATCCTTGTCCGGAACAACCAGTCCGGCATCCACCTTCAATTGCTGTCCGAGGCCGTCACAGGTCGGGCAGGCCCCGAAGGGATTGTTGAACGAGAAGAGGCGGGGTTCGATTTCAGGGATTGTGAAGCCGGAGACCGGGCAGGCGAAATTGGCGCTGTAGGTGATGCGCTTCGGCTCGGTCTCGCCGTCTTCGAGATCGGCATATTCGCCGATAGCGATGCCATTGGCGAGTCCGATCGCCGTCTCGAAACTTTCGGCGAGGCGCTGTTCCATGCCCTCGCGCACGACGATCCGGTCGACCACGACGTCGATGTCATGCTTGAATTTCTTGTCCAGTTTGGGCGGGTTTTCCAGTTCGTGAAACTCGCCGTCGACCTTGACCCGCTGGTAGCCATTCTTGAGCAATTCGGCGAATTCCTTGCGGTACTCCCCTTTCCGGCCACGGACGATAGGCGCCAGCAGGTAGAGCCGCGTGCCTTCGGGCAGTTCCATTGTGCGGTCGACCATCTGGCTGACGGTCTGGCTCTCGATGGGCAGGCCGGTGGCTGGCGAATAAGGGATGCCGACGCGTGCCCACAGCAGGCGCATGTAGTCGTAAATCTCGGTGACCGTACCAACAGTCGAGCGCGGGTTCCGGCTGGTCGTCTTCTGCTCAATCGAGATAGCGGGCGACAGGCCCTCAATGCTCTCTACATCCGGCTTCTGCATCAGCTCCAAGAACTGGCGCGCATAGGCCGAAAGGCTCTCGACATAACGGCGCTGGCCTTCGGCATAGATCGTGTCGAATGCCAGCGAGGATTTGCCTGATCCAGACAGGCCGGTCATCACGACCAGCTCGCCGCGGGGGATATCCACGTCGACATTCTTGAGATTGTGTTCCTTGGCGCCGCGCACGCGGATGAAGGGAGACTCTGCCATTGACGGGCTCTCTGCTGGATTGATGCTCGTTTCGCCAGCGAAACGGGACTAAATATCTGCTAGGTCCTATGTGTGCCTTGAGTCCAGCTTGACGACAAGAACAAAATGTGAACATACAGCGGGCGCTGCTTTTTCATGCCGAAGGCGGGGGAATTTTCACCGCAGCGGGCGACACACCGCCTTGAGCAGAGTAAAAGCGGATTCGAATCGAAAGCGAAACAGACCGGAGCGGAGTTGGAACCATGGCAGGATCAGTGAACAAGGTCATTCTTGTCGGAAATGTTGGACAGGACCCGGAAGTCCGCCAGTTCCAGAATGGCGGCCAGGTCGCCAGCTTCTCGCTCGCCACGTCCGAGACGTGGAAGGACAAGAATACGGGCGAACGCAAGGAAAAGACCGAATGGCATCGCGTTTCGGTTTTCAGCGAAGGCCTTGTCCGCGTTGTCCAGAATTATATCAAAAAGGGCTCCAAGCTCTATATCGAGGGCCAACTCGAGACCCGCAAATGGCAGGACAAGGATGGCCAGGATCGCTACACGACTGAAGTCGTGCTGCGCGGCTTCAATTCCACGCTGACCATGCTGGACAGCCGTAATGAAGGCGGTGGCCGGTCGTCCGGCAATGATTTCGGCGGCTATCAGGGGCAGGCCGGCGCGCCGCGCCAGATGAGCGGTCCGCAGGAAAGTTTCAGCCAGGACCTCGACGACGAGATCCCGTTCTAGCGCTATGCGGGCAGGCTGGCATCCTGCGCACTGGTTGGCGGCGACTGTGGTCGCCTTACTGGGCGCATGCCAGTCTCCGCCGATCGTCCCGGTCGGAAATCTTGATTCTGTCCTTGCCAGCGAATCCCTGACGCCGGATACAGCGGCGCTCGTCGTCTACCGGCTTGAAGACAGTCGAACATGGACCACCAGCGGTGAGCGGCCATCTGAGCGTTTCGTGGCCGCATCGACCTCCAAGATCCCGCACACGCTGATTGCCTTGGAGACAGGCGCTGTCAGCGGCCCCGATGATTGGTTTGAGTGGGATGGTGAGACGCGGTTCTTGCCGGGGTGGAATGAAAGTCAGGATTTCGCTTCGGCCTTCCAGCGTTCCACGGTGTGGATTTACCAGACGGTCACGCCGCGTATCGGCAATGTCGCGCTGAGCACTTGGCTCGCGCGCTTTGGCTATGGGAACGCTGACACGGGCACCGAGGATGATATTCAGACCTATTGGCTGAAGGGCCCGCTGAAGACCTCCGCGCGGGAGCAAGCCGTGTTTCTCGCGAAACTGTCTGCCCGCACTTTGCCGCTTTCGGCGCGGACCTATGAGCAGGCGATTCCGATGATGCTCGCCGAGGAGGGTGATGGCTGGTCGATCCATGCCAAGACGGGTTGGAAGAGTGTGCCCGGTGAAACGGATATCGGCTGGTATGTTGGCTGGCTGGAACAGACCGAAGGTGGCGCTCCGGGTACATATACATTCGCGTTCAATCTGGACATGAACGCTGAAAATCCGGCACTGAAAACGCGCAGAGAGGCGGTCCGCAAAGCGCTCGAAACCATCGGGGCGCTGAGCCCTGCTTCCGAGACCCCGTTTTAGGGTGATTTCGCCCGTATTTACTGCTATTTTGGCCCTGTCGCATTTGTTTCAATCATGGCGGGATGCTAGACATGTTCCTGTATCGGAACAGGTGATTCCCGTTAATTTCACCGTAGCCAGGACGAATTCTCCATGAGCGACGACACAACTCCGCCAGACGACCCGGAAACGCCAGAAAATGGCGGTGAGGGCAGCGCGTTCCTTCCGGACGGCATTGAGCTGATTTCTATCGAATCCGAGCTGAAAAGCTCCTATCTCGACTATGCGATGAGCGTCATCGTGAGTCGGGCACTACCGGATGTGCGGGATGGTCTGAAACCTGTTCATCGCCGCATTCTCTATGCGATGAACGAGGGCGGCAATACGCCCAGCAAGCCGTACAAGAAATCTGCAAATATCGTCGGCGCGGTGATGGGTAACTACCACCCGCACGGTGACTCTGCGATCTATGACGCGCTGGTGCGCATGGCCCAACCATTCTCGATGGGCGTGACGCTCGTAGACGGTCAGGGCAATTTCGGCTCGATCGACAATGATCCACCAGCCGCCATGCGTTATACCGAAAGCCGCATGACGAAGGAGGCGACCTATCTGCTCGCCGATATCGACAAGGATACGGTCGACTTCCAGGACAATTACGACGGATCCCAGAAAGAGCCGATTGTCCTGCCGGCGCAGTATCCGAACCTGCTGGTCAATGGTGCTGGCGGCATCGCGGTCGGTATGGCGACGAATATCCCGCCGCACAATCTGGGCGAAGTGATCGACGCGACACTGGCAATCATCGAAGACCCGACGCTGGATGAAGACGCCCTGCTCGAAATCGTCCCCGGTCCTGACTTTCCGACCGGCGGCCAGATCATGGGCATGTCCGGCAGCCGCAAGGCGATGACCACCGGCCGCGGCAGCGTGATCATGCGCGCCAAGACCGATATCGAAGAAGCCAAGAATGGCCGTCAGGCCATTATCGTGACCGAAATTCCCTATCAGGTGAACAAGGCCGCGATGATTACAAAGATCGCGGAACTCGTGCGTGACAAGCGCATCGAAGGCATCGCTGACCTGCGGGACGAATCCGACCGGAACGGCATTCGTGTTGTGGTCGAACTGAAAAAGGATGCGAGCGCGGAAGTGGTGCTGAACCAGCTCTTCCGTTTCAGCCAGATGCAAACCAGTTTCGGCGTCAACATGCTGGCCCTGAATGGTGGTCGCCCGGAGCTGATGAACCTGCGCAAAGTGCTCGATTGCTTTGTGGCTTTCCGTCAGGAAGTCGTGGTTCGCCGCACCAAGCACGAATTGAACAAGGCACGCGACCGCGCCCACGTCCTTGTCGGCCTGGCCATGGCCGTGGCCAACATAGACGAAGTCATTCGCATCATACGCTATTCGCCCGATCCGAATGCAGCCCGCGAAGCTCTGCTCGAGAAAGCTTGGCCGATCATGGATATGGGCCCGCTGCTGGATCTGATCGCGGACCGCCGGACCCGCAAGGGCGACGGCGACACGATCTATCTGTCCGATGAGCAAGCGCGCTCCATTCTTGCGCTGCAGCTGTCCCGTCTGACGGGCCTCGGCCGTGACGAGATTGGCAATGAAGCCAAGGGTCTGTCCGAGAAGATCGAGGAATTCCTCAGCATTCTGCGGTCGCGCCAGCGCGTTCTGGACATCATCAAGGGCGAGCTCTCTGAAGTTAAAGAGAAATTCGCTGTTCCACGTCGGTCGGAATTCGCCTTTGGCGGCATCGACATGGAAGACGAAGACCTGATCGAGGTCGAAGACATGGTCGTGGCCGTGACGCATGGCGGCTACGTCAAGCGCACCCCGCTTTCGACCTATCGTACACAGCATCGGGGCGGCAAGGGCCGCTCGGGCATGAACATGAAGGACGAGGACTTCGTCGTGAACGTGTTCTCGGCGACCACGCATACTGAAGTCCTCTTCTTCTCCTCGGCCGGCATGGTCTACAAGGAGAAGGTCTGGCGCTTGCCGATTGGTGGGCCGAACTCGCGCGGCAAGGCGCTGGTCAATATCTTCCCACTGGCCGCCGATGAGCGTATCGAAAGCGTCATGCCGCTGCCGGAGGACGATGAGTCCCGCAGTGAGCTGGACGTCATGTTCGCGACGAAGACCGGCACGGTCCGCCGTAACAAGTTGTCAGATTTCACTCGCGTGAACCGCAACGGCAAGATCGCGATGAAGCTGGAAGATGATGACGGCATCGTGTCAGTGAAGATCTGTTCCGAGAAGGACGATATCCTGCTGACCACAGCGCTTGGCCAGTGTATCCGCTTTGCCGTTCCGGATGTCCGTGTCTTTGCGGGGCGCAATTCGACCGGTGTCCGGGGTATCCGTCTGGGTGAAGGAGATGAAGTGATCTCCATGGGCATCCTGCGTCATATGGACGTTACGTCGGAAGAAGCGCGCGGCTATCTGAAGCATGCCGCCGCGATGCGCCGCGCTGCGACGGGCGAGGAAGAGGAAGTTTCGGACGATGATGGCGAAGAAGCCGTCGACGAGGCTGCCTTGAGCGCTGAACGCATTGCCGAACTCGGCGCCGCCGAGGAATTCATCCTGACCATTGCCGATGACGGCATGGGCAAGCGCTCGTCGGCCTATGACTACCGTGTCACCGGGCGCGGCGGCAAAGGCCTTGTCGCCCAGAATATCTGGGGACGCGACAAGAAGCAGGGGCCGGTCAAACAGGTTGCGCAATCCTTCACGGTGGGCGACGGCGATCAGGTCATGCTGGTCACCAATGCAGGCCAGCTGATCCGCACGCCTGTTGAGCAGATCCGCATCGCCGGTCGGTCGACGGGGGGCGTCTGGGTGCTCCGCACAGCCGAAGGCGAACGCGTGGTTTCTGTCGCACGGCTTGTGGAAGACGCTGAAACCGCTATGGATGATGCCGAAGATGCGGGAGACTAAATCCCGTACGTAAATCGGACCTGAAAGGCGGGGAGGACAGGCTTTTGCATCGCGTTGGACTATATCCAGGAACATTCGACCCGCCGACGAACGGCCATCTTGATATCATTGGCCGCGCCCGCAAGCTGGTGGACACGCTGATCATCGGCGTGGCGATCAATGAAGCCAAGAAACCCCTGTTCCCGCTACAGGAGCGGGTCGACATGGTGCGGTCGGAGTGCGCCAAAATGAACGGACCGGGCCTGGCCGATATTAAGGTCATGCCGATGCATGGATTGCTCATGAAGTTCGCCGAGGCTTGTGAAGCACACATTATCGTGCGCGGCCTGCGCGCGGTTCAGGATTTCGAATACGAATTCCAGATGACCGCGATGAACGAGCAACTGAATCCCGACATTGAAACCGTGTTTCTGATGGCCGATGTTAGGCATCAGGCCGTGGCCTCTCGGCTCGTGAAGGAAATCGCGAGCCTGGGCGGAGATATCACGCCGTTTGTAACGCCCGACGTAAAACGGGCCCTGCTGGAGAAGTATGAAAAATGAAGTTTGCCGCTTTCGCGCTTGCCGCTTCCGCCATCGCCCTGACAGCCACGGCCGATACCACAGAAAGCGCAGCGCCAGCGGAAGACGCCCCGGCAACTTATACGGTTGAAGACGCCAAGGCCGATACGGCCAGCTGGCGTGCCGTTGACCCAGAGCGTCTGTTCATTTTCAATACCAACAAGGGGCGCATCCTGATCGAAGCGTTCCCGGAAGTTGCTCCCAAGCATTTCGAGCAGTTCTCCACCATTATCCGGTCTGGCGATTATGCGGGCACCAAGTTCCATCGCGTGATCGAAGGTTTCATGGCACAGGGTGGCGACATTCGCGCCATCAATGGTGTGGGCTCTGGCCTGCCGGGCATCGAAGCTGAATTCACGTTCCGCCGCAATCCGGAGGAGATGCCGCTGGATTATGCGATTGGTGAGCGCGACGACGCAGACAATGGCTATATCAACGGCTTTCCGATCGCGACCCGCCCGCTTTGGCTGGCTCAAGACCTCGGGAACGAAACCATCGAAAGCTGGATCCCGCATTGCGCGGGCGTGGTGTCTACTGCGCGCCTTGGCAATGATGTGAACTCCGGCAATTCGCAATTCTTCCTGATGCGTGGACATACCGAACATCTCGACAAGCAGTACACCGCCTGGGGCCGTGTGCTTGACGGGCAGGATGTGGTCATGTCGATCAAGAAAGGTCCGGATGGCACTGATGGAGTGGTCACGGATCCGGACACGTTGGAATCGGCCGCCGTAGCGGCTGACCTGCCGGAAGGTGAGCGCCCCCAGGCTTGGGTCATGCGCACGGACAGCGACCT
>Ga0207895_1000650_pt1 | contig 13768 bp, 13 predicted proteins | sample MalvirmetaMSP112_FD_184230 | JGI IMG/M metagenome (GOLD analysis project Ga0207895, IMG submission 184230) | Marine viral communities from the Deep Pacific Ocean - MSP112 (SPAdes) | ecosystem: Environmental > Aquatic > Marine > Oceanic | place: Pacific Ocean | collected 2011-05-24 | reverse complement strand
TTGACGGCTCGCGGATCAGCCTATACATCGGCGCCTTCCTACCCCGTGCCCAGATGGCGGAATTGGTAGACGCGCTACGTTCAGGTCGTAGTTCTCGCAAGGGAGTGGAGGTTCGAGTCCTCTTCTGGGCACCAGGGATCTTTTTGTGTGCATTTCTCAGCATCCAAGAACGCCCATAATAATCTATATAATCAGGTATTTACAGGGATATGACGTCCGCAGACGTCCGTCCCTGTCCGCCTCGGTCCAGAGCTGAGCATGGTACGGACCTTGGTAATATGGTACGAAGTGGCAGTCGAAAAACTGCCGGTACCATACCATGCCTCTCACTGACCTGAAGATTCGCAGCCTCAAGCCTCAGGAAAAGCCTCGCCGCTACACGGATGGTGGAAACCTGTTCGTTGAGGTTCGACCCACAGGTTCTAAGCTCTGGCGCTTTGCTTACAAGTTCGACGGCAAGCAGAAGCTGATGGCGCTTGGCTCGTATCCTGAAATCTCGCTCGCTAGAGCGCGCGAAAAGCGAGCCGAAGCCCGCGCCTTGCTGATCGAAGGGATTGATCCCATGCAGCAGGCCAAGGTCGACAAACTGGAGCGGCAGGCGCTCACTGAGCACACCTTCTCGGCCATCGCCGAGGAACTTCTGGAAAAGAACCGCAAGGAAGGCCTCGCCGAAACCACGCTTTCCAAAAAGACTTGGCTGATCGGAATCGCGAATGCCGATCTGGCCGACATGCCAGTTACGCTGATCAAACCAACGCACGTGCTCGTGCCGCTCCGCAAGGTCGAAGCGGAGGGCAATTATGAAACGGCCCGGCGTCTGCGCGCCGTGATCAGCCAGGTTTTCCGTTACGCCGTCGCCACAGCACGCTGCGAACATGACCCGACTGCTGGATTGCGCGGTGCGCTGATCGTCCCGAAAGTCCGACACCGCCCAGCTATCGTCGATCGCGACGGCTTCGCGGGGCTGGTTCGCTCCATTTGGGATTACGATGGAGCGATCGAAACGCAAGCCGGTCTCCAGCTCATGGCTCTGCTCTATCCTCGTCCAGGCGAGCTTCGCCTTTCGAAATGGGACGAGTTCGATCTTCAAAAGCGAGTTTGGACAATCCCGGCGGAGCGCACCAAGATGCGCCGCGAGCATCGCAAGCCGCTCTCAGAACCTGCTGTTAGAATACTGAAGCGCCTCCAAGTTGTGACTGGCCATGAGCCTTGGGTATTTGTCTCCCAGCTTTCGCGCGGCAAGCCGATCAGCGAAAACACGCTGAATGGTGCTCTCCGCCGTCTGGGATTCAGCGCGAACGAAATGACCTCTCACGGCTTTCGTGCAAGCGCTTCAAGCCTACTCAATGAAAGCGGCAAGTGGCACGCAGACGCCATCGAGGCCGAGCTCGCCCATATGGGCGCAGACCAGGTCCGCAAAGCCTACCACCGCGCCACATACTGGGACCAGCGCGTCGAAATGGCGGAATGGTGGGCGAATGAGGTGTTAGGGTTCTCCCTAGGATAGAGAATTGGTAAGCCGTCACATTTGTCCACACACACTGCGCCACTACCCCATGATGAGGGCGGCACCATTCCACGGCTCTAAAAACATTGAAGATATTATGCAAAAGGGGCCGAATCCCTTCTCGCATGATGTCAAATTCAAGGTAGACTGTTGGCGAGGATTCGCATGGCGCTAATTCTCAATATTGCAGGGTAACCGAACTAAATGTAATATGTTCCCAATACGGGATCACTTGACAATGTTCCCAAAATGGGTACATATGGAGTTGTTAATGCGCATTATCGCAAGGCGGACACTTCGCGAATTCAGCGATTCTGTAGCCGACGCCAAAAGTGCGCTCGACAGTTGGTATCACGAAGCAAGAAAGGCCGATTGGAAAACGCCGAACGACATCAAGAGCCAATACCGTCATGCAAGTATCGTTGGAGACAATCGTGTTGTTTTCAACATTGCGGGTAACAAGTACCGGCTCGTTGTTCGGATCGACTATGGAGCAGGCATCATCTTTATCAGGTTTATCGGCACGCATGCCGACTATGACAAGATTGATGTCGAGGAGATATGATGAGCACAGTACGCCCAATTCGACATGACGCGGATTACGATGCAGCTCTTGCTCGTATCGACAGTCTAATGGACGCCCCAGAGGGTAGCGCTGAGCGTGACGAGCTAGAAGTGTTGACCACTCTAGTGGAGGTCTACGAAGACGAGCACTTTCCAATAGATCTGCCGTCTCCCATCGATGCTATACAATTTCGGATGGAGCAAGCCGGTCTGAGTCAGGCTGATCTTGTTCCTTATATTGGCAGCCGCGCCAAGGTTTCTGAAGTGCTTGCTGGCAAACGCACACTTACGTTGAGCATGATACGCGCGCTCAACGCGCATTTAGGAATCCCTGCGGAGGCGCTCATTGGAGGAGCATCGGTCGCGGAACTCGAGGCCGATGCAGACCAAGTCCAGTGGGCACGGTTTCCAATTCGGGAACTAATCAAGCGCGAATGGATTCCAGCAGCCCGCAATGCTGCTAATGTTGCCGAAGAACTGATGGCTGATTTGATCAATCGGGCGGGCGGGCCCGCCGCAGTCCCTCGGACATTTTATCGCAAGAATGACTCAGCACGCCAGAATGCGCGCATGGATCCATATGCACTGCAAGCCTGGTGTCTGCACGTGTTGGCCAGCGCTCGCGCGCGTCCGCCACAGTCGCGCTACCGCGAAGGTGCCATCGACCCAGAGTTTCTTCGGTTTCTTGCTACGCTCAGTCGTTCGCCTGACGGCCCGAAGCGCGCAGTCGAAGCTCTCGAGCAACAGGGCGTAGCTGTTGTCTATGCAAGGCACCTCTCGAATACCCACTTGGATGGTGCGGCAATGCGTACGAAGGAAGGCATGCCAGTGATTGGCCTCACCCTCCGCTACGACCGCCTCGACAATTTTTGGTTCTGCCTACTGCATGAGGCGGCCCATGTTTCTCGACATCTCAATGAGGAAGGAGCCTTCTTTGTTGATGACCTCAAACTGGATCGCTCCGACCACTCTGAAGACTGGTCCGTTGAAGAAGAGGCGGATGAGCTGGCCCAGGAAGCGTTGATTCCATCGACGGCTTGGAACGCAGCAGATCTGCTCAAGTCAGCAACGCCATCGCGAGTAATAGCTTTTGCTCAATCGGTGAATGTGCACCCGGCTATTGTTGCTGGCAGAGTACGTCGTGAGACAGGAAATTACCGACTACTTTCCCAATTTGTTGGATCAAATGAAGTGCGCCCGCTTTTTGAGGAGGCCAAATAAAAAGCAGCGGAGTCGGCCTTCGTCGGCTCCGCTGCCAAGCAGATTCCCGATGGTGCACGCGCCGCATTATTGGGACGCCAGACGATCAGATAACCCGCCCTGAACAAGCCTCTGTTATCTGCTTCGCCGACGACTGGCAACTCGAACATTATCGGCGCGATAGGAGACTGGTCTAATGAGCCAGAATGGTCAGCGTCGGGTATTTGTGGCGCAAGCAGAAGGCAAACCGCTTTCGGAAATTGACATACTGAAACTGCTTTCAGCCGCCGAGATCGATTTGGGTACGGTCAAATTCGTCGAAACGGTGGAAGACGTTGAAAGTTTGTCCTCGATAGATGCTGTTGTGATGATCCTGCGAGATGACTCAGGGGAAAGCGCGCTTCTTGATGCCGTTGCATTTGCGTCTGCCCGAGAGGGTGTTTGCAACATTGTAGGAGTTTGGGCGCCGAACCAGTCTCAGACTGGCATTCATCCCGCGGTAGCCAAGTACAGCACGGCGCAGATTCCTTGGGACCCCACGCGACTGAAGGGAGAATTAGGCTCCGATTGCGAAAACGCGTTTCTAACTCCTACGGGTGAGCACGCTGATCCGAATGAGGTTGAACCCAATGAATGCGAATAGTCGCCCGAGGCGCCTCTATCGCTATGTCATTGACCATGACAAGGGTTTCGCGCCGAATCCGTTTTTCAAAGTATGCACTTTAGCGTGCTGCAAACCACAGATTAGACAACATGCGGAATTGGGAGATGTCATTGTCGGATATGGCCCAGCGAAGCACGGCCTGAGCGGTCAGATAATATACTGGATGGTCGTTGACGAGATCACTCAATTCGACCGCTACTGGAGTGATCCGCGCTTTCGCAGCAAGCGCCCGGTCATGGGTGGATCGCTAATGTTGAGCTATGGTGACAATCTGTATCACCGACATTCAGAAAGCGGTGCCTGGATTCAAGAGCCATCTTTTCATAGCGATCCCAACAGCCTTATTGGCCAGGGAAATCTGCGGCGCGATACGGCGACCACTGATAAAGTTCTGATCGGCAGAGACTACGCCTATTGGGGGCCGAATGGACCACGTCCGCCAGAACTCTACAGCGAATTTGTAAAGACTGGCCGCGGTCACGAGTACAAGGCCGACGACGAGTCTTTGAAGGGCAAGTTCATAGCTTGGCTTCAAGGAATACCAGATCGCGGCCTGATTCATGATCCAGCAGATTGGACGCACGATAAGAAACTTCGCCAGTTGATTGCCGCGGAGGTTTCCCAATGCTGATCAGACAGTACGCTGCTTTTGTGGCACGCACGGATCAATTTTCCGCCAAGTATGATGCTGGCGAGGCGGCCGCTGCCAATCCGCGCGAAATTGCGATATTCGGCCTTGCCAGCGAAATTGGTTCCGTCATTTCTGCGATGAAGAAGGAATGGCTGAATGAGGGTGGCGCGCTATCCTCACCACTCGCCAAAGCTGAGCTAGAAGAAGAACTTGGCGATGCGATGTGGTACGCATTTGCGCTCGCAAGGATAGAGGATACAGGAGAGAGCCCAGACATTCTGGTCTCCGATATCGAGCACCTTCAAGGTGAGGTGACTGATCAGAGTATGCGCGGCGCACGAATTCGGGAAGTATTACCTCCAGAGGACTTGGGCGCCTTTCTAGAAGGCGCTGAGACGTTCAAGAAAAACACGAGACGAACGCTGTCCGACTATCAGCGCCTCGCGTTTAAGACTGCAAGAACTGACCAACATGTTCTGCTAGAGGTTTGCGCAGCTGTCTTAACGCAGTTGGCTGCACAGCTGATGCGGCACTTATTTCCTGAAATTGAAACGGAGCTGAATACGCAGCTCAAGGATCGCCCCTCTGATGTCGTTCTGGGTGAGATCGCCTGGCATCTTTGCGCGATTGCTTCGCTCTACGAAATCGACATGAACGAAGTCGGAGCGAAAAATGTGGATAAAGCCAGCGCGCGGCAAAACGACGGCAAGCCAACGCCTCTTCATGATGCGGGCGCGCCAGAAGGGCAAAAATTTCCGAGACAGTTCGAGGTCGAATTTCGATCAATCGACCCCGAAACGGTTGAGATATATTGGGATGGCAAACGCCGCGGCAACCCGCTGCGCGACCAGTATTCGATCGAAGATGGCTACCGATTCCACGATGTTATTCATCTCGCCAATGTTGCGGTACTCGGATGGTCTCCTGTCTTGCGGGACCTCTTCAAAATCAAGCGAACTGGAAAAACTAAGCAAGAGCAAGACGGTGGGCGGTCGGCCGTAGTCGAAGAACTTGTGATCAAGTTTATTCATTGGGAGGGAGCTAGGCGTGCAAAGGAACTACATGGCAATTTGCCTGCATACCAGCGACCACTTTTTCCAGAAGGCGAAGAGATTCCGTTTTCTCTGCTCAAGCAAGTTCGCGAACTCACCATTGGCCATGAGGTGTACGAAAACAAGTACTGGGAATGGGCTCGCGCAATCCGCGAAGGATACCGAGTATTCGAGTTGCTAAAGCAACATCGGGGTGGCTTCGTCAAAGTTAACCTGATTGATCGCCAACTCGAGTTTCGACCACCTTTGCCAAGCGACTAATGTGAAAGAACACCGTTCGCAATTTGGTCGTTTAGCCCCCAGTCAGGTGGATAAAATGGTTGGGGTAAACGCCCGGCTGGAGCAAATTTCTGCTTAATTCGCGTGCGTCCAGACCGCCCTTCAATACTAGGGAAAGCGACACGCGAATATTTGGAGATTTCACAGAACAAATTTTGGCAATCGATCAATTGAAGTGGTCGACCCCACAAGTCGGGGAAATCAATTTCGAACTTATCGAAGTAGGTCGACTGGTGTTCTGCCATATGCGCAATAATCGACTCCGCCGACACGCCTTCAGATGAAGCGAAACACTTTGACACTCCGTCCAATGCGCCTGGGCCGGCCTTAACAAATTCCATTTCGGAAAAGCATGTAAGAGGGCCATAGTTCAAATCGGTTGCAAATTGATACGCGAGGAATGGCCCAATCGACGGTGCAGAAAGAAGTAACTCAAAAGCTTCTCTCATGTTGCGGCAAACCGAAAGTTGGTGCGGAAACTGCTCCTCCATCATCCACTCAAGAAGCTTCAAATGGTTTGCATGTTTGCTCTTAAAGCCAAATACGGAACCGGCAGAGGGCATGATGTAGGCTGCAGAGTAGTTCGCTTCGCCGTCGCTCTGACGGGCAGAAAGAAGTGCATCTGCTGATGCAAACGAAAAGGTTTTCCAAGAAATGCGTCCCAGCTCTCTTTCGAGCGCTTCCCAAGTCTCGATCTTGTTAAATATCTTGAAGAGAAGGGTGCGGAAGAAATAGTCTTCGTTGGTCCAGTCTTCCTGCGTGTTCCAGATCACGTGACGCAGAAGATACTGGCTGACGCGATCGGATGCTCTGTACGCATTTGTAAATCGATGCGCTGTGAGTATGGGATCATCGCATAGTTTTGGATCATTTGCTCCTTCGAGACGCCTAAAGAAAATATCCTGCCGCTTAGCCGCAAAATGCCAATAGGCCTCAAATACTGGCGTGGTGTGCAGTGTCTTACCTTCGACCTGTATCTCAAACGTGGAATTGGCACTCAATGTACTTGGAACTTCCGAACTACTGTTCTGAAATAGATCCTGCTGATCGTATGGCATTCGAATCCCCAATCTTCGTCCATGGGTAGCCGCGTTCGGGAAACCTGCAAAGGCCCCTCGCGCCGACATAAGGCACGGATTGCTGTTTACGGTTTCGCACGTTGAGCAAATGCTGCTTGAGCAGGCGCGAATTGCTGGAGCGTGCTTTGAATCCAGCTACTTGCGGGCATGCTCCATTAATATCCTCATGTATGCTTCGACCTCTGCTTCCACCCAGATGCTCCTTCGTCCGATGTGAACTGGCGCTGGAAACGGAAGCACCGGGTCCTTGATTTGCGCGTACAGTGTGGAGCGTCCGACGCTTAAGCGTTCGAGCACTTGGTTGATGCTCAAGAAGCGGATCGGCTGACGCGCGGAAATGCGTGCCTGATCTTCATCGGAATCCAGCGGAAAATCAAAGTCGGAGAAGCGGCGTTTGGTCATGCCGGGAGTGTCCTCGATCTCTCGCCGCTCAGCCATTCAGTTTGGCGGGAAAACACGGGATGTCACCAACAAACAAATTGCAGCGGCAGCATCGGGAAATTTGGGTGACACCGTATCCGGCGAGGTGTCACACAAAAATAGATGTACAGACAATGGGTTAGGTGTCGCTGTGTGACCCTCCCTTAATCTTGCCCGCCGGGTCCTCAGTATCCCTTTACCACTGCATTTGCCATTTTCCACGCCCACTTGATGCTCTGTGTCGCCCAATTTTCAGCCCGTCAAGGGCGCGCACGGGGCGCGCCGCGAAGCGGCTGAAGGCCCTTGACGGACTGAAAATTGGGCACGGAAGGTTGCTATTGCCCAAGGCATTTTATGCCATTGGGCATGATGGAAAGCCTATTCCTTGAACAGCTCGCCAAGATCCTTCGAAGCCAAAAGATCGGACAATCGAGTGTATCGCGAACCTTGCATTGAGCCTTGCTTGGCATCGCCAAAAGGAATTGATTTCTCGAGTTTCTTTGCAGGCTCTGAAAAGATCAATCGGTACTTTCCCGTGTCGCCATATGGCTCAATTCTTTCGACAGGCGCCCAATGAGTAACAGCACTAATAGGCTGTGTTTGGTATGCTGCGATGTATCGAATGTGAGGAATTTTTCCGCCTGAAATTCTTACGGCCCACCACGCATTCTCGCCCAAGAATACTCGCTGAAACCCATCCCTTTTCGCAGGCACAATAATTGTGTCTATGCCGTCGATTGCGCCCGCTTCCGGAACAACAGGCGTAGACTTTTCAATGGACTTTATCACACGAGGACGTTCAAAAGCCGTGATGCCGATAAGCGGAAGAATTTGAATAATTTCGCGAAGAAAGGCCTGTGTATCTGCCTTTTCAAATTCAGAAAGCGATGGCTCTTTTGGCGCGTTTCCATTGTCGAGGTGGCATTGCCCGATCTCTTTCGCGCGTCTGATTAGAGAGTGCTCGAGCCACGTGATATGCGCTCGGTTTAGTCCATCGTTTGTAGATACAAACACAACGGCGCGATCCCAAAAATCCTTGTCCTTTTGGTGCTGGTTCAGCCTATTCAGAAGCTCGTCAGTTTGCCCCACGTACAGCAACGGCAGGTCGTCTTCCTCGTCAGATTCAACGCGTCCAACCAGAATGTAGACGCCCGGTTTGGATAACTCCGGACGCGACATCGCCCGATCCCAAACATCTCGAGGGAATGCCACGCCGCGACCAGTCCAGTTCATGCGGTCGATTACGCGAACGCCATCCGGATCGCCATCGGGCACGTAGATTCGAATTGTGAATGGATCGGCCAACTCGATTATCCTGTAGTACGAAGCAATATATCCGAGTCGAATCTACCGCTTGGCAACAGGCGGTTTGCGCCCTGGTCATACGATAGCCTCAAGAATAGCTCGTCGTCCTTTTGTGCCCACAGCACCGATTGATATGATCGATGAACCGCACCGATTTTTTCGAGACTTTCGTCGGTGTTGTCGAGATGCCCGCCTTTGATCTCGACAAGCACGATCTCATTTGGCGTGGACCTTCCGCGAACGCTTACGACAAAATCTGGAAAGAAAAATCCGCCGCTCGGTAGTACGAGATTAGTGCTCCATCCTCGTGACCAACCAGGTCGATGCGGATTGCGGAGCCACCATTTCACCCTGCCGGAACGGTCTGCGTCGAGCCACTCAGCAAAGGCTCTTTCGTCACCATTCAAATCCGATGGCAAAACACCATAGGCATTGTTTTTCGATGGCGCGCACTCAGGATAGTCATCGTGAACTTTGGGAATTGGTTCGTCAGCCTCGCCTGTGGCGATGTAGTTCGCTTTGGCTTCCTTCAATGCTTGTTTGAACGCTTGCGGCTCACGCATCGCTGCCAAATAAACGGCTCTGGAAAGGTCCAAATCCGAGAAACCAATCCCTTCCTGGATAGCCGCTCGGCGGAGTTCGTCCTTCAGGAATTTGCGCAGCTGCCGATCATTTATGGAGGCATCAAAGCTGAATACGCGTTGCCCTTCGCGCTCAATTCTGGTGTCGTCGAGCCGAACTTGGACGTCCTCGACGGTCATCGACAGTTCATCATTGAAAAGGTCGCGAAGGTGCAACTCGCCGGCACCCATGCGCGTATTGATGCGCCGAAGAATGGTCGATTTCTCAATGAAGCGCCGTGCAAATTCTCGATTGAATTCCTCGCTATTCAGAACTTCAGCACGAGGCGGCTTCTCCGCAACGAGATACTCCGGCACGTCGAGTGCGGGCCGCAGCGGATACTTTTGGCTCTTCGATTGCTTTGAGCGCGATGGTCCACCAAATAGGTTTGGCACTTTCTGCTCAGGAAGCGTGCCACCGAAAAGATCCACGCCGGAGACATCACGGAGTTGCTCCGCAACTTGAATTGCGCGGTCAATCTCTTCCGTTGGCCGTTCTCGAATGTCGCCCGGCACACGTTGCTCTTCGATCAGAACATCCAGGCGCTGCTGACGTTCGGCATCGTCTTTTGGGGGCGGCGGGAGCTTCTTGTGTAAGAAACCTCTCCCATACTCTCCAACAGATAGCGGCTGCGCTGTTCCAAGTTCGACCAGATCAAAGCTGCTAGTAACCACATCAATGCTGGAAACCACAGAGTCGAGTGCATCCGCAGCTTCTTTAAGTCCTGACTGCAATTCTGGATCGGTCAGGAAGACATAGCCGCGATCCAGCAAATCGTCCTGACCGTGGATCGGCCTGACATGGGGGTGCACCCGCATAATGCGCCCCACGATCTGAAGCCCGAAATCCTTGCCTCGGCTGGGGCGGAGGGAAACAAGCGTCCATGCGCGCGGCGCATCGAAACCGGTCGCGACGGCGACCTTGAAGATCAGAACTTCCCGGGACGGATCAAAAGCGAGCGTATGAAACTCCGGGTCCGGATTGCCTGACGTATGCGTCGCAATTTTCGACTCAGGGACGCCGATTGAAATCAGCTTTTCCTTCACCCGCTCGATAGGGTCTTCCTCGCCCTTTTTCTGGTCCTCGACCTGCACTAGCATGAGCGGCACCACACCAAGATCGCGCTCGTCCAGCCTGTCCTTGATCTTCTGGTGTTGATACCAGCCGCAGCTGAGCGCGGAGGTTTCCGGATCGACCAGCGCCTGATCCTGTTCGCGCAGGCGCATGACGCCCACCATCAGGCCATATTTGTTCAGGCCGCGCTCCACCACGCGGTCGCGGGAGACGATGATCCGGCTCGCAACCTCGACGCCCGCATCCTTTGCGAACTTCTCCAGCTTGTCGTCATTTGGCGTGGCGGTTGCCAGAATGGTGACGTCCGGCTGGAGGTGATCGAGATAGAACTTCGCCGCCGCCTGCGCCCCAGTCCCGAAATTGAGGTGTGCTTCGTCAATCACGACCCCAATCGAAAAACCGTCTAGACGCAGCAGCTCCAGCATCTGATCGAGCGAATAGGTGTCTTCCGTCGTGCGGCGCACCTTGCGCGCGTCAGCATTGTTCGCCGCCACCGCGCCCCAGGTGTTGACGAACACGTCGCCGTCGCGGGCAAGGCCCGGTTCGCGGTCGCGTGTGGCATCGCGCAAGCGAAGGCCGGGGCATTGTTCTGATAGCGCTTCAACCGTCTGGTCGATCAGGCCCGAATAGGGTGCAAACCAGAACCAGACCGTCTTGCGCTCCATCCTGCCGATAAGGCCTTCCAGCGTCCGGCCCAGCATGAGTGTCTTGCCGCTGGCGGTCGGCGATTGCAGCAGCATCACGCCGCCATGGCGCGCTATTTCAAGTCGCTGTTCCGGCGAGCGCACCTGCTGAGCGATAGCTCGCGCGATCACCCCCTGCAGGCCGACAACCGTGTCGAGCTGATAGTCGGTCAGCACATGGCGGACGGCGCTCTCCGTGGGATCGAAACCGTCGGCGCTCATGCGGCAAACAGCCTTTGCAGCGTCTCGCGGATGCTGCGCACTTCAACATTGGCGCTCGGGTCAATGCCGGTGATCTGTCCGGGCGCGAAGGCATAGAGGAAGACGGGACGGCCCGCGTCAAAGACGCGGGACAGGGCTTTGGCGGCTGCTTTGCTCCAACAGTCGATCAGGGCCAGCGTCACTTCCTCGCCCTCATGAAGGGCAAAGCTCTCGCCCTCTGGCCAGACCGTCAGCGGCAGGCCGTGATGAGCCTCAAGGATCGACCAGGCTGTTTCCGGCGTCAGGGCGTCATCCATTTCCAGGGGGTTGATTTCGCGGCAGCGCAGATAGGCAAAGCCCGCGCTCAGCTCTTCATACTTGTCTGTGTTCGCGTTCAGGCGGCGCACGCGTTCCGCCGTCACATCGTGGCAGATATTCTTGTCCGGCTCCTCACCCGTGGCCTCGGTTGAGGACACCATGATGAAGCGCCGGTCGCCGCCATCCTCGGCATTGAGTTCCATGACGGCCTGCGCCGTGGTGGCTGAGCCCGCGAAGAAGTCGAGCACGAGATCGCCGGGGCTGGTCGATTGCCGAACAAGCTCGCGGATCAGGGAAACAGGCTTGGCGTAGTTGAAGGCCTTTTCGCCAAACACGTCCTTGATAACCTTTGCGCCCTCATCATTCGTGCCGGAGACAATCATATTGGCGTCATCTGGAACGGTGTCGGCCTCGGCGTTCGGCGTGATCCAGCTCGAAAGCGGTTGGGTCTGGTTTTTCAGATCCTTCTTATAGCGCTTGAACGCAGGCGTGCCCCAGCCAATCCGTTTTCCGACCCAGAAATCGAGGTCGGGCAGGTCTTCGCGCAGCAATGGCGCTCGTCCGCTGGTCGGTACGTCTCCCGAACGAATGGCGGCCAACAAAGCTTCTTTCGACGCGAAGGTTTCCACGCGAGGTTCTTCAGGAAACAGGATGTGCCCGTCAGCAATCCATTCTTCGATGTACTTCGTTTTGATGCGTCCGTTCTCGCCAGAGTATTCTCTCGATGCGTATCCCCAGACACGATCAGGGTTACAAGGATACCAAATGCCCGTCTCAGGGTCTTGCAAGGGGTAGTAAGCTTTTCCGGCACGTTTATCCGTGTAGCCAACGGCAACCGTTAGATTGTCTTTTCGCCAAAGACCTTTGCCATCGCCATCGTCAGACTTGTACATGTCGAAGGATTTGTCGGTGCCGCCAAAACGAAACCCTGGATTCGCGAATATCAAGACATGTTCCTGATTGGGGGAGAAGAAGCTCTCTCCCCCTTCATTGCCGCCAATCCTTGTTCGCCAAACGAAACTCCCCACCCGCATCCCCGGCAGCGCCTGATCCATCATCAGTTCCAGCCGGGCGCGGTTCTCGTCATTGATCGAGCAAAGCAGCACGCCATCGGGCGCGAGCAGGTCGCGGGCGATCAGCAAGCGCTGATAGAGGAATTCCAGCCACTGCGAATGGCGGTAGCGGTGGGCCTTATCGACATAGTCGTCATTATAGACCCAGTCCTTGTTCCCGGTATTGTAAGGCGGGTCGATATAGATGCAGTTCACCTGCCCACGATGCGTCATCCGCAGCCAGCGCAGGGCATCATAATTGTCGCCCTCGATGATCAGGTTTTCCCACGGCGCGGGCCGCTCGCACTGATCACCGATCAGGTCAGCCACCACGAAATTGCTGTCGATCGCTTTGTCGGGGTCAATCTCGTCCCGCTCCCAGACCAGCCCCAACCTGCGCTCGGCGTCGCGCTTCTTGAGCAGCGCGATCAACTGGCTGCGCGTCAACGAATCGTACGCGCTAGCCTGTTTCTTGATGCTTTCGCCACTATCAGCCACTTAAGTCCAACCTTGCCCAGTTTTCCAAGGCTGACGCGCTCAACGTCAACCAGAAAGCAAAACGCTATTGATAACCTGTTCGACCAGATTCGCCACCCGCGAGCACCAGCCAATCGTTGGCTGAAACTTGCGACTCTGGCTATAGGTGCCCTCTAGGAGAAAGCCATGCCACGCCTTTGGTTCAACGAATGGATTTCCAGTATGCCGTTTAATATTGGGTGGCTGGGAGCTAGGTCGAGGATGTCGCTGCGGGAGCAGCCAACATTTGGTTTGAACAGTGACCCTCAACCGCAAATCGCAATAAACTCGAAGCGACACGAATTGCGGACAACTCAGAATCGATCTAAGTATTTATTTGTAAACGATAAAAATAGGACTCTTACTCATACAGGTCTTCAAAAATATGGTATGTTGTATGGTACGGGTCGATACCATATACGAAAAATAATCAAAATTTTTCAAGGCCTATATGGTTAATGCCAGTCCTCTTCTGGCACCAGATATTTCGGTTGGCCGTCCTGTGGGGCGGCCTTTTTTGTGGGGTCAGGGGGCGGCGGTCAGGTCGCGATAGGTCCCGGGGGTCTTGCCCGCCCAGCGCTTGAAGGCGCGGGTGAAGGCGC
>Ga0207895_1000642_pt1 | contig 13825 bp, 12 predicted proteins | sample MalvirmetaMSP112_FD_184230 | JGI IMG/M metagenome (GOLD analysis project Ga0207895, IMG submission 184230) | Marine viral communities from the Deep Pacific Ocean - MSP112 (SPAdes) | ecosystem: Environmental > Aquatic > Marine > Oceanic | place: Pacific Ocean | collected 2011-05-24 | reverse complement strand
CAGGGAGCGGGTCTGTGTTCTGCCCTTCCGGGACCCTGGAGAACAGGACGTTCGACAGGGAGCCTACAGGGACGTATTCACGGCGTTCCCGGAAGGGCAGAACACAGACCCGCGCCCCCCCGATGGAGAGAACACCAGGCCCCCGCCGAACCGGCGTCTCTACTGGCGAACCGACCCGAAGGCCTCACCCATCCGCACGGCGGCGCCCGCCGTCAGCTCCGAACCGAACTCGGCGGCGCCCTCCGGAAACAGCACGATCACCGTGGAGCCGAGCAGGAAGCGGCCCAGCTCGTCGCCCTTGCGCAGAGTCACCGGCGCCGGATTGCGGTAGTCGACCCGGGTCACGGTGGTGGACTGCGGCGTCACCTGGCCGGCGAACACGGTCTCGATGCCGGCGACGATCATGGCCCCCACCAGCACCACCGCCATCGGCCCCACCTCGGTATCGAACACGCACACCAGCCGTTCATTGCGCGCGAACAGGCGCGGCACCCGCTCGGTGGTGGTCTGGTTCACCGAGAACAGGCGCCCGGGCACGTAGCAGGTTTCGCGCAGGGTGCCGGTGAACGGCATGTGCACGCGGTGATAATCCTTCGGCGACAAATAGACGGTGGCGAAGTGGCCGTTCTGGAACTCCGCCGCCAGCGCGCCGTCGCCGCCCAGCAGCTCAAACGCGGAATAATGGTGGCCCTTGGCCTGGAACAGGTCGCCGCCGCGCAGCGGGCCCAGCTGGCTGACGGTGCCGTCCGCCGGGCAGGCCAGCACCCGCTCGCCGTCGGCGATGGGGCGGGCGCCGTCTTTCAGCGCGCGGGTGAAGAAGGCGTTGAAATTTTCGAAGCGGTCCGGGTCTTCGATTTCCGCTTCGCTGAGGTCCACCCCGAAGTGCTGGATGAAGCGGTTGATGAAGGTGGTTTTGATCCAGGGAATCTCGCTGCGCGCCACCCAGCCCACCAGGCGGGACAGGAGGTGCTGGGGGACGACGTGCTGAAGCGCGATAAACAGCTTTTCTTTTAGAGCGTGCAAAGAGTGAGCCTCAAGGTGATTACTCGGACTTTTCCGTGGGGGTGTCGGGGTGGTTGCCCCATTCGGCCCAGGAGCCGGGGTAGCCGCGAATGCGCTCGAAACCGAGGATTTTGCCCACCAGCCAGGTGAAGCTGGAGCGGTGGTGGGTCTGGCAGTGCGTGATCACTTCCTTGTTGCTCTGGATGCCGCGCTCGGCCAGCTCCCGGCGTATTTCTTCCAGATCGCGCAGGCGCAGGTTGTTGTGCTTGTCCATGGCGTCGGTCCACTCGTAGTGGGTGGCGCCGGGGATGTGGCCGGCCTTCTGGGCGAAGGCGCGCACGCCGGCGAATTCCTCCTCCGAGCGGGCGTCCCAGATCACCACGTCCGGGTCGGTGTGGTGCTTGAGCACATAGTCCAGATCGACGCTGGTGGCCGGGTCGTGCTCGCCAACCTGATAGTCGCTGGGCTCCGGCCGGGTGCGGTCGCTGCTGGTGCTCAGTTCCGCCGCCAGCCAGCCGTGGATGCCGCCATTGAGGTAGGAATATTTCTTGTGGCCGATCACATCCAGGGTCCACAGCAGGCGCCCGGCCCAGCCGCCGCCTTCGTCGTCGTAGGCGACCACCTGGGTGTCCGGGGTCAGGCCCAGTTCGGAGAACAGCGCGGACAGGGCGTCGTCGCTGGGCAGCAGCCCGGGGGCCGGCTGGGTGCCGGCGAGCAGGCGCTTGAAGTCCAGGTGCACGGCGCCGGGCACGTGGGCCTGGTCGTAGACCTGATCCTTGCTCAGATCCACGATCAGCAGATTGTCGTCGTCCAAATGGGCCGCCAGGTCGGCGGGTTCCAGCAGTAGCGGCAGTTGAGCGGTCATGGCTAATCGTCTTCGCTGCGGAATGGGGTGCGTGAAAACAAACCTGATTGTAATGGAGGGACCCCATGGCTGTCAGATGTGTTCCCCGAAGGTCTACCGGTAGCGCTCGCGGCCTTCCTCATCCAGGGTGTCGGCGATCTGGAAGAAATTGTGCAGCCGCTCCTCGCTCACCTCGCCGTTTTCCGCCGCCTCACGCAGGGCGCAGCCCGGTTCGTGGCGGTGGGTGCAGTTGCGGAAGCGGCAGTGCCCGGCCCGTTCGGAGAGCTCCCGGTAGCCGTGCAGTAGCTCCTCTTCGCTGATGTGCCAGAGCCCGAATTCGCGGATCCCCGGTGAATCGATCAGCCGGCCGCCGTCCGGCAGGCGGAACAGGCGCGCGGTGGTGGTGGTGTGCTGGCCCAGGCCGGACACCCCGGACAGGTCGCCCACCGCCAGCTCGGCGCCGGGCAGCACCGCGTTCACCAGCGACGACTTGCCGACCCCGGACTGGCCCACGAACGCGCAGGTGTGCCCGGTCAGCGCGGTTTTAAGCGCGGCCAGGCCGGCGCCGTCCTCGGCGGACGCCTCGATCACCGGGTAGTCCAGATCGCGGTAAATATCGGTGATGTGGTCCAGGGCGTCGCGGCTCTCCGCATCGATCAGGTCCGCCTTGTTCAGCACCAGGGTGGCGGGGATCCCGGACAGCTCCGCCGCCACCAGGTAGCGGTCGAGCAGGGCGGTGGAGGGCACTGGCATGGGCGCGAACACCACCAGCAGCCGGTCCACGTTGGCGGCCACCGGCTTCAGGTTGCCGTAGTTATCCGGCCGCTTGAGCACGCTTTGGCGGGGCTCGATGGCGGTGACCACGCCGTCGCCGTCGCCTTCCACCCGCGGCGCCTGCCAGATCACCCGGTCGCCCACCACCAGCTGCTCCAGATTGGCGCGGAAGTGGCAGCGCGCCGGAACGCCGGCCTCGTCTTCCACCAGCACCTGGCCGCCGAAGTGGGCCACCACCGTGCCCAATTGCTCATCGCCCAGGGCGGTGGCCACCGGGTTTTCCTGGCCGGCCCGGCGTTGGGCCCGCTGGCGCCGTTCCGCCTGGATTTTCTCGATCCGCCACTTCTGGCGCCGGTTCAGTTTGCGTTTCGCCATAAATCACTGGGCGGCCGTACCGCCGTTAGCTGGGGATGCAGGCTGCAGGATACAGGAGCGCGCCCCGATCCGTTATCCTGCAACCTGCATCGCATTGATCATTCGGGAGCCCCATGACGCAATCACGAGACAACCTGATCTGGATCGACCTGGAAATGACCGGGCTGGACCCGGCCAATGACCGCATCATCGAGATCGCCACCATTGTCACCGACGCCCATTTGAACGTCCTCGCGGAGGGGCCCGTGATGGCGGTGCATCAGAGCGACGCGCTGCTCAACGGCATGGACGATTGGAACACCGAGCACCACAACAATTCCGGCCTGGTGGAGCGGGTCCGCAAAAGCGACCTGGACGACGCCGAGGCGGAGCGCCGCACCCTGGTGTTTCTGGAGCAGTACGTGGAAGCGGGCATGTCGCCGATGTGCGGCAACAGCATCTGTCAGGACCGCCGTTTCCTGGCCAATTACATGCCGCGCCTGGAAGCGTTTTTCCACTACCGCAACCTGGATGTGTCCACCCTCAAGGAGCTGGCGCGGCGCTGGAAGCCGGACATTCTGCCCGGCTTCAAGAAGGAAAATAAGCACCTGGCGCTGGACGACATCCGCGAGTCCATCCAGGAACTGGCCTACTACCGCGAGCACCTGATCCGCCTGTAACGCCGGACTTTCTTGCCTTTCTACGAAGCTCGAATTGTGGGAGCTTGCCTTGCAAGCGAAAGGGTGGCTTTAGCCACCCGGCAGGATACCAGAGAGGTTGTTTGTGCTGCCGTTAGATAGGTCTCTGGGATCCTGCCGGGAGCTTCGCTCCCTTTCGCGGGCGAGGCCCGCTCGCACAACCGCTCCCACAGGATCTTACTTTTCGCGAAGGCGCCGCAGCGCCCAAGAGGCGTGCTCCCGGACCAAATCGCTGGGATCGCCGATCGCCGCTTCCAGGGCCGCCAGAGCCTGGGGCGAGGCCGGGCCGTTGCCCAGCGCCACCGCCAGGTTGCGCCGCCAGCGTTCGAAGCCGGCACGGCGGATCGGTGAGCCCTCGGTGCGGCGCAAAAACGTCTCTTCGTCCCATTGGAACAGCGTCACCAGCTCGCTGTCCGCCAGGCCGTGGCGCGGCTGGAAATCGGTTTCCTTGCTGTGCGAGGCGAAGCGGTTCCAGGGGCACATCAACTGACAGTCGTCGCAGCCGAACACCCGGTTGCCGATGCCGCGGCGCAGGTCCTCCGGAATCGATCCGGGATGCTCGATGGTCAGGTAGGAGATGCAGCGCCGGGCGTCCAGCTGGTAGGGCGCGACAATGGCGTCGGTGGGGCACACCGTCATGCAGGCGGAGCACTTGCCGCAGTGGTCCTCGGCGGGCTCGTCCACCGGCAGCGGCAGGTCGGTGTAAATCTCGCCGAGGAAAAACCAGCTGCCCGCGTGGCGATTGAGAATCAGGGTGTGCTTGCCCTGCCAGCCGAGGCCAGCTTTCTCGGCGAGGGGTTTTTCCATCACCGGCGCGCTGTCCACGAAGGCGCGGGCCAGACGGGTGTCGGCCACTTCTTCGCGGATCAGCGCCGCCAGCCGCGCCAGCCGTTTGCGCACCAGCTTGTGGTAGTCGCGGCCCAGGGCGTAGCGGGACACATAGGCTTTCTCTTTTTGCTGCAGCACCTTGACCGGCTGGGTGTCCGGCGGCAGGTAGTCCATGCGCAGCGACAGCACACGCACGGTGTCCGGCTCCAGCTCCGCCGGCCGCGAGCGCTTGTTGCCGTGGGCGGCCATCCAGCCCATCTCGCCGTGGCGGCCGGCGGCTAGCCAGTCGTGCAGGCGCTGTTCCGCCTGGCTCAGGTCCAGGTCGGCGACGCCCATCTGCTGGAAGCCCAGCGCCCGGGCGTGCTCGGCGATGCGTGTTTTCAGGTCGCTGAAATCCATGGAAGCCAGGTGGGTGATATAGTGTCGGTCAGCCAGTTTGGTGACCCGAAACGCAAGGATAACAGTGAATGCCGGTTAGATCGTTGCCCGAGGCGCTGTACAGCGCCGATCAGACCCGCGAACTGGACCGTCTGGCCGGTGAGGCCGGCCTTAGCGGTGAGGAATTGATGGAGCGCGCCGGCCGCGCGGCGTTCGATGTGCTGCTGTCGCGCTGGCCGGACGTGTCGCGTCCGGCGGTGCTGTGCGGCGGCGGCAACAACGGCGGCGACGGCTATGTGGTGGCGCGGCTGGCCCGCGAAGCCGGCCTGGAGCCGGTGATCCGCCATCTGCGCGACCCGGAACGGATGAAAGGCGACGCCCTGACCATGGCGCGGCGCGCCCGTGACGCCGGTGTGCCGATGCGGGCGCTGTCGTTGGACGACCTGCCGGTCGACGCGCCGCTGCTGGTGGACGGCCTGCTCGGCACCGGCATCAGCGGCGCCCTGCGTGAGGACATCCGCGCGGTGATCGAAGCGCTGGACCGCCTCGGTAAGCCGGTGCTGGCCCTGGACGTGCCCTCCGGCCTCAACGCGGATACCGGCGCCCCGGCCGGCGCGGTGCTGAGCGCCGACTGCACCATTACCTTTATCGGTGTGAACCGGGGCCTGCTCACCGGCGCCGGCCCGGTGCACAGCGGCGAGCTGCTGTTCGACGACCTGGGCGTGGACCGGCCGGTCTACCAGCACATCGACCGCCCCGTTTGGCGGCCCACGCCGGCCCGCCTGCGGCACTGGCTGCCGCCCCGGCGCCGTGACGCGCACAAGGGCCACTTCGGCCATGTGCTGGTGGTGGGCGGCGATCATGGCTTCGCCGGGGCGCCGTTGATGACGGCCCAGGCGGCGGCCCGTTGCGGCGCCGGCCTGGTGAGCCTGGCCACGCGGCCGGAGCACGCCCCGGCGGTGCTCGCCCGCCAGCCGGAGATCATGGTGCGCGGCGTGGACGGCGCCGAATCGCTGCGGCCGCTGCTGGAAAAAGCGTCGGTGGTGGCGGTGGGCCCGGGCCTGGGCGCCGGCCCCTGGGGCCGGGTGCTGCTGGAGGAAGTGCTGGAAAGCGGTCTGCCGCTGGTGATCGACGCCGACGGGCTCAACCTGCTGGTGGAGATGGACGCCGACGCCCGCGACAACTGGATCCTCACGCCGCACCCCGGCGAGGCGGGCCGGCTCCTGGGCAGCGACGGCGCCACGATTCAGGCGGACCGGTTCGCGGCGCTGGAAAGCCTGGCCGCCCGCTACGGCGGCACCGTGCTGCTCAAGGGGCTGGGCACCCTGGTGCGCGGTGACGGCGGCACCGCGCTGATCAGCGACGGTAACCCGGGCATGGCCACCGGCGGCATGGGCGACGTGCTCACCGGGGTGATCGCCGCTCTGCACGCCCAGGGCCTGCCCGGCTATCAAGCGGCGGCGCTGGGCGCCATGGCCCACGCCCGCGCCGCCGACCGGGCCGCCGCCGCGGACGGCGAGCGGGGTTTGCTGGCCACCGACCTGCTGGCCGCGCTGCGGCCGGTGCTGAACGGAGACGACGAGCGTTAGATGAACGAACAGCATTTTCTCGCCGACGAGCAGGCCACGCTGGATCTGGGCGCGGCGCTGGCGTCGCGCCTGGGCGCCGGCCAGTGTGTGTATCTGCACGGCGACCTGGGCGCCGGCAAGACCACGCTGGTGCGCGGCCTGCTGCGCGCGCTCGGCCACGCCGGCTCGGTGAAGAGCCCGACGTACACCCTGGTGGAACCCTATGACGTGGCCGGCGTCCATATCTATCATTTTGATTTATATCGGCTCGGGGACCCCGAGGAACTGGAGATGATCGGCATTCGCGACTACTTTGACGGTCATGCACTGTGCGTGCTGGAGTGGCCTGAACGTGGAAGCGGGGTTATTCCGCCGCCGGACCTCACCGTTACCCTGGCCGTGGAGAAACAGGGACGATATGCGAAGCTGGAATGGGCCGATGGCTGATAACTGTGTCCGAAGGATGCGCCGCAACGGACTGAGGATGGCCGTGTTGATCGCCGGCCTGCTGGCGATGGTCGGCGCCCGCGCGGCGATCACCGTGGATTCCGTGCGCCTGCACCGGGCCCCGGACCACACCCGTATCGTCTTCGATCTGCCCGAGCCGGTGGAGCATACCCTGGACAAGCTGGCCGACCCGGACCGGGTGGTGGTGGATCTGATGGACGCGGATCTGGCCTTCGACGTGAGCGCCCTGGACTACAAGGACAGCCCGATCGAGAACATCCGCGTCGGCAAGCACGATGACAAGACGCGGGTGGTGTTCGACCTCAGCGCCGCGGTGCGCCCGCGCACCAACCTGCTGAAACCGGTGGACCCGCACAGCTGGCGGCTGGTGGTGGATCTGTTCGACAGCGACCCGAAGCCGGTGAAAACCATCGAGGAACCCGAGGCCGACAGCGGCGAGCCGCGCCAGATGATCGTCGCCATCGACCCGGGGCACGGCGGCGAGGACCCGGGCGCCCTGGGCCCCGGCAATTTGCTGGAAAAAGAGGTGGTGCTGCAGATCGCCCGCAAGGTGAAGGCGCGCATCGACCGCGAGCCGGGCATGAAGGCGGTGATGGTCCGCGACGGCGACTACTATGTGCCGCTGGCCGAACGCCGCCGGGTGGCGCGCCAGGACAACCACGCGGATGTGTTTATTTCCATCCACGCGGACGCCTTCACCGACCCGCGCGCCCATGGCGCCAGCGTGTTCGCCCTCTCCAATCGCGGCGCCACCAGCGCCCGCGCCGCCTATGTGGCGAAAATGGCCAACGAGTCGGACAAAGTGGCCGGGGTCTACGAGGAAGAGAAGGACGATTCCAACCTGCTCAATGTGCTGGCGGACATGCGCATGAGCGGCTCCATGGCCCACAGCCTGTACCTGGGCCGCCAGATTCTCGAAGAAATGGGACAGATCACCAAGCTGCACGGCGGCCGCAAGACCGTGGAGCAGGCCGCCTTCGTGGTGCTCAAGGAGCCGGAGATGGTCTCCGTGCTGGTGGAAACCGGCTTTATTTCCAACCGGGAAGAGGCGCGCAATCTGAGTTCCAGCGCCCACCAGGAAAAGCTGGCGCGCTCCATCGTCAACGGCGTGAAGCAGTATTTCCGCACCCATCCGGCGCCGGGCAGCTGGTTCGCCGCCCAGCGCCGTGAGAACGGCGAGCAGCATCGCATCCAGCCCGGTGATACCCTGTCCGGCATCGCCCGCCAGTACCAGGTCTCCGAGCAGGCCCTGCGCGCCGCCAATGATATTCGCGATGACCGCATCATGGTGGGCCAGACCCTGACCATTCCCCGGTCCTGACGGCACAACCCGGTTTTAGTAAAGAGAGTTCCCTGTGGCAAAGATTCATCGGCTGGATTCCCGGCTCGCCAACCAGATCGCCGCCGGCGAGGTGGTGGAGCGCCCCGCCTCGGTGCTTAAGGAGTTGCTGGAAAACGCGCTCGACGCCGGCGCCCGCCAGATCACCGTGGACGTGGAGCAGGGCGGCACCAAGCTGATCCGGGTGCGCGACGACGGCAGCGGCATCGACCAGGATGACCTGCCGCTGGCCCTGTCCCGCCACGCCACCAGCAAGATCCGCGGCCTCGAAGACCTGGAGGCGATCGGCACCCTCGGTTTCCGGGGCGAGGCGCTGGCGGCGATCAGTTCGGTGTCGCGGCTGAGTCTGGCCAGCAATAGCGGCGACCAGGCCGAGGGCTGGCAGGTCACCGTGGAAGGGCGCGACATGGCGCCGTCCGTGGCGCCCGCCGCGCACCCGCGCGGCTGCACCGTGACCATGCGCGACCTGTTCTTCAATACGCCGGCCCGGCGCCGTTTCCTGCGCACCGAGAAAACCGAATTCAACCACCTGGAAGAGGTGTTCCGGCGGGTCGCCCTGAGCGAATTCCAGACCGGCTTCCGCCTCAGCCACAACCAGAAAGTGATCCACCAGCTGCCGCCCGGAGACGACGAGACCCTGCGCGCCGCCCGTGTGGCGCGGTTGTGCGGCCGTGCCTTCATGGATCAGGCACTGACCGTGGACATCGAGCACGCCGGCCTGCGGCTGCACGGCTGGATGGGCCTGCCCACCTTCTCCCGGTCCCAGGCGGATTTGCAGTATTTCTACGTCAACGGCCGGGTGATCCGCGACAAGGTGGTCAGCCACGCGGTGCGCCAGGCCTACGCGGACGTGCTCTACCACGGCCGCCACCCGGCCTATGTGCTGTTCTTCGAAGTGGACCCGGCGCTGGTGGATGTGAACGTGCACCCCACGAAGCACGAGGTGCGGTTCCGCGAACAGCGCATGGTCCACGACTTCCTGTTCCGCAGCCTGCACCGGGCCATCGCCGAGGTGCGCCCCGGCGAGGGTCAGCACGGCGAGGGCCGCCCCGGCGACGCCGCGCCGGCCATGGAAGAGGGGCTGGCGCCCAGCCAGGGCCATATGGCCCTGGGCACCCCGGCCAGTGGCGCGCCGGGCGTCTCGGAGGGGCCGCGCCGGTCTTTCGGCGGCGGCTACGGCGGTGCGTTCAGCGGTGGCACGATCGCCGACGGCGCCCGCCAGGCCGGCGCCTACGGGCAGATGGTGTCGGCCACGCCCGCGCCCGGCGGTGACCCGGAGGCGTCGCACACGCCGCCGCTGGGCTATGCGGTGGCGCAGCTGCACGGCATTTTCATCGTCGCCGAGAACGAACACGGCATGGTGCTGGTGGACATGCACGCCGCCCACGAACGGATCACCTACGAGCGTCTGAAACGGGACTGGGCCGAGGAGAAAGTGCGCAGCCAGCCGCTGCTGGTGCCGGTGTCCATGGCGGTGTCGTCCCGCGAGGCGGATTTCGCCGAGCAGCAGCCCCAGGTGTTCCAGCGCCTGGGCTTCATGGTCGAACGGGCCGGCCCGGAAACCCTGGTGGTACGCGAGGTGCCGGCGCTGCTGCGCAACGCGGACAGCGAGACGCTGGTCCGGGACGTGCTCAGCGATCTGCTCGCCCACGGCAGCAGCGAGCGCATCGAGCAGCAGCTGGACGCGCTGCTCTCGTCCATGGCCTGTCACGGCAGCGTGCGCGCCAACCGGCGCCTGACCGTGCCGGAGATGAACGCCCTGCTGCGCGACATGGAGGCCACCGAGCGCTCCGGGCAGTGCAACCACGGGCGCCCCACCTGGACCCAGATGAGCGTCAAGGAGCTGGACCGGCTCTTCATGCGGGGGCAGTAGCGTGCCCGACCCGATTATCCTCCTGATGGGCCCCACCGGGGCCGGCAAGACCGAGCTGGCGATCCGGGCCGCCGAAACCCTGCCCGTGGAACTGATCAACGTGGATTCGGCGCTGGTCTACCAGGGGCTGGACATCGGCGCGGCGCGGCCCTCGGCGGCGGAGCTGGCGCGGGCGCCGCACCGGCTGATGGGGTTCCGCGACCCGGCCCGGCCCTATTCGGCGGCGGATTTCCGCGCCGACGCCCTGGCGGAAATCGAGGTGATCAGCGCCGCCGGCCGCATTCCCCTGTTGGTGGGTGGCACCATGCTCTACTTCAAGGCGCTGGTGGAAGGCCTGGCGCCGTTGCCCGAGGCCGACCCGGCGGTGCGCGCGGAAATCGCCGCCCTGGCGGAGCGGGAAGGCTGGCCGGCGGTGCACCGCGAGCTGGCCCGGGTGGACCCGCCCAGTGCCGACCGTCTCAAGCCCACGGACGGCCAGCGGCTGCAGCGCGCCCTGGAGGTGTTTCGCCTTACCGGCCGGCCGCTGAGCGCCTTTCATGGCGAGCACGACACCGCCGCCACGCCCCTGGGGGACGGCTTTTTCCGCTTCCCGGGCCTGGACCGGCCGGTGCTGAGCCTGGCGGTGGTGCCGCCGCGCCCGGAGCTGCACCGGCGCATCGAACACCGCTTCATGGCCATGCTGGAAGCCGGGCTGGTGGAGGAGGTGGCGGCCTTGCGCCGGCGCGGCGACCTGCACGCCGAGCTGCCGGCGCTCAAGGCGGTGGGATATCGCCAGGTGTGGCGCTATCTGGAGGGCGATTGGGATTACCCTACCATGGTGGAAAAGGGTATTATTGCCACACGGCAGTTGGCCAAACGGCAGCTTACCTGGCTGCGTAAATGGCCTGGAGTGGAAACCTACGACAACACCCGTGACGAGGGTCGCATCGCCTGTAAAGAGCGGCTTGCAGGGGTTTGTAAAACCGTGTTTAGTTGACTCGCGGACTGTTTTTTTAAGGCTTGTTTTATTGGGACCAAGCCCCATAAAAGAACAACGAGTTAACAGGGCTTTCGGATGGTGGGGTCGGAAACTTTTCCTCGGGAAGGCTGCCATAGAAGTCCCATGGCCCCAGGACCGACCGGCATGGATGGCCGGCGGCACGTGGCCCGGACGTTAGCGCTGATAATTGCCCGCACTGTTTGGGCACCCACTTTTTATGACTCTTAAGGAGATTTGCCATGTCAAAAGGGCACTCGCTACAAGACCCTTTTCTCAATGCCCTGAGAAAGGAGCGCATCCCGGTTTCGATCTTTCTGGTGAACGGCATAAAGTTGCAGGGACAGATTGAGTCCTTCGACCAGTACGTGGTGCTGTTGAAGAACGCCGTCAGCCAGATGGTCTACAAGCACGCTATTTCCACCGTGGTTCCGGCCCGTAATCCGCGTGCCGCGGGCACCGGCGGCAACCCGGCCATGGCCGGCACGGCGGCACCGCAGAACGACGGCCCCGGCGAGGACTTCGGCAATCAGTAAGCCGATTTCCGGATTTCGCCCCCGTCCAAGCCACGCCGTCCGGCGTGGCTTTGTTTTATATTGAGGTCTATGGATCTATTCGATCGTACAGAACAGGTTCGTACCGGCGCCGGTGAGAAAGCGGTGCTGGTGCATATGGACCTGCCCGACGCCCTGGGTCGCGAGGACCTGGACGAATTCCATCATCTGGTGACGTCGTCCGGCGTGGAGCCGGTGGTGGAGTTGCTGGGCAAGCGCGACCGGCCCGACCCGGCGTTGTTCATCGGTTCCGGCAAGGCCGAGGAGCTGGCGGACCTGGTGCGTGAGCACCAGGCCGACGTGGTGCTGTTCAACCACGGCCTGAGCGCCGGCCAGGAACGCAACCTGGAGCGCGCGGTGAAATGCCGCGTGCTCGACCGCACCGGTCTGATTCTGGATATTTTCGCCCAACGGGCGCGTACCCACGAAGGCCGTCTGCAGGTGGAGCTGGCGCAATTGCAGCATCTCTCCACCCGGCTGGTGCGGGGCTGGACCCACCTGGAGCGCCAGAAGGGCGGTATCGGCCTGCGCGGCCCGGGTGAGACCCAGCTGGAAACCGACCGCCGCCTGCTGCGCGAGCGTATCCGCTCGATCCAGGCGCGGCTGGACAAGGTGCGCAAGCAGCGCGCCCAGGGCCGGCGCGCCCGGGACCGTTCGGAAACCCCGCTGATCTCGCTGGTGGGGTACACCAACGCCGGCAAGTCGACGCTGTTCAACGCGCTCACCACCGGCGACGTCTACGTGGCCGACAAGCTGTTCGCCACCCTGGACCCGACCCTGCGCAAGGTGCGGGTGCCCGGGGTGGGGCCGGCGATTCTGGCCGACACGGTGGGCTTTATCCGCCACCTGCCGCACCGGCTGGTGCAGGCGTTCCGCGCCACCCTGGAGGAGACCGTTAACGCGTCCTTGCTGCTGCATGTGACAGACAGTAGTGTCGAAGAGAGCGACGCCAACGTGGCCGCGGTGAACGAAGTCCTGGAAGAAATCGGCGCGGATACCGTGCCCGTGCTGCATGTTTACAATAAGGTGGACGCCCTGGAAGACGCGTCGCCGCACCTGGAACGCGATGAACAGGGGCTGCCCTGGCGTGTCTGGTTGTCGGCGCGCACCGGCGAGGGCTTCGACCTGTTGCATCAGGCGATCGCCGAGCGGCTGGCGGACCGCTGGGTGGACCGCTGGTTGCGGTTGCCTCCGGAGGCCGGCCGGCTGCGGTCGCGCCTCCATGAGGCCGGCGAGGTGCGCGAGGAACAGGCGGCCACCGACGGCGGCATGCTGCTGCGGGTACATGTCAATCGGGTGCACTTCGAACGTCTGCTGCGCGAAGCCGGCCTGCGTGAAGAACAGGTCCGTGTTCATGACCCTTCGGTTGCAGAGACGGATACCCCTTCCTACAATCCTGAACGCTCGCACAGAGCGGGATAACGGAGAATTCAATGGCCTGGAATGAACCCGGCGGAAACAAACCCAGGGACCCCTGGGGCGGGGGCGGCGGCGGTGGCGATCAGCGACCGCCCGATCTTGATGAAGCGCTGAAAAACCTTAAGGACCGCATCAACAACCTGTTCGGCGGCAAAAGCGGCGGCGGTGGCGGCGGCAACAAGTCGTCCGGCGGCTTCCCCGGCGGCCTGCTGGCGGTGGCGCTGGTGGTGCTGGTGGTCGGCTATGTGCTGATGGGCTTTTACCTGGTGGATCAGCGCGAGCGCGGCGTGGTGCTGCGTTTCGGTGAGTTCAACCGCATGGTTGACCCGGGCCTGAACTGGCGCGCGCCGATCATCGAACAGAGCATGGAAGTGGATGTGGGCCAGAACCGCAGCTACGAGATCAGCGAGGAAATGCTCACCGAGGACACCAACATTGTCGCGGTGACCCTGGAAGTCCAGTACAAGGTACTCGACCCCCAGGCGTTCCTGCTGCGCGTGGGTGCGCCGGAAACCATTCTTCAGCACGCCACCAGCTCGGCGCTGCGCCACGTGGTGGGCAGCTCGACCATGGACGACGTGCTGCGCGACCGCCGCGAGGACATTCGTCTGCTGGTGCGCGAGCGGTTGCAGGAGTATCTGGACCGCTACAACACCGGCCTGGTGATCAACCAGGTGGTGCTGGACAAGACCGCCGCGCCGGAAGCGGTGCGTGACGCCTTCGACGACGTGGCCAAGGCCAAGGAAGACG
>Ga0207895_1000640_pt1 | contig 13851 bp, 13 predicted proteins | sample MalvirmetaMSP112_FD_184230 | JGI IMG/M metagenome (GOLD analysis project Ga0207895, IMG submission 184230) | Marine viral communities from the Deep Pacific Ocean - MSP112 (SPAdes) | ecosystem: Environmental > Aquatic > Marine > Oceanic | place: Pacific Ocean | collected 2011-05-24 | reverse complement strand
AGCTTGGTGGTCGAACTTTACTCCAAGTAAACTGGGAGGCATAGAGCCTAATGTATATAGACATTAATGACATGTTGACGCCTAAAGCGCTCAAAGTTCAGTTTGATGCCCCAAATCATAGTCGGATTGTACTAGAGCCGCTAGAGCGTGGTTTTGGACATACGTTAGGTAATGCGTTGCGGCGCATCCTAATATCGTCTATGCCGGGTGCTGCCATCACAGAAGTTACGATTGATGGTGTTTTGCATGAGTACAGCACATTAGAAGGTGTTAAAGAAGATGTGATTAATATTCTTTTGAACTTGAAAGATGTTGCTTTACGTATGGATGTTGGTGAGGAAGCGGTACTTACGTTAAGTAAAAAAGGCCCTTGCCAAGTAACCGCAGGCGACATTCAAGTGAGTCATGGCATGGAAGTAGTTAATCCTGACCATGTTATTGCTCATGTGAATGAACATGGTTCGCTCAACATGACTTTGACTGTTCGAAAGGGTATTGGCTTTCACACATCTGATGCGGTTGTTTCGTATTTGGATGATGAAATGCCTGAAAAAGCAGTGGGTAAGCTTAAAATCGAAAATACATATTCGCCCGTTAAAAAAGTGGCATACTTTGTTGATAATGCGCGTGTTGAAAATCGAACAGATTTAGATAAGTTAACCATTGAGTTGCAAACAAATGGAACGTTAGAACCTGAAAAAGCGATTCGTTTGTCAGCAAATATTTTGCAACGACAGCTTAATGCATTTGTTGATATTAACCTCGAAGAAGCAGCTGTGGATCCAAGCGAGCAACATGGTTTTGATCCAATTTTACTTCGTCCTGTGGATGACTTGGAACTTACGGTTCGTTCAGCAAATTGTTTAAAAGCAGAAAACATTTATTTCATTGGCGATCTGGTTCAAAAGAGCGAAAATGAATTGTTAAAAACCCCGAACTTAGGCAAAAAATCCCTCACGGAAATTAAAGACGTGTTGGCTTCTCGAAACTTATCCTTGGGGATAAGGTTAGAAAATTGGCCGCCTGAGAATCTCGGCGATAGTAATTAGTAGGAGTTGTCATTATGCGTCACCGTCATACAGGACGTGGTTTTGGGCGTTCAAGCAGTCATCGAAAAGCTATGTTTTCAAACATGTGTAATTCTTTGGTTGAACATGAATTAATCAAAACAACGTTACCTAAAGCAAAAGAGCTACGTCGTTATATTGAGCCATTAATTACAGCAAGCAAATCTGATTCAGTTGCTTCACGTCGTTATGTTTTTGATAAACTTCGTTCAAAAAGTTCTGTTGGTAAATTGTTCAATGAATTAGGACCTCGTTATAAAGAGCGTCCAGGTGGTTATGTTCGTGTATTAAAATGTGGTATTCGCCAAGATGATAGTGCACCTATGGCTATTGTTGAGCTTATGGACCGACCAGAAGTTTCAGATGCAGAAGATTTTGTTGAAGAAACAAAAAATCCTAAAGCTAAAAATAAAGAAGCTGCCGAGTAAGTGTGGTTTTTAAATATTTTGCTTCAAACATTAACGCGCGCCATGATTTAATGGCATGAGCGCGTTAATGTTATGAATCGTACAGCCCGTCGCGAATTCTTTGAGCGGCTCTCAAAACAAAATCCGCATCCAACCACCGAGCTAATTTACCACTCAGATTTTGAATTATTAATCGCGGTTATGTTGTCAGCACAAACCACGGATGTTCGTGTCAATATTGTAACGCCAGCTTTATTTGCTGTCGCGAATACGCCCGCTACTATCTATGCTCTGGGTGAAGAACAGCTTAAAACATACATCAAAAGTATTGGTTTGTTTAACAGCAAAGCTGCTAACATCATTAAAACCTGCGAAATTTTAATAAAAAAACATCAGGGCCATGTCCCACAAACGCGTGAGGCGCTTGAGGCTTTGCCCGGGGTAGGGCGTAAAACGGCTAATGTGGTGTTGAACACAGCTTTTGGTGAGCCCACGATGGCCGTTGATACCCATATTTTTCGAGTGGCTAATCGAACGGGTTTGGCGCAAGGAAAAACCCCCTTGGCCGTGGAACAAGGGTTGCTTAAAAATATTCCGATTGAATTTCTTCAAGATGCACACCACTGGATAATTTTGCATGGTCGTTATGTATGTACGGCGCGCAAACCTAAATGTTCGGCATGTCTTGTGCGTGATTTATGTGATTATCCAGATAAAAATTTGCAGCAGTGAGGCACGGGCCTAATGAGCATGTGAAGGATGCTTATAATTTTATTTGTGTCTACAGGTATTGAAATTCGTATTTAAACTTAATGAGTGTTAGATTAATTTTTTGGGAGTGTAATTTTTTATTTAGAATCGAACGTTAGGCCAATTTTTAATGAAAAAACTTATACAAATTGCGCTAGAACGACCCTATACTTTTGTTGTGCTTGCCATTTTAATTCTAATCATGGGAATAAGGGCTATCTATACATCATCAACCGATGTTTTTCCTGATATTAAAATACCCGCTGTTTCTGTTATTTGGTCTTATTCTGGTTTATTACCGAGCGATGTTTCAGGACGAATTACTTTTCTTCATGAGCGTGCGATAACCAGAACGGTTGAAGGCGTTAAATCTATTGAAAGTCAGTCTTATTATGGCATAAGTATTATCAATGTTTTTTTACAACCCGGTGTGGATGTTGCCAAAGCTGAGGCTGAAATTACAGCAATCTCTCAAACCGTCGTTAAAATCTTACCGCCTGATATATCGCCACCTATGGTTTTAAAATTATCAGCATCATCCGTACCCGTGGCTATGCTTGAAGTTGCATCTGATTCACTTTCCCAAGCAGAGTTATACAATATAGCCACAACAAAAATACGGCCACAATTAGCGACCATTCGAGGAGCTATCTTGCCGTTGCCTTATGGAGGAACGACCAGGCAGGTTATGGTGTCGTTAGACCCCAAAAAATTATATGCCAAAAATATGACAGCACTGGATGTGCTAACAAAAATACAAGAGCAAAATTTAATTTTACCGGCCGGTTCAGAAAAAATTGATACGATACAATGGCTGGTAAAAAATAATGCAGCGCCTTTGAAAGTTAAAGAATTTAATAAATTACCAATTAAAACGGTCAACGGTGCAACTGTTTTTTTAAGGGATGTGGGTGATGCCTCGCTTTCAGGTGCACCACAACAGAATTCAGTTTTGGTGGATGGTAAACAAGCCATTATGCTTGTCGTGATGAAAAGTAGTGAAGTTTCAACACTTGCTGTGGTGGACGGCGTGAAAAAAGCCATTCCTCAAATAGAAAAGCTTTTACCGGGTGACGTAAAACTAAGGATTATTAATGACGCTTCTAAATTTGTAAAAGATTCAATCATGGAAGTCGTCGAAGAAATGCTGATGGCAACCTTTCTGACAGGGCTCGTTGTGTTCTTATTTATCGGTTCTTGGCGTTCAACCCTTATTATTTCAATTTCTATACCCTTATCTATTTTAACAGCAATTATTTGTCTTAATATTTCGCACGAAACAATTAACGTCATGACTTTAGGAGGGTTAGCTTTAGCGGTCGGTATCTTAGTTGATAATGCAACTGTTATGATCGAGAACATTCACTCCCATTTAGCGATGAATAAAACCAAAAAAAATGCTATTATTGAAGCTGCAAATCAAATTGTTATTCCTACCTTTGTAGCGACATTGTGTATTACGTTGGCTTGGACACCTCTTTTTGGCATCACAGGTATTTCTGGTTGGCTTTTTAAACCTATGGCCTTAGCGATTATGTTCGCGATGACGGCGTCGTTTATACTTTCAATTACGTTAGTGCCAACCATGGCCGATTATTTATTACAAGAGCACGGACAATCCTCTAAGACGTTATCTTCACGCAAATATGTGGCAATGTTTCATCAATTTCAACTTGATTTTGAACAAAAATTTGAAACAATTAAGCATCAATATCAATCGCTTTTAGAAAAAACAATTGCTCATCGTCGTCAATTTATGTCATGTTTTTTAATTTTCTGTGCGCTTGCATCAACACTTCTTTTGGTGAATGGTCGAGATTTTTTTCCGGAAATTAAATCAGGTACATTGCAAATGCACATGCGAACACCGCTTGGTACGCGTGTGGGAACCGCGGGTGAAATAGCTTCTTATGTTTCACGCGATATTAAAAAACTTTTACCAGGCCAAATAGAAAAAGTGCTTAGTAATTGTGGACTGCCTGTGGGGCCTCACAATTTAGCATTTATACCTACACCGACAATTGGATCTCAAGACTGCGATTTAACCATCACGTTACGAAATAAAGAATCGCCTGTTTGGCGGTACAGAAATATCTTAAGAAAAGGATTAAAAGCAACTTATCCAGGTACTGTTTTTACGTTTCAATCGGCTGATTTAACAGCAAAAATTATTAATTTTGGTTCACCGGCACCTATTGATGTTCATGTGGTGGGGTATAACATGGAGGAAAATTACGACTACGCAAAATTACTTGCTGCAAAATTTCGAACGATACCGGGAGCTGTGGATGTTACGGTTCAGCAAACACTGACCACGCCGACATTATTAATGAAAACCGATCGAACATTTGGATTAAACGTTCATTTAACTGAAAAAGACGTTGCGCTCAATATGATTTTGGCTACAGCAGGAAGTCAACAGTTTTTTCAGCAGTATTGGCTTAATCATGCAACCGGTATTGCTTACCGTTTTAATATTTATACGCCCCAGTATATTTTACATAATGTTAATAATTTATTGTCTATTCCAGTTAGAAAAACACAAACAAATAGTAATCTAGAAAATATTCAACTGGTAGGCAACACGACAGATGTGCAAACCATTGGTACACCAGGCGTGATTTCTCATCAAGATGTGATGCCATTATTTAATATTTATATTTCTGCTGAAGGTAGGGCTCTGGGTAGTGTTTTAAAAGACGTGACAAAAGAAATTTCAAAAAATGCGAATAAAAAGCCTCAAAAAGCAACGGTTTCTATTCATGGGCAAGCCATCGCTATGAAAAATGCCTATATGGAACTCATGGTTGGTTTTGTATTTGCCATTGTTTTAATTTATTTATTAATTGTTGTTAATTTTCAATCATGGCTTGATCCTTTTATTATTATTACAGGATTAATAGGCGCTGTTGCAGGGGCATCTTTGTTTTTATTTCTAACACGAACAAATTTATCGGTACCTGCTTTAACGGGATTGATTATGGCTTTAGGTACGGGAACAGCTAATACAATTTTGGTTGTTGCGTATGCGCGAGAACGTATGGATATGCATGGGGATCCAATTAAAGCCGCTGTAGAGTCTGGTTATGCCAGAATACGGCCTGTGCTTATGACGGCGTCAGCTATGATCATTGGTATGGCACCTATGTCACTGAGTAATACAACCAATTCGTCTCTTGGTAAAGCAGTTATAGGGGGGTTGATTTTGGCTACATTTACAACGTTGTTGTTTGTTCCTTGTGTTTATACGATGGTTCATAAAAAAAGAGATAATCAATAAAGGTATATTTTGTGCTCAATCAATTAAAAGACGGTGGATTGGTGTTTAAAGATCGCATAAAACGACACAAAGTGGCTGTCACGGCTTGCTTTGTTTTAATGTTTTGGCTTCTGCTTGTTTTTGTGATGCGAAGCTATGATTTTTATCAATTAAAAAAAGAAGCTTTAGAGGAAGAAGTTTTTTCAGTTTCTATCGTTTATCCCAAGCAAGATAACACACCTGAGGTGATTGACTTACCTGGTAATATTATGGCGTGGAATCAATCTTATATTTATTCACGTGTGAATGGATACATCGAAGCATGGTACACAGACTATGGGGCCAAGGTTCAAAAAGGTCAAATGATGGCGTGTATCAACACTCCTATGTTAAATGCGCGCTATGGCCAAGCCAAAGCTGATTTGGAAGCAGTAGAAGCAAAATATAAATTAGCAATCTTAACAGCAGAACGATATCTTGCAATGAAAGAATCCAAAGCTGTTTCAATTCAATCTATATCTGTAAAAGAGGCTTTATTAAAATTTGAGAAAGGAAAATATGAGGCCGCTGCACATCATGTTGAAACCCTTAAGGAAAGATTAAAATTCAAACAGATTGTTGCTCCATTTTCAGGTATTGTTATTTCTAGGAATATAAATTTAGGTGACTATGTCACGGAGCGAGGCAGTGTCGAAGAACAAAATCCTAAAGCAACGCATCTCTTTATTGTGGCGGATATTCATAAAATGCGCTTATTTGTGTCAATTCCAGAAAGATTTGGTCGATTTTTAAAACCAGGATTTAAGGTTGATGTCGTTTTCCCGCAATATCCCAACCGACATTATTCAGGTGAGTTTTTAAGTTCGGCAACGGCATTTGATCCAGAAACAAGAACGGTGGTGACGGAGTTTGTTCTTGATAATCAAGATGAATCTATCTGGCCTGGTTCTTATGCAACAGTTACTCTATCGGCAAACACACACGCGGATATTTTATCTATTCCAACAACAGCCATGATTTTTGATGCGCATGGCACACGTGTTGCAGTCATGGATGAACATCATCAAGTGCACTTTAAAACGATAAAAGTTGATCGATTAAGAGCAAAAACTGTTGATGTTCTTGAAGGATTATCCATAACAGACAAAGTCATCAATGCTCCAAACTTAGGATTATTAGAAGGCAGTAAAGTAAACGTTGTTACGCTTGCTCAAGGTTATCTTCAATAAGACGTTTTAAATCATGACCATTAAATATGAATAAATTTGGAACAAAAAATATAAAGCTGAGCTGTATGGGGGTTGTGATCTTATTGATGACGTCTTGTGGTGCTAAACGAGATATCATAGATTTATCTCCTGAATATAATCCCGAAAAACTTATTGTACCTCGAGATTTTCGGGGTCAAAGTCCATTTAAAATAGCTGTGCCTGCTGAAAATACTTACAGTGGTGAATGGTGGAAGCTTTTTAACGATCCTGTTTTAGATGAATTACAAGAAAAATTACATGGAAGCAACCCAACGTTACATGCGGCAGCAGAAAGGTTTATTCAATCAAGGTATGAAATGATGAAAGCGCGTTCCATGTATCTACCTCATCTTGGTATCAAAGGTTTTTATAACCAAAATCAACGTTCAAGTGATGACTTGATGCATGGCCCTGTGAATGAGTTTGCATTTGGAGATACTTCATCATTTATGGGTCCCTTATCTTGGGAGCCTGATATATGGTCAAAATATAGAAATGCAACCAATATAAGGGTATTTCAAGCACAAGCATCCGCGGCGAGTTATGGTGCGATTCGCTTGTTACTTCAAGCGGAACTCTCAGCTAATTATTATATGTTACGAGCCTTAGATGCAAAAAACAGCGTATATTTTAAATCCATCGCTTATTATAAAAAAGCTTTGGATATGGTTACTATTCAATTAAATGGTAATTTAGCATCAAACCTAGATGTGGCACGAGCAAAATTTTTATTGACAAGTACAGAATCCAAGCAGCTAGATGTTGAAGCTGAGCGTCAAGTTGTTGAGCAGTCCATTGCTGTATTAATCAATGTGTCGCCTTCTTCGTTTAAAATAAAACCCTTGAATGTGTTTAATATTCCTAAGATGACAATACCGAAAGTTTTGCCTGCTGAACTTTTGGAAAGAAGACCTGATATTGCGGCTTTAGAAAGAAAAATGGCTCAAGCAAATAAATCCATCGGAATTGCTCGAGCGGCGTTTTTTCCTGACATTAATTTGAATGGGAGCAATAGTTTATTTTTGATAGCAAAAATTTCAAATCCTGTTTGGGCTTTTGGGAGCATTCTTGACTATCATCTTTTTAAAGCTGGGTATCGACGAGCACAGCTTCAAAAAACCTGGTCGATGTATCGCGAAACACTGAATCAATATCGAGCAGGTGTTCTTGATGCTTTTAAAGAAGTTGAACATGGGCTCAGTAAAACAAATTTGATTAATCAGTCGTTGGGAAAGCAACAAGAAGCTGTCGCAGCAGCATTTCATATGCAAGAGCTTACGATGGAGTTGTTTAGAGGCAAATTAGCATCATCGCTGGATCTGCTTTATGCAGAGCTTAAAACACTAGAGGCTCGTATTCATGAAGTCGAAATCAAACAAAATTTGATGATTTCAACGGTTTACCTTATTAAGTCATTAGGAGGAGGTTGGGAGCAAAAAACTCAAATGCCTCAAGATAAAAATATACCCGCTTTTGGATTATTTCAATACACCAAACTTGGTGAGATAGAACCTGTGGTTGATATTGAAAAATCTGATCCAAAAAATTACGTGAATTTAATTGGAGGATATGAAAGCGAAAAATTTTAAAAGAAGCTTTATATGCTTTTAAAAGAACTATAAAATCAATAAACGCGCTATTTTTTAGGTTTAGACTGTTCAAGGTGAAAAAAAATGAGTTTCTTATCTGATTTTAAAGATTTTGCAATGCGCGGTAATGTGCTTGATTTAGCTATCGCCGTTGTTATCGGAAATGCATTTGGAAAAATCGTTTCTTCTTTAGTGGATGGAATACTCATGCCTGTACTTGGCTTGTTGCATGGTGGCATTGATGTTTCTGATAAAACCGTTGCTTTGGGGCACGCTGCAATAAAGTGGGGCGAGTTTTGCCAATCTGTGATTAACTTTACCATTATTTCTTTTGCAATATTTGTCGTATTAAGACTCATGCGTGCGATGCATAAAAAAGAAAAGCAAGCATTAACACCTTTATCAAAAGAGGCGTCTTTACTTGAAGAAATTAGAGATTTACTCAAAGCGAATCAAGCCAAATAATCGTGTGGATACATGACGCTCTTTTTTCGACAGCACTTTATTTTTCCGTTATAATCGTTTTCCAATCGTTCGCATTATGGAGAATTAGAAATGGCACGTGGTGTAAATAAAGTTATGTTGATCGGAAATATCGGTGCAGATCCAGATCTAAGATATATGCCGAGTGGTAATGCAGCAACAACCCTTTCGTTAGCAACCAGTGAGTCTTGGAAAGATAAACAAACCGGTGAGCGTCAAGAGCGTACAGAATGGCACCGTGTCGTTTGTTTTAATCGTTTGGGGGAAATTGCTGGCGAGTATGTGAAAAAAGGCTCTAAGCTTTATGTTGAAGGCAGTATTCGTACCCGTAAATGGAAAGATCAGCAAGGTACCGATCGTTATACAACCGAAATTGTTGCCTCAGATATCCAACTGCTTGATTCTAAAGGTTCTGTTTCAGGTGATTATGCGGATATGGATCAATCAACAGGACGAGCACAACCTGCAGCACAAACCAAGCCTAAGGCAGCTCCACAAGAATCGTTTGAAGCGATGGATGATGATATTCCATTCTAAGAAACACATCTATTGATATCCCTACATCCTACGGTTTATTGTAGGATGTAGGATTTGTAAGGTTTTTATTGTGTTTACGTCAATTTTTCAGGTGGTGACGGAGCAGCCGTATCCTCGAGGGCATGGGCTTTTAATCATGTCAGCGTGTGCGCAGACAAGCGCCTCAACCACGGTGCTGACGTTATCTTGCCCAGGAGCGTTAAATACGCGTGTTTGGGATGTTCTCGAACGAGAAAAACCTCCCTTGTTTCATAGAACCGAAGATACAATATCTATCATGGCTGGTGAAACACGTCTTGATCTTATTGGACACGTTTTACATCACTTAGCCGCGAATGATTTAATCTCGCCAGAATTTGTTCAAGAAATATTCGAGCATTATCCTAAGGAATGTGGGCAAACAGAACATTGGGTTGCAACCAGAGCGTTGGTTTCCATGACATCACAAGCAGAAAGCATGAATATCAGTGATGAAGAAGGGGTATTCGAGCAAGCAACGAAACGACGCAAATTTAATTGCTAGTCGTTGCCTGAAGCTTCGTTTTTTGTTGATGAAGCGGCTTCATGGAGGCTGCAACCAAGAGCCATGCCGTGGCAACCAGGGCATTCACCAGAAGAATGCTTGAGCTGCCAAACTGTTGATACAATAAGCCTGCCAAGCTTCCACCGGCAAAAATTCCTAAAAATTGGCTGCTTGAATAAACGCCCATGGCGGTGCCTTTATTCTTAGGGTTAGTGCGTTTAGAGATCAGTGAAGGTAGCATGGCCTCTAAAGCATTAAATGCTAAAAAATATATAAACATAACGCCGCAAAATCCTCCCCAAGGCAGTGTGTTTTGCGTAAGCAGCGCTTGAGATAACCCTATAAGTCCAACAGCCATTAAGAAAACAAGTTTTGTTTGACCGCGTTTTTCTGCGAATAAAATTAAAGGCACAGCAGCCATAAACGCAAGCAGAAGCATAGGAAGATAAAAATGCCACAAGGCTGAGAGCTGATGCGCTTCCATGGCTGCATTGAGTCGCAAGGGGAGGATGAAAAACGTGGCGGTAAGAATGGCATGCTGACAAAAAATACCGAGATTTAAGCGTTGCAATTCGGTTTTATAAAAAACGTCGCGCAGTTGTGTTCGGTATGATGTGGTCATGCGCTCGGGCGCTGTCTTCGGTTGTGGAACCACAGCATGAATGAGGATAAGCCCTAAAAAAGCGAGCGCAACGGTGACCATAAATAACCCAGAGAGTCCGGTATGTTGTGCAAGAGAAGGGCTTATAATAAAGGCTAAGTTAAACGATAAACCAATGCTTCCTCCAATCATGGCCATGGCCGAGGTGCGTTGTGATTCGGGTGTTAAATCAGCCAGCAACGCCATAAGCACACTTCCAATCGCACCCATGCCCTGCATGGTTCTCGCAATCATCATGCCAATAATCGAGTGCGTGGTTGCGCCGAGTATGCTGCCGATGGCAAGCAAAAGAAGGCCAGCTATAATCAGAGGTTTTCGACCATAGCGGTCTGAAAGCAAGCCAAACGGGATTTGAAGCAGACCTTGACTTAAGCCATAGCAGCCCAGTGCCAGACCGATTAACGCGGGTGTTGCGCCAATCAGGCTATGGGCATAAAGCGAAAAAACGGGAATTAACAGAAATAAACCGAGCATGCGACATGAATATATAGCAGCAATAGGAAGTACGGTGCGTGACCACGTTGATTTCATAAGATAAGCGCTGGCTGGTCGTAAAACGATGCGCAGATGGTACAAAGAAAGAGCTCTAATGTAAAGCATATTCTCGGTGTATAGCGAGTGTATAACGTTGACATCATAGGTTTTACCGAGGTAGCCTTGAGCCATTTTAAGCGAGGAGATAGATATGGCTCAGGTACCCACGAATCGCGTGGCGCTTATTACCGGAGGTGCGCGAGGTATTGGTCGAGCAACGGCACTTAAATTAGCACAAGCAGGGCATGATATTGCGATTGTTTATTTCAACAGTTCCGATGAAGCTGAGATTGTTGTGCAAGAAATTGAAGCGCTCGGGCGTCGCGCTGTCGCGTTTCAAGCCAATGTGGCTGATCATGCGTCCGTGAAAGATTTATTTCAAAATTTCAAACAACATTTTGATAGGCTTGATGTTTTAGTCAGCAATGCGGCAAGTGGTGTTTTAAAACCCGCGCTTAAAATGTCGACCAAGCACTGGCGTTGGTGTATGGAAACCAATGCACTTGCCTTGAATCACTTAGTCACGGAAGGACGTGCGTTGATGCCGCAAGGCTCCAGCGTGGTTGCGCTTTCAAGTTTAGGTGCTGCGCGTGCTATTCCTAATTATGCTTTCATTGGCGCATCTAAAGCGGCACTTGAAGCACTTGTACGTTCGCTGAGCTTAGAGCTTGCACCTGATGGTATACGGATTAATACGCTATCTGCAGGTGTTGTTGATACCGATGCACTGAAACACTTCCCAAATCGTGATGCGCTTCTTGAGCAAGCAGAAGCACGCTCGCTTATTGGGCGAACCATGACACCAGAAGATGTTGCGGATGGGGTGTATTTGTTGTGTTTGCCTGAAGCGCGCCTTATTATGGGGCAAACGTTGTTTCTGGATGCTGGTTTTTCTGTGACGGGATAAACGCGCAATTATCATGCGCATGCTGGAAAAACTTGTGCTACAATTTGAAGCTTTCTAAACCTATACTGAGCGCGGTTATAAATTTTGGTTTTTCGATGCCCAAATGGGGCATTGAATGCCGTGTGGCAAGCTTGCTTCGGCTTTGCGAAAAGCCAAATGTATAACCGCGTTCAGTGTATATGATGCGCTAAGGATCGTGATGATGAATGTAGAAAATGTTTACCCAAAAGTTCAAGAAATTATTGCGGATGTGTTGGTGATTGATGCAGCCGATGTCCGTTTGGATTCGCGATTGATTGCTGATTTGGGTGCCGAATCTATAGATTTTCTTGATTTGGTCTTTCAGCTTGAAAAAGAATTTGCCGTTAAAATCCCACGTGGTCAGCTAGAAAAGAATGCTCGTGGTGCTTTAAGTGAAGATGAATTTGAAACAGGCGGCGTTTTAACACCAGCAGGCATGGCGGCTTTAAAAAGTTATTTGAGTGAAGTGCCAGAATCGTATTTTACACCCCAACTTAAAGTCAACGAAATTCCTATGCTCTTTACGGTTGAGACTTTTTGTAAGTTGATTATTGCAGCAAAAGCAACGCAACCAGCAGAAGCTGCAACGGCCTAGGTTATGCGTTTTTTATTTGTTGACCGCATTCTTGCGTTAACCCCTGGAGGGATGACGCAAGGCCTTAAACATGTTACAGCAGATGATTACTATTTGTGTCTGGATGAGCATAATAGACGTTATTTTGTTCCTTCTTTGGTGGGAGAGACCGTTGGGCAACTTGCCGCGTGGAATGTGATGCTGAGGCATGATTTTACCAAACGGCCTGTGGCAGGTATTGCTGCCTGTGCAACGCTCCACCGCCCTGTGTATGTCGGTGAAACATTGCAGCTTGAAACCACAATTGATGCCTTGGATGATTCAGCTGTGCAATATCATGGGGCAGCTCGAGTAGGTGATGAAGTCGTGTTTGAGTTGACAGGCGCGCTTGGTCCGCTTTTACCGATGGATGATTTTATTGATACAAAGGTGGTGCAGGCACAATTCAATGAAGTTTATCGACCAGGCGAATTGCGCGATGGAAACGTGCTGCGTGCCCCTTTGCATGAATCTGCGGTCGATCAATCGCATCGGGTTAATGCACTTGTTCATTTCGATAGAATTTTAGAACATGAAGCAGGTGTACAGATCGTTGCCGAGAAATGCATCACACGTGCCGCACCTTATTTCCCCGATCATTTTCCTAAAAAACCCGTTTTGCCCATGACTATTCTGTTGGAATGCATCATGAATCTTGGGCGATATTTTGTGAAGCAATCACCGCGTCACCAAGCGTATGATGTGCAATGCGTACGACGTATCAAAATGAATGATTTTATCGCTCCGGGAAGTGTGTTAACAGCAACATTAAAGTTAAAAACCGAAACAGACCATGAATGTGTTTTTACGTGTCGTGTCAGTTGTTGTGGGAAGCGGGTGTGTTTGTTAGAACTGGTGATGGTTAATGTGGGAGAAGAAGCATGAATAAACGGCGCGTTGCCATTACGGGGCTTGGCGTGGTGTCTCCTTTGGGGCATGATGCATCGAGTACCTGGAAGGGACTTATGGCTGGGAGCTCAGGCATGGGAGCGATTCAGCAGTTTGATGCATCGGGGTTTCCTGTGCATTTTGCAGCTGAAGTAAAAAATTATACCCCACGCGTTGTTCGTTCTGGAAAACATCATCGTTTCACGATGCCGTTTACACAATTTGCGTTAGATGCTGCAGCTGAGGCACTTGATGACGCAGGTATTCATCCTTGTATGGTAGCTGATAACACACGCTTTGGATTGGTGGCTGGTAGCGGTATGATGACCGGTGATTTTGATCATCTCACCCGCTTTCAACGC
>Ga0207895_1000635_pt1 | contig 13909 bp, 9 predicted proteins | sample MalvirmetaMSP112_FD_184230 | JGI IMG/M metagenome (GOLD analysis project Ga0207895, IMG submission 184230) | Marine viral communities from the Deep Pacific Ocean - MSP112 (SPAdes) | ecosystem: Environmental > Aquatic > Marine > Oceanic | place: Pacific Ocean | collected 2011-05-24 | reverse complement strand
AAAGCAAAACGACATAATATTATATAAAAAATCCCTTCGAAAGAAGGGATTTTTACTTTGTCCTTTATCACAACTATAGATTAAAAACATTTTTCACTTTTTCAACATAATCCAGTTTTTCCCAAGTAAATAATTCTACATCAAGTGTTTTAGACTGTTGGTCTGGTGTGTAAAATGTTTTTGAAACTATTTCATTTTTTCTTCCCATATGCCCATACGCTGCGGTTTCAGAATACATAGGTTGTCTTAGTTTTAATCGTTCTTCAATGGCCGCTGGTCGCATATCAAAAATTTCAGAAACTTTTTTAGCAATTTCTCCATTGGTCATGTTCACTTTTGAAGTGCCATAGGTGTCTACAAAAATTCCCATAGGTTCCACAACACCAATGGCATAACTCACTTGGATTAACACTTCATCACATACTCCAGCGGCAACAAGATTTTTAGCAATATGGCGTGTAGCATACGCTGCAGAACGGTCCACTTTGCTTGGGTCTTTTCCGCTAAAAGCACCTCCTCCATGAGCACCTTTTCCGCCATAGGTATCCACAATAATTTTTCTTCCAGTAAGTCCAGTGTCTCCGTGTGGACCACCAATAACAAACTTTCCCGTAGGATTAATATGATATTTAATCTTATCGTTAAATAACTTCTGAATTTCCGGCTTTAATTGCGCTTTAACTCTTGGAATGAGAATATGAATAATATCGTTTTTAATTTTGGCAAGCATAGCGTCTTCATCTGCATTAAAGTCATCATGTTGCGTGGAAACTACAATCGAATCAATTCTAATAGGCGTATTATCATCATTATATTCTATAGTTACTTGACTTTTCGAGTCTGGGCGTAAATATGGAATTTCTTTACCTTCTCTTCGCAAGGCCGACAATTCTTGTAATATTTTATGTGATAAATCTAGAGCCAAGGGCATAAAATTTTCAGTTTCTTTGGTAGCATATCCAAACATCATGCCTTGGTCACCAGCACCTTGTTCCTCCTTACTGGCACGATCAACCCCACGGTTAATATCATCACTTTGCTCGTGAATCGCCGAAAAAACACCGCAAGAATTCCCATCAAATTGGTATTCTCCTTTAGTATAGCCAATTTTGTTGATAACGTCACGTGCAATTTTCTGAACATCTAAATAGATATTGGATTTTACTTCACCCGCTAATACAACCTGTCCCGTGGTAACTAAAGTTTCACAAGCTACTTTCGAATTAGGATCAAATGCTAAAAAATTATCGATTAATGCATCACTAATTTGATCTGCTACTTTGTCTGGATGACCTTCCGATACGCTTTCGGAGGTAAATAAATATGCCATTGTTTAATTTTATTTTTTGTATTGAGATTTGGCTGACGCTAGGAAGGTAGTATGTACTGCCTTTAGCATTTTTTTGCGAGGTTGCAATCAGTCAAATCTTTCCTCTTAATTTGAGGTACAAATGTAAACATTTAAAAAAAACTACTCAATTATTTTTGATATCTAATTGGATTTTATAAAATTAATTCCAACATTTGTTAAACACAATGCAAAATACAATTACCAATATCATTATTACCATTATTGCCATTCCAAGGCGATAAGGGTAGGTATTATTTCATTTTTGCAATGTGTAAAAAGCCTTCCCAGATTTGGGAAGGCTTTTTTATTACATAAAACCGAATCAGTGGATATCGTAAAAAAATAATTCTAAAATGCTGAAATGCAATGAGATACATCTAAATATGCCTAATTGGATTTATGCAATAAAACAAAATACAAGGAGGGAAGGTATTTCAATTCTATACCTTCGAAACATAAATAAAGACAGGCCTTAATAAACAATGAATGCATTAAATAAATATAGTAAAGTAGTAACCCAAGATCCAACCCAACCTGCGGCTCAAGCCATGCTACACGCAATTGGCTTAACAACCAAAGATTTTTATAAGCCTTTAGTGGGCATTGCGAGTACTGGATATGAGGGAAACCCGTGTAATATGCACTTAAACGATTTGGCTAAACTTGCCAAACAAGGGACCTTAGAGGAAGAGGTTGTGGGGCTCATTTTTAATACCATAGGAGTAAGTGATGGTATCTCTATGGGAACTCCAGGAATGCGCTATTCCTTACCTTCTCGTGATATTATCGCCGATTCTATGGAAACGGTGGTTCAAGCCATGAGTTACGACGGATTAATAACAGTTGTTGGCTGTGATAAAAATATGCCAGGGGCTTTAATGGCCATGATTCGTTTAAATCGCCCATCCATTTTGGTGTATGGTGGAACCATAGATTCTGGGTGTCATAATGGTAAAAAACTAGATGTAGTTTCTGCATTTGAGGCTTGGGGAAGTAAGGTGGCAGGCACCATAACCGAAACAGAATTCCAACAAGTGGTAGAAAAAGCTTGTCCTGGAGCAGGAGCTTGCGGAGGTATGTATACCGCAAATACCATGGCATCTGCCATTGAAGCTTTAGGAATGGCACTTCCGTATAATTCCTCTAACCCTGCCACGGGAATTGAAAAGAAAAAGGAAGCAATTACAGCAGGTAAAGCGATTAAATTGTTATTGGAAAAGGATATTAAGCCAAGCGATATAATTACAAAAAAATCACTAGAAAACGCCATTAGGTTGGTTACCATTTTAGGTGGTTCGACCAATGCAGTATTGCATTTTTTGGCCATCGCGCGAGCCGCAAATATTGATTTTGACTTACAAGACTTTCAAAAAATAAGCGATACTACTCCCTTTTTAGCCGATTTAAAACCAAGCGGAAAATATCTCATGGAAGATATACACGCCATTGGAGGGATTCCATCTGTACTTAAATATTTGCTGAAAAAAGAATTGCTAAACGGAGACTGTTTAACAGTTACTGGAAAAACACTGGCCGAAAATTTATTGGATGCTAAGGATCTTCCCAATAATCAGGACGTTATCAAACCCATTGAAAACCCAATAAAAGTAACCGGTCACTTACAAATGCTTTATGGGAATTTGGCTACCGAAGGTAGTGTGGCAAAAATTACAGGAAAGGAAGGCCTTCTCTTCCGCGGAAAAGCAAAAGTTTTTAATGGTGAATATGAGGCTAACGATGGTATTCGTGATGGAAAAGTAGAGAAAGGCGATGTGGTTGTTATTCGATACGAAGGTCCTAAAGGAGGTCCAGGAATGCCAGAAATGCTTAAACCCACGGCTGCTATAATAGGTGCGGGATTAGGAAAAGACGTAGCTCTTATTACGGATGGACGCTTTTCGGGAGGAACTCACGGATTTGTGGTAGGGCATATTACTCCCGAAGCTCAAGAAGGAGGGACTATTGCCTTAGTAAAGGATGGGGATACAATTACTATAAATGCTGAAAATAAGTCTATAACCCTTGAAGTTTCCGATGAAGAATTGGTCGAAAGAAGAAAACAATGGACAGCTCCTAACTTAAAGTTTGGTAGGGGAGTCCTTTACAAATATGCCAAAACCGTTTCATCTGCCTCAAAAGGTTGTGTTACGGATGAATTTTAATATAAAAACGTTCTTGCCTTTTCTGTTTTAAAAGGGTGAGGAGAGAATAAAATTATGGAATCACAAGTAATTCAAAAAAATCATCAAGAAATAGTTTCAAAACCCGAACGTATTTCCGGTAGTGAAGCTGTGGTACGCTGTCTTCTAGCTGAAGGGGTGGATGTTTTATACGGCTACCCTGGAGGGGCTATTATGCCAGTATATGATGAATTGTACAAATATCAAAAGCAAATTCATCATGTTTTGGTGAGACATGAGCAAGGGGCTACACATGCCGCACAAGGCTATGCTAGAATTTCTGGAAAGGTAGGTGTGGCTATTGCTACCTCTGGACCAGGAGCTACCAATTTAATAACCGGAATTGCCGACGCACAAATAGATTCTACCCCCTTGGTGTGTATAACTGGACAGGTAGGATCCCATTTACTGGGAAGTGATGCCTTTCAAGAAACCGATATTGTTGGAATTTCTACTCCAGTAACAAAATGGAACCATCAAATTACCAAAGCTTCTGAAATTCCTGAGGTTATGGCAAAAGCCTTTTACATTGCCAAGAGTGGAAGGCCTGGACCAGTATTAATCGATATTACCAAAGATGCCCAATTTGAAGAGTTCGATTTTGAATATAAAAAATGCTTGGGGATACGAAGCTATACACCTACTCCTAAATCCGATAATTCATCCATAGAAAAAGCCGCCAAAATTATCAATAAAGCACAAAAACCGCTTATTGTTTGGGGACAGGGAGTTATTCTTGGCCAAGCAGAAGAAGAGTTTACGGCGGTTATTGAAAAAGCGGGGATACCTTCGGCATGGACCATTTTAGGGGCTTCAGCCATTCCCTCTTCACATCCCTTAAACGTTGGAATGGTAGGGATGCATGGAAATTATGCCCCTAATAAATTAACTAATGAATGCGATGTGCTAATAGCCATTGGTATGCGTTTCGATGATCGTGTTACTGGCAACTTAGCCACCTATGCTAAGCAGGCAAAAATTATTCATTTTGAAATAGACCCTGCCGAAGTTAATAAAAATGTAAAAGCCGATGTAGCGGTCCTAGGGGATGCGAAAGAAACCCTTTCAAAATTATTAGTATTACTAAATAGCAATTCCCACCCCAAATGGCATCAGCAATTTAAGGATTTATATCAAATTGAATATGATGCCATCATTAAAAATGACTTGTATCCCACCAAAGACGGGTTAACCATGGGAGAGGTCCTAAAAGAAATAAATGTGCAAAGCAAAGGAAACGCTGCCATTGTTTCGGATGTTGGACAACACCAAATGATTGCCTGTCGGTATGCTAATTTCAATAAATCTAAAAGTAATATAACTTCGGGTGGCTTAGGCACTATGGGTTTTGCCCTTCCCGCAGCGATTGGAGCAAAGATGGCGGCCCCCAATAGGGAAGTTGTTGCTGTTATAGGCGACGGAGGATACCAAATGACCATTCAGGAATTGGGAACCATTTTTCAAACTCAGGTACCCGTAAAAATTGTGGTGCTCAATAATAATTTTCTTGTAATGGTTCGCCAATGGCAGCAATTGTTTTTCGATAAGCGATATGCTTCAACAGAAATGACCAATCCTAATTTCGTACAAATTGCGGAAGGTTATTCTATTAAGGCAAAACAAGTAAATAAACGAGAAGATTTGGCTTCTTCAGTAAGAGAAATGATGGCCCATGACGGTCCTTATTTCTTAGAAGTTTGTGTAGAAAAGGAAGCCAATGTATTTCCCATGATTCCAACGGGAGCGTCGGTATCAGAAATAAGACTAAGCTAATTATGGATACAGAACAAAAACTATTTACAGTTTCTATTTACACAGAAAATAATGTTGGACTGCTCAATCGCATTTCAGCTATTTTTCAGCGTAGAAAAATAAATATTGAAAGTATAAACTCCTCGGTTTCCGAAATTGATCATGTCTCTCGTTGGACCATTGTGGTGACCATTTCCGAAGAGCAAATGAGAAAGATTATTGGGCAAATAGAGAAGCAGGTTGAAGTCATTAAGGCCTACTATCATACAGATGAAGAAACTATTTACCAAGAATCCTGTCTATTTAAAATTAAGAGCGATTTGCTTTTTGAAGAACGTACCATTCAAAATATTATTAAAGAAAGTAATGCCCGAATTGTGACGGTGAATCGAGAGTTTTTTGTCCTTGAAAAATCGGGACGAAAAAGCGAAGTTGAACTGTTATATCGAGAACTTAAACCCTTCGGAATCATGCAATTTGTTCGTTCGGGAAGAATTGCAGTTACTAAAGATGAAATGAAAATTACACAATTGCTGGAAGCTTTTGCCAGCGCATAAAATTAAAACCATGGAAAATTATTTTAATACCCTATCATTACGAGAAAAATTAAAACAACTAGGTAAGTGCCGGTTTATGGATGCTTCCGAATTTGCAGAAGGAATTAAAGCTTTAGACCAAAAAAGAGTCGTCATTTTAGGCTGTGGCGCACAAGGGTTGAATCAAGGATTAAATATGCGTGATTCAGGCTTAGATGTATATTATGCCTTACGGCAAGAGGCGATCGAGCAGCAGAGAGAATCTTACCAAAAGGCTACCCAAAATGGTTTTGTCGTGGGAACATTTGAGGAACTCATACCAACCGCAGATTTGGTCTGTAACCTAACTCCAGATAAGCAACATACTCATGTAATCAACAAAGTGGTTCCTTTAATGAAAAGAGGAGCTGTACTTTCGTATTCACACGGCTTCAATATTGTGGAAGAAGGAATGGAAATACGAAAGGATCTAACTGTTATTATGGTGGCTCCCAAATGTCCCGGCTCTGAGGTACGGGAAGAATATAAAAGGGGGTTTGGAGTGCCTACCCTTATTGCAGTGCATCCGCAAAATGACCCTCAAGGAATTGGTTTGGAAGTTGCCAAAGCATACACTTTTGCCACTGGAGGACATCGTGCTGGCGTATTAGAATCTTCTTTTGTTGCCGAAGTTAAGAGCGATCTTATGGGTGAGCAAACCATCTTGTGTGGAGTATTACAAACAGGCTCAATTTTGTGTTTTAACAAGATGGTTGAGCAAGGAGTGGAACCAAGTTATGCGTCAAAATTAATTCAATTTGGATGGGAAACCTTAACCGAAGCCCTAAAGCATGGGGGAATTTCAAATATGATGAACCGACTTTCCAACCCAGCAAAGCTTAGAGCCTACGAGCTTTCTATTACATTAAAAGAAATAATGAAACCGTTGTTCGAAAAGCATATGGACGATATTATGAGTGGAGATTTTTCTTCAGGAATGATGCAAGACTGGGCCAATGATGATGCCAATTTGCTTCGCTGGAGAGCCGAAACTGGGAAAACTGCATTTGAGACAACCGAACCAACCCCAGAACATATTCCAGAGCAGGAATACTTTGATCACGGAGTGTTAATGGTGGCCTTTACTAAAGCGGGTGTTGAATTAGCCTTTGAAACCATGGTGGCATCCGGTATTGTTGAAGATTCGGCCTATTATGAATCCCTACATGAATTGCCTTTAATAGCGAATACTATCGCTCGTAAAAAACTATTTGAGATGAATCGAATTATTTCGGATACAGCGGAATATGGTTGTTATCTCTTTGATCATGCCGCAAAACCAATGCTCAGTGACTTTATGAATACAGTTCAACCTACCGACATTGGAAGAGGGTTCCCAAACAAGGGGGTTGACAACGTAGAATTAATAAAAGTGAATGACGCAGTGGCAAATCATCCTATCGAAAAAATTGGTAAGATACTTCGTGGAGCCATGACCGAAATGAAGGTACTACATACGGTAAAAAAAGAACTTGCTAAAACATAGATGAGCACACAAATTATATATATGCCAACATTGGAAAATGTTAGGAAAGCGGCAGAAATGCTGAATGAGGTGGTGCAAAAAACACCGTTTCACAAGAGCAATCGCTTTTCAAATCTTTTTCAGGCTCATATTTATCTTAAAAGGGAAGATCTTCAAACGGTTAGGTCTTATAAAATTAGGGGGGCATATCATAAAATGGCCTCCCTTTCTAATTTACAAAGTGATAAAGGGATTGTTTGTGCAAGTGCAGGGAACCACGCGCAAGGGGTGGCATTATCGTGTAAATTGTTGAAGATTCATGGGGTTATTTATATGCCAACCACGACCCCTTTTCAAAAAGTAGAGCAAGTAAAAATGTTTGGGGAAGCCTATGTAGAGGTTAAATTACAAGGAGACACATTTGACGATTCTTACTCATTGGCACTTTCTGAAAGCAGGGTTGAAAAAAAAGCATTTATCCATCCATTTGACGATAAAAAAGTAATGGAAGGTCAGGCTACAGTGGGGTTGGAAATTTTAAATCAAACAAATGTCTCCCTAGACTATATTTTCATACCTATTGGTGGAGGGGGGTTAGCAGCGGGATTGAGCAGTGTATTCAAAAAATTGTCTCCCAAAACAAAAATTATTGGGGTAGAGCCCGAAGGTGCCCCTGCCATGAAAACATCCATAGAAGAGGGTCGAGTCGTTACCCTTTCTCACATCGAAAAATTTGTGGATGGAGCGGCCGTAAAAAGAGTGGGAGACCTCACCTTTGAAATTTGTAAGGAACACCTTGATTTGGTCATTACCGTGCCAGAGGGGAAGGTATGTCAGACCATCTTAGACCTTTACAACAAAGATGCCATTATTGTAGAACCTGCTGGAGCATTGAGTATTTCGGCATTGGATTATTTTGCTGAAGAAATTAAAGGAAAGCATGTGGCATGTGTAGTAAGTGGGAGTAATAATGATATCACTCGAACCGCCGAAATAAAGGAACGGGCATTATTGTTTTCCAATCTAAAGCATTATTTTATTGTAACCTTTCCACAACGCGCCGGGGCTTTACGTCAATTTTTGGAAGAGGTTTTAGGGCCAAATGATGATATCACTCATTTTGAATACACCAAGAAAACCAATCGTGAAAATGGAAGTGCTGTGGTAGGGTTGGAGTTAAAAACTCCCCAAGATTTGCCACCGTTAATCGAAAAAATGAAGCGTTTCCAATTTTATGGAGATTATTTAAATAACAAGCCCGAACTATTCCAATTTTTAGTGTAAATCAATTAAAACAAAACCATTGAAAGTATTGAAGTTTGGGGGCACTTCTGTTGCCAATGCCGATAATATTCAGAAAGTTATAGAAATCCTAACCTTGGAAGTTCAAAAGGATACTCTAGTAGTGGTGGTTTCAGCTTTAGGAGGAGTTACAGATATGCTTCAAAAGACCGGGGAACTTGCCAACACCAAGGATCAATCGTATTTAACATTATTTAAAACAATCACTTCCAGACATATTGATACAGCAAGAACTTTAGGAGTTTCAAAAAAAGCCATGGCCCCTTTAGAGGCTCTATTAAAGGATTTGGAAAAGATTCTTCAAGGCGTGTACCTTATCAACGAATTTTCCAATAAAACCAAAGACAAGGTCTTGAGCTTTGGGGAGTTATTATCTTCGTTCATAATTTCGGAAGCCCTAAAAAATCAAGTAAACAGTGTGGTTCTAAAGGATAGTAGAGACTTGATTGTTACCAATTCTAATTTTACCCAAGCTCAACCCTATCCAGAAATAACGGCGGAAAATATTCATGACTATTTTCAGAAAAATCCTAATAAAATTACAGTTTTACCAGGTTTTGTAGCGCGAAATAAAGAAGGAGAAACAACGACCTTGGGGCGGGGAGGATCTGATTATACCGCCGCTATTCTTGCAGGAAATATAAAAGCCGATGTCTTGGAAATTTGGACCGATGTAAGCGGTATGTACACCGCCAATCCGAAAATAGTGCAACAAGCTTTTCCTATTGAAGAAATATCATACGAGGAGGCAATGGAGTTGTCGCATTTTGGGGCTAAAGTGCTATACCCTCCAACCATTCGTCCTGTCCTAGAAAATGGTATACCCATTCATATAAAAAACACCTTTGCTCCTCATGAAAAAGGCACCCTAGTCTCTAGAACACTTCAAAGAGAAAATGGCCCCGTAAAAGGGATTAGTCATTTGCCCAATATAGCGCTGCTTACATTAGAAGGAACAGCCATTTTAGGTACCCCTGGGTTTTCAAAAAGAATGTTTGAAGCGCTTTCGGAAAAAGCTATTAATGTAATATTAATAACCCAAGCATCGTCTGAACATTCCATATGTGTGGCAATACAGGAAAAAGAGGCGAGAATTGCTGAAAAAGCTATTAACCTAGCGTTTGCATATGAAATTTCATTGGGAAAAATCCATCCTGTATCGGTAGAAAAGGGAATGGCAATAATTGCACTAGTAGGTGATAAAATGAAAAGTCACCAAGGAATTAGTGGTAAAATGTTTAGCTCTTTAGGAAAGAATAATGTGAATATAAGAGCTATAGCTCAAGGTGCTTCGGAAAAAAATATCTCTACGGTAATAGATGAAAAGGATGTACATAAAGCATTAAATACCTTGCATTATCGGTTTTTTGAAAAGCAAGTAAAAATATTGAATTTATACATAGTTGGCGTGGGTAATGTAGGAGCACGATTGTTGTCACAGCTCCAAAAGCAGCAAAAGCATTTATACGAACATTTATTTTTAAAGGTGAATGTGGTGGGAATTAGTAATTCTCGAAAAATGGCCTTTAAATCATCGGGAATTAATCTTAAGAATTGGGAAGAAGCCCTCCAACAAGGGGATGATAAAACCCATGAAGCTTGGTTCGAAAGAATTAAAAAAATGAACCTTCTTAATAGTGTTTTTGTAGATATAACAGCTGATGCAAATATTGCCAACAGTTATGCACAGTACCTTAAAGAAAGTATTGCAGTAATTGCGTGTAATAAAATAGCCTGCTCTTCCCAATATGATTCTTACCAAAATTTGAAGGATTACTCTCGAAAATATAATGCTCCCTTTCTTTTTGAGACCAATGTTGGGGCTGGGTTGCCTATTATCAATACCTTGAATAATTTAATTAATTCTGGCGATAGTGTCACCAAAATTCAAGCAGTACTTTCGGGAAGTTTGAACTTTGTTTTTAATAATTTTAATGAGGACAATACCTTTTATAATGTGGTGTTACAAGCCCAAAAAGAGGGGTACACCGAACCCGATCCTCGAATTGACCTAAGTGGAGTGGATGTAGCTAGAAAGATTCTAATATTGGCTCGGGAAAGTGGCTACTCTTTAGATATGGAAGATGTAGAAAATGTTTCTTTCCTTCCTAAGAAATCGTTGAAAGCCAAAATGGTTCCCGAATTTCTCGAGACTCTTAAAACGGAAGCGCAACATTTTGAAGCCATGTATAAAAAAGCTACCCTAAAGAAATGCCGACTCAAGTATGTCGCAGAATTCGACCAGGGTAAGGCTAAGGTGAGTTTAATGGAAATTCCAGAGGCACATCCCTTTTTTCATTTGGAGGGAAAGGATAATATTGTGTTATTTTACACAGAGCGATATGCAGTTCAGCCTTTAATCATTAAAGGAGCTGGAGCTGGAGCTGAAGTAACGGCATCAGGTTTGTTTGGCGATATCATTCGTTTAGGGAAAAATTAAACTATGGAACAACTTCGCATTTTTTCACCAGCTACAGTAGCCAATGTTTCTTGTGGTTTTGATGCTTTGGGCTTTGCGTTGGACGGGTTGGGGGACGAAATGTTTTTTACCATAAACGATTCAAAAAAGGTGACCATATCAAAAGTGGAGGGGGCTACCCTTCCTATGGAAATTTCTAAAAATGCCGCAGGTGTTGTTGCTCAAAAGATGTTGGAGGCGGCAGATTTTCCTTTTGGAATTGATATTGAAATTTATAAAAAATACAAACCAGGTAGTGGATTGGGGAGTAGTGCTGCTAGTAGTGCTGGAACTGCTTTTGCCATAAATCACTTTTTAGGAGGAACTTTTTCTACGCTGGACTTGGTTAAATTTGCCATGTTGGGAGAGGAAGCAGCTTGTGGTTCACAAATAGCAGATAACGTGAGTGCAGCATTATTTGGAGGTTTTGTTTTAATAAGAAGCTATCTCCCATTAGAAGTGGTTTCTTTACCTACCCCTGCAGCTTTATATGCAGTAGTGATTCATCCGCAGGTTGAAATAAAAACTAGGGATGCTCGGGACATTCTCCCAGAAGTAATCCCAATAAGGGATGCGGTTGCCCAGTGGGCTAATGTGGGTGGATTAATAAGTGGACTCTATACCAACAATTATGAACTTATAGGGCGTTCACTAATCGATTTGGTGGCAGAACCTGCCCGTAAAATATTAATACCATTTTTTGACGAATTAAAACGTGCAGCATTAGATCACGGGGCTTTGGGAGCTGGTATTTCGGGATCTGGACCCTCTGTGTTTGCGTTGTGTAAAGGAGAGAAAAATGCTCAAAAAGTGGCATTGGCCTTTAACGAAACCTATGATAATACTGGAATCGATTATCACCTTTATGTTTCTGCCTTAGGTAGGGAAGGCGTTAAAATATTAAAAAACTAATGCAATATTTCAGTTTAAACCACAAGGCTCCTAATGTTTCATTTAGGGAAGCAGTATTACATGGTCTGGCAGCAGACAAAGGGTTGTATTTTCCTTCGGAAATTACTCCGTTACCAAAAACTTTTTTTGACACTATTGAAGAAAAAGATACTACTTCCATCGCATTTGAAGCGATAAAGCAATTTGTAGGAGCCGATATTCCTAAAGAAGCTCTACAACAAATTGTAAATGAAACCCTTTCGTTTGATTTTCCATTGGTTAAAATTGAGGATAATGTGGCTGCTTTAGAACTTTTTCACGGTCCCACATTGGCTTTTAAAGATGTAGGTGCTAGGTTTATGGCACGCTGCTTAGGATATTTCAATCAAAATAATGAAGAAAAAATAACCGTTTTGGTAGCTACTTCTGGTGACACGGGTGGTGCGGTTGCCAACGGCTTTTTTAAAGTGCCTGGTGTGGAAGTTGTTATTTTATATCCCAAGGGAAAAGTTAGTGAGATACAAGAAAAACAACTTACTACCTACGGTGAAAATATTACGGCTATTGAGGTTGATGGAGTTTTTGATGATTGCCAAGCTATGGTAAAAGAGGCTTTTTTGGACAAAGATTTTGAAGGAAAACGTAAGCTTACCTCTGCCAACTCTATTAACGTAGCACGATGGATTCCACAAATGTTTTATTACTTTTTGGTATACAAAAAATTGAAGAATCTAGATCAAAAATTAATTTTTTCGGTACCCAGCGGAAATTATGGAAATATCTGTGCTGGAATGTTAGCACAAAAACTAGGATTGCCAATTCACCATTTTGTGGCAGGCACCAATGCAAATGATATTGTTCCAGCTTATTTACAAAGCGGAAAATATATTACAAAACCTTCGGTGGCAACCATTTCTAATGCCATGGATGTTGGTGCTCCAAGTAATTTTATTCGCATTGAAGCCTTACATAATAATAGCTTTAAAACCCTTTCTGAAAATCTTTCAGGCTATAGTTTTACGGATGATGAAACTCGAGAGGCGATGAAGTCGCTTTATGAGCGTCACAATTATATTGCAGATCCTCATGGTGCTGTGGGTTATTTAGCGTTAAAAGAATATTTAAAAGAACACCCTAATAAATTAGGAATCTTTTTAGAGACAGCCCACCCTGTGAAGTTTTTGGATGTTATTCCGAAGAAACTTGTGGCTAGAATTGAAATGCCAGAATCCATAAAACAAATCCTTCAGAAAAAGAAAAAGGCCGAAACTATTTCGACCTATTCTCAATTAAAAAGCAAACTATTATTAAACTAAATTATATTATCGTGGACTGCCCTAAATGAATATTTGCAAAATTAATGTTTGAATCTTTAGGGTTTATGATAAAATCTTCTATAAAATCCCCAACCCTATCGGTTGTTATTGATGGATTTCTCGAATTTAAATCGGGTGTGGTAATTCCTAGCTCTAATGATTTTTCAACGGCCTTTTTTATTAACTCGGCCTCTTTAAAAAGGGCAAAATGCTCCAATAACATGGCCGCAGAAAGGATGGATGCAATGGGGTTGGCAATTCCTTTTCCTTTTGCTTGGGGATAGGAACCATGAATGGGCTCAAATAAAGCATATTTTTCACCCACCGAGGCCGAAGCTAAAAGGCCAATAGAACCTCCAATTACACTAGCCTCATCGCTTAAGATATCCCCAAACATATTTTCTGTAAGGAGTACATCAAATTGCTTTGGGTTTAAAATGAGTTGCATGGCCGCATTATCCACAAAGAGGAAATCTAGGGTGACATCCTGATATCCTTTAGAGACTTGGGTAACAATTTTCCGCCATAGACGAGAGCTTTCTAGGACGTTTGCCTTATCCACCAAGGTTACTTTTTTATTTCGGGATTGTGCTGCTTTAAAAGCCAGATGGGTGATACG
>Ga0207895_1000631_pt1 | contig 13969 bp, 17 predicted proteins | sample MalvirmetaMSP112_FD_184230 | JGI IMG/M metagenome (GOLD analysis project Ga0207895, IMG submission 184230) | Marine viral communities from the Deep Pacific Ocean - MSP112 (SPAdes) | ecosystem: Environmental > Aquatic > Marine > Oceanic | place: Pacific Ocean | collected 2011-05-24 | reverse complement strand
CACCCAATTAATGTTTGATGCCTATGCGTGGAAAACCTTTGTGGCACTTAATTGGCCCAATGAAATTGGAGAACGAGGAAAAGCAGATACACAATTACCTTTTACTACCAACGAAACCAAAGCTACGGTGTGGGAAACCTTTAAACCCACCTTTGAGGTGTTTCAGCCAGAAATAGCCGATTGGAACCCCATTAATCAAGCTTGGAATAGTCCTATGCCCGTTCCTGCAGGGGTTAAGTGTGCACGTGAACCCCATGATTTTGTGGTGACCATGACCTCCAAAACACGAGATATTGCCAATGAAACAGGGCAGGCCTTTGCGGGAAGCTTCGGAAATTTAATAGACCAAGAAGGAAAACAAGTACGCTACGAAGTGCTTTTTAATCGTACCGAGTTTGAATACCTTATAAGCAACGACCGCGCGGCCACCAAAAACCTAACCCCTAGCGGACCCAAAGGTGAAGCCAATAAAGTCAATTTTCCAGACACTAAGGATGACACCCAATACAAAGAAGGTGCTATGGAAATTAAATCGGCTTGGAAAGAACTATGTGTGGGACCCGACTGTAAAAATCCCGATGCCCAAACGATGGAGGCTGCTAGAAAGAAGTTTTTGGTGCGAACCGCCATTATTTATAACGAGGAAACTGGATCTTGCCGTCCTGCGCCTATGGCGTTGGTGGGCTTACACATTGCCCGAAAAACCTATTACGCCCCCCAATGGATTTGGATGACTTTTGAGCATCAAGACAATGTACCTTTGGCAACCGATAAAGAGGGGACGGGTACCTTTTACAACCCTCATTTGGAGGAACCCGACTATTGCTACCAATTGCCCTTTTTATATCCAGACCCTACCGTGGCTGGATGTCCCAATGTGGATATCAATCGTTTTATAAAGGAGCTAAAAGACCATCCCAACCAGCTTACCCGCTTAGTGCCTATTCCAGAAGAAGCCCAGCAGATAAATACTCAATTCCAAAAGGTCTTGGCGAAGCAGCAATCGCCTTTTGCCAATTATATTTTGGTGAATGCCCAATGGCCCTTAAACGGTCGCCAGCAAAACACTGATGGGGAAGGAGCTGTAAGTAAATTGAATTGTAAAGACAATGGTATGGGCACCGATTGCTTTACCATGAAACCTCGTTTTTTACGAAACAGTGTGATAGAGTCCTATATGGCCACCTATTGTGATAGTGAGGGTGCTCCCCAACAATTCAGCAACAGAAGTTGTATGAGTTGTCATGGAACAGCAGGTGCCAACCTAAGTTATATATGGCTGGATGCCGTCTCACAAAAGGTGAAGTTGCAATCCCCTTAATCCCGAGATCAATCTTGTCTATGCACTAATTACAGTGCTGTATGATATTGGAACAGGACAATACCTGTTCCCGAAAAGGGAGAGAGGAGTTAAAAATAGGTTAGTTTAATATTTGGTATATTGAAGGCAGATAACCTGCCTAAATATTAAATAAGGAGCGCTATACACTATTAGTCCCAGATAAATAAGTTGCCTACAAAACTAAAATTCTAAACAATGATTTATTATTGGGTACACATGATCTATATCTACATAGGATCAAGAATATTCTGGAAAAAAATCAAACCTTCTTCTAAGTTAACTCGGACAAGAAGAGTCAATATTTTGGATTGCGAATCCTTTCGGTTTATGGCTAATTCAAAATATTTCTACTATATGGACCTCATTAGATACGAAGTAGTTTTTCGGTCGAAGCTTTATGATAATACTATAAAAAAGGGCATGTTTGGAGTTTTAGCTTCCCAAAAAATTATATACAAAAAGCCCCTAAGAATGTTTAAAAAGTTTGACATCACCTTAAAATTAGAAGGCTCCGATGACAAATGGGTATATCATAGACAAACCTTTAAGCAAAATAACCAAATATGCGCCATAGGATTCACGAAAGCTGGATTTTGGAAAAACAAAAAAGCTCAGAGTATGACCGAAATTCTTATGAACAGTGATCCAGATTATGAAATGAAACCCCCTCCCGCAAAAGTTTTATTGATGTTTGAAAATGATTATCTAACCCTAAAAAACGGGCGTTAGCATTAAATAAAACAAAAGTCCATCCACTTTAAAAAAACTAGCCAAGGTAAAGTCTAACTTTACATATGGGGCTATTTGGTTTTATTCATTACATTAGTATGAAACAATAAAACTAACTACTATGTACAAAAAATTTTTTTTGGTACTGGCCATTTTAGCGATGTTCAGTATAAGTGAAACAAAGGCTCAAGAGGCTTTCTTGGGCGAAGTAAAAATTTTTGCTGGTAACTTTGCTCCTCGAGGTTGGGCTCTGTGCGAAGGGCAATTGCTTCCCATTAACCAGCACATGGCTCTCTTTAGTATATTGGGCACTGCCTATGGTGGAGACGGAAGAACTACTTTTGCATTGCCAGATCTTAGAGGTCGGGTTCCTGTAGGTGTAGGTAAGGCTCCCGATCAAGAAGTAGTCTACTTGGGGCAAAATGTTACTACGAGTGCCTATGGGGATGATGGACAACCGACATTGGGCTTAACCTATATTATTTGTATACAAGGTGTTTTTCCATCGCGGAGTTAAAACATGGCTTCTTTTTTAGCCTATAAAAAATAGCGTCTTTCGGGACGCTATTTTTTTTCGCTACCCCAAAAAAACAGGAAAAACCCACCAAGGATTTTTTAAAAAATAGTCCTCAAGGTAAAGTCTTACTTCTTGCCTGTGGCTATTTGGTTTGTATTTGCTAAATTAGTTGCTAAAACACCTGCCTACTGCGGGCAGGCGCAAAGAAAAAATAGCCAAGACCGTAGAACTACATCTAGAAAACCTTGATTTTATATTTTAAATGTCCTAATTGTAAGTGTGAAGCCAAATTCAAATCTAACTCAATAACTAGAGTTGATTTGGCGATGAAACATGGTAAGAACATGGAATTAAATTGTATCCATTGCTCTAAGAAGAGTTCAATTCATATAAACAGCGTTTTTGCGAAATCTGACAAAACTTCATTGATAATAACCAGTCTCATATTTCTTATTGGATCAGCCGTTATTTTATACTATGTGAGAGATATGATTTTGAATTATGAAATTTCTATGGACACATATATTTTCTCATCAACATTATTAATCCCCTTTTTTATTTATTATACCTTAAATCAAAAGGATGCAAATAGAGTAAAAACTTTTAACCATACATACGTTAAAGATTAAACGGATAAAACTTATATAAAAGTCCTATAAGGAATAGTTTGCCTGCGGCTTTTCAATTTGTATTTACTAAATTAGGTACTTATAGGGGCAAATAATCATATACAAACAAGTTAGGGTGCATTTAAAATGAAATACATTAAAAACATCATATTATTGCTTTTTATTGCAAGTAGTTGCGCAGATTCGATTTCGGAAGCAGACAAAAAACGTGTGAAAGAATTAAACAAGAAAGCAGTTGAATTCAGAATGAATGGTGATTTAGAAAAAGCTAAAATGAATTACCTAAATGCGATGGAGATAAACCAATCGGACACATTTATTCGATATGAATTAATTGGGGTATATGTTGAGCAAGATAGTTTAGAAAAAGCCTTTGAGCTTTTGGAAAAAGTGCCAGCTGAACAAAAGGAAACTGGATATTACTACCAAGTTAAAGGTGGACTTTTTGAATTCAGTGGACAAAAAGAAAAAGCAATTGAAAACTATAAAATGGCACTTGAATTAACTGATAAGCCAGAAGTTAAGGATGAAATGGATTTAATGCCTTTAGTTAATTATGCAATGTTGGAAACATTAACTGGACAAAAGGAGCAAGCTGTAAATCGACTAAACAAAACTTTAGAGCTAAATTGGTTGACAGAAAAAAATAAAGAATATATCACAACGTTCAGAAACGAATTCGAGTTTTATCAAAGAAATGGAACATTAGAACTGGACCCCAAAAGAGATTTTTTAATTAAGACTACGAATCCCGACAGTCTTGAGTTAGTTTTAAAAGAAAATCATATCAATATTTCGGGAAGTCGTTCGAGTAATGGAAATGACACAACCGAAATCTATTTATCGGAAAAATATCGAATTGGAATAAATAAACTGAAAATAAAAACCCACCCTAACAACACCTATAAGTAATTACCTGCCTGTGGCTATTCAATTTGTATTTGCTAAATTAGGATTATAAAACCGCATTTTAATCATACCAAACCATGTTATACGTCCTATGAGAAAAACTCTAATAATAGTTGGAATTTTATGTTCAATGACCACAATTGGACAAGAATTAGATTGTTCGGAATTTAGAAATGGAGTTTTCTTTGCTGAGGTGAATGAACCGTTTAAAGCCAAATGGAAAATTACCAGAACCGGAAATGAGCAGGTTGAAGAAGTAATCGAGATTCCAAAAGAGGTAAAGGATATGGGATATCCTGTAAAGCCTCATTTTGAATTGATTGAATGGATTGATAATTGTTCTTACAAACTAAAGTACGATGAATCCAAAGCTGTTTTATCTGAGAGCCAAAAAGTGATTAACGAAAATGGAGGAGTTCTATCAACAATTACAAAAATTGAAGGAAATTGTTATTACTATACTTCTACCTTACTAATCAATGGAACGGAACAGATAATAAATGGAATAATTTGCAAGGAATAAATACCATTCATAACCAGTTTATAAAGACAAAAAATAGCAGAAATAACTGACTCTTTACCCAAATTCCCTAACCCAAAAAACAGGAAAAACCCCCATTGATTTTTTAAAAAATTGTTTTCAACTTAAAGTCTAATTTTAAAATTTTAAGTCATGGGAAATTTAACTGAAAACAGACTCGATGAGGTACTCGACGAAACCACGTTAACCAACCTCACAACAGCCATCTCAACCTTTGAAGGTTTACTGCCCGAAGGCAGCCTAGACGATGAGCAACGCAAGAACTTTAACGCCATTAACGTAAACAACAAAGTGTTTACCGAAGACGTCCTTACCGAAATGCAAAATACAGGGGCAGGCATCCTACCGCCCTACTTAAGCGAAAGCGCCTTACGTAATGATTTTCAGCTATTTGAGCAGTTAGACGGTATGGAAAGCAGACTCAACACCGCCCTGCGTAAAGTAAGCGATCTTAAGCGCATTGCAGGACACGAAGCCTATAGTATGGCACTCAATGTATACAAAAGCTATGGCGATGCCAACAAGGCAGGAATCTCGGGTGCCAAAGAGAGTTACGAACGCCTTAAAGCACGGTTCGAAGATCAAGGAACACCTATAACACCCCCTACCAATCCATAGTGTATTTTTGTAGGTTCTATAACGGGCGCATTGTCGCCCGTTTTTTTGTGCCTATACACAAATTGCAACACCTGTGCATAGACTGTTACAGGTATTGGCAATTTCACCCACAGCATTGGCTTTTTAACCCACACAGTTGGCATTTTCCCCCACACGACTGGCAATTACGCCCACAACTTGTAGCATTTTCCCCCACACGACTGGCTATTTCCCCCACTCGATTGGCATTTTACGCCACAGCTGTAGCAAATACACCCACAACTGTAGCTATTTTACCAACAAGTGTGGCATTTAATACACGAATGTTAAATTTTGAAACCCATAAAAAAGTTTTTTATTTTTGAAACGATAACTCCCCAGGTATCTTTTAAAAATTTGTGTTTATGGAAAAAACACCTATGCCACACATTGGGGAGATGCTACACCAGTATTTTACTACCCACCGTACCTATAAGAGTGTCCTTGCCAAAATCATGGGAAAAGACCGTACCTCGTTGCAACGTTATATCTATCGTCCTAGCCTACAAGCACAAATTCTTTGGGACTTATCGTACGGCTTAAAACATAATTTTTTTCAAGACCTAGCAGACCAACTCCCAAGCCACTTTAGTACCAACGCTGTAACAGAAACCACAGAGAATGAGGAAATAGAACGCCTTAAGCGCGAACTTAACCTTGCCAAAGCGCAAATCACGGTATTATACGATATCGTGATGGGGAAAAAAGAATTGCCGAAAAGGGAGTAAGGGGTGGATAAGGGAATTTGTTATATTTGATAAAAGGGTTTCCGAATAACCATGACAAAAAACTTGCGATATCCCCATTAAATACCCGGATAACCATGATAAAACTTAGGATATAACGAGTTGTGTGTAATTTTAGAAATGAGATGATAACATTCAAAATTGATGCAAAGAAATTGACTGATTGGAATTCATTCCACTCGGAATTTAAAGCGGAATTGAATTTTCCTGATTATTATGGAGAAAATATGGATGCTTGGATTGATTGCGTTGATGAATTGACTGAGCAACCAACATTATTACAAATTGAGAATGGTAATTTCTTAAAAGAGAATAATCCTAAATTACTAAATGCAATTTTGGAATGTGGAGCATTTGTGAATTATAGAAAAATTCAACAAGGAGAAAAACCAAATTTGATAATTGCAACCGACTGAAAAGTATAAAGAGTAATGGAAAAGGATTGGAAATTAAAGCTTCGTTATGGAAAAACGAAAACAGAATTTAAGCACTTTACTGTGCTGGCAGACGGAATTGTCGGAGAATTAGTAGATGGTTTTGAATGTAAACCTGGAAATGCGTGGATGTCTATGAAAACTTGGTCAAATTCAGCGGACGAATCTACCGATATGATTCAATATGTAGGCGGACAAATCGGATTTGAGTGTAATGGGAAAATTGAAATTTATGAAACTGAACCGACTGAACCACCAAAAGACGAACCATTTGGCTATGAAATTAATTTCGCACCTTATGACTCGGAATAAAAACTACACACAACAACGGCTATAGTTCATTGCGGCTGAATTCCGAGCACGGAATTCACTGCTTTTTAGTATATTCGTTACTCATCTGAAAAATCCCAGCGGATTTTTCCGCAACGAAACCATAGCCAAGACCGTTGTAGTGCATTTGTGAAAACCGAATAAATGAAAGAAATAGCTGACTTATGGAAAGAATATAATATCTCAACAGAATTATTAAAACAAAAGTTGGGCAGAACTTCAAATTTACTTGGTGAATATGCTGAATATTTAGTGAATGAACATCTTAAAGGCGAACTTTTAACTGCATCAAACGCAAGCGCAGATATAGCAGTACCAAATGGAGAATTGTATCAAGTTAAATCAAGAAAAATCACAGGTAATTTAACTACTCAATTGAGTATTATTCGTTCTTGGAATTTTGACTATCTCGCTGTTGTACTTTTCGACAAAAAAGGTTCAGTTATTAAAGGACTAATTTGTCCAAAAGCGGTTTCGGAACAATATGGAGTTTATAATGAACATCAAAATGGTTGGGTAATTTCCACAACAAGCAACTTCTTAAACGACCAAAATCATATTGATATTACAAATCAATTAAGAGAACTTAACAATGAGAAACCAATCGACTTGGAAAAATCAATTCAAACTTCTAACCTGATTAAAAAAACAGAGAAAACAGAATATTTAATATCTAATCAGAAGGAAAAAGAAATTGATAAAATTTATAGAAAACTACCGAAATGGTTTAAAAATCCTGACTTTATTTGTTCTCGAATCTTAATAATCTTTTTGGAATTAGAAAAAAAATACGGAACTGTAAAGTATGATTTACTCGCAGAATATTGTTCTGGAATAAAAACATTTAAATCGAATTTCGCCCAAATGAAAAATTTCGGAGAAAAGAATCACGGAAAAGTGTTTGAATTAAATGGACAGATAGTAACACTTTGGAATCCCGTAAAAGACAATGTAATTTCAGAATACAAAAGACATTATGAATTAATAAAAACGCACTACAACAATGTATAACCGCAATTACTTCGGATTCTACTACGTCCGAATCCACTCGGAATTGCTAACGCCAGTTCTTAACCGAAAAACATTAACTTTAATCCCGTAACTGACGGTTATACGAGACCGTTACCTGCAAGCTAAAAAAAAATAAAACTCAAAGGAATTATGGAACTAAACATTGAATTTTTTATTGTGTAAAAAACGCATCCAGAAACTGCTTTGGAAGTGAAAGAAGGAAAAATATGCACGCTAGATAAGTAATGTAAATAATATCAACCACAATAGTGAAGCACCGCTAGCATTATAATAAAGTATGAAAAAGAAAATTGAATATGGCATTTCCACCTTTGCCGATGTTATGCCTGACCCACATACGGGCAGAACTATATCACAAGCAGAACGCATTCGACAAGTGGTTGATGACATTGTATTGGCTGACAAGTTGGGAGTTGACTTTTATGGCGTAGGCGAGCATCATAGACGAGAATTTGCGGCTTCATCGCCAGCGATAGTGTTGGCTGCGGCTGCGGGAAATACCAAACACATTACATTGGGTAGTACCGTCACCGTTTTATCGACCAGCGATCCCATTCGTGTGTATCAGGACTTTGCTACAATTGATGCCATCAGTAATGGACGAGCAGAATTATTGGTTGGTCGTGGTGCATTTACCGAATCATTTCCTTTGTTTGGTTTCGACCTCAATCAATACGACTTATTGTTTGATGAACGACTTGAATTGTTACTTAAAGCAAGAGATAACGAATTTGTTACGTGGAGGGGAAAAACAAGAAGTCCGATTGACAACTTAGGCGTTTATCCACGTACCGAAAAACCATTGAACATATCTATGGCCTTGGGTGGTTCGCGGAGTACAGTCATTAAAGCGGCAAAACTTGGACTTCCCGTGGTTTTAGCTATGTTGGGTGGCAATATTGTTGATTTCTGTAATTACGCAAAATTGTATCGCGCGGTAGCACAAGAAAGTGGGCACGATTCGGATAAATTAAAATTCAGCGTTCACGCACACGGTTTTGTGCTTAACAACAGCAAAGAAACTGCCGACACATTTTTTCCATACATACAGTATTACAGAAATCACTTATTGGGAGAACGTGGTTTTCCGCCTTACACCAGAAGCGATTTTGATTACGCACGTTCCTCAGGACAAGGATTATTTGTAGGTGGACCCGAAGAAGTAGCTGACAAAATTATGTTGCTTATAAACCATTTGAACATTGACAGGTTTATAATTCAAATGCCTTTGGCAACTATGCCTCACGATATAGTTAAAGAAGCAATAAGCGTTTATGCGACAAAAGTAATTCCGCTTGTTAAAGAAAAGATTAAAGCGGGAACTATTTAAGGGCACCTCTAAAAACCACCACTTTGTTAAACACTGACAGTTTCCGCAACCTTCTCCTTTTTTCCGATAACCATTTTGCGGTGTTGCAAGCCCCATGCTATCATAGCATCCAAAACCGTATTGAGGGTGTTTCCCGATTCTGTCAGTTCATACTCTACTGTAACAGGTATGGTATTATAAACAGTGCGGGTTACAATGCCGTTGACTTCCAGGTCTTTCAGCTCTTTGGAAAGCATACGGGGCGTGATTTTAGGAATTTCCCTTTCCAATTCCTTGAAGCGTTTTTTGCCATAGAGCAAAGAACCTATTATCGGCAATTTCCATTTGCCGTTCAACACGTTCATCGTGTCGTTTACGGCTAAAACAAACTCTCCCGAACACTTCTTTACACTTTCTAATTGTGATATTCTGCTCATTTTATCCTGTTTATGCTTATGCTATACTAAAGTATAGTAATATACTATGGTATAATAGTTACTAAAGTATAGCAAAAGTAACTATATTTGCACAGTTAAAAAAATGTGTCACTAAAAAAAATAAAATCATTATGAATAAAGTATTAATTACGGGAGCAACAGGACAGCTAGGGAAGTCAACAATTAACTTTCTGCTTGAAAAAGGTGTTGCAGCAAATCAAATTTCAGCTTTGGCAAGAGATGAAGCAAAGGCAGCAGAATTAAAATCTAAGGGTGTAGATGTAAAAATAGGCAACTATGATGATTTTGATTCCCTTCGCTCTGCTATGCAAGGCGTAGAAACTTTGCTACTAATTTCTTCAAGCGAAATGACAAAAAGCAGAGCGGTGCAGCACATCAATGCGATCAAAGCTGCAAAAGAAAGTGGTGTGAAGCATATCATCTATACGGGCTTTATGAGAACCCATGACGACCCTAAATCTCCGCTTTGGTTTATTACCGAGGATCATGTGAAAACCGAAAAATACCTTAAAGAATCAGGCATTACTTATACTCTTTTTGCAAACGCTTTTTATTTGGATATGCTAATGGATTTTGTAGGTGAACAGGTATTAGAAACCAAAACCATTTTTGTTCCGGCAGGTGATGGAAAAATAAATTTTGTACTTCGTAACGAAATTGCAGAAGCACTTGCTAATGTGTTAACTACGGGCGGTCACGAAAATAAAACATACAACATTGGAATTGAGCAACCAGTGTCGTTTGGAGAAGTTGCGAAGTACATTTCTGATATTACCGGAGTTGCGATAAACTATGTTTCTCCCGAACAAGAAGAATATCAGCAAACCTTAATGCAATATGGTGTTCCTGAGATGTATGCACGCATGTTTGCAGCATTTGCAGTTGCTTTTGCAGCGGATACTATGAATGTTCCTACAACTGAATTAACTCAACTACTCGGTCGTAAACCAACTTCAGTTCAAGAATTTCTCTTAGCTAAATTTAAAAAATAAAAAGGTTGTCTGACAATTTTTGTAGAGGATTGTCAAGTAGGAAAACAGTTCACTCCTTTGGGGTTTATTATCAATGATTTACAAACTCCTATAATCAATCCATCCTCAAACCACAAAAATTGTCAGACAACCAATAAAATATGACAATTAAAAACAATAAAACACTAAACATAGCCTTGTGGGTAGCACAAGCATTACTAGCAGCCATGTTTTTAATGGCAGGTGCTATGAAGTCAACTCAACCCATTGAAGAACTTGGAAAATCAATGCCTTGGGTAAATGACTTTTCTGTGGTTTTTGTCAGGTTCATTGGTATTTCTGAATTGCTTGGCGGTATCGGACTTTTACTGCCTGCCTTATTGCGCATTAAACCATTTTTTACGCCTTTGGCAGCGTTGGGTCTTTATGGTTATGGTGTTCGCTTTTATATATCATATAACCAAAGGCGAATATCAAGTATTAGGCTTTAATTTGATTTTAGGAGCAATAGCACTTTTCATTGCATGGGGCAGGTATAAAAAAGTACCTATTCAACCCAAACTATAAATTACTATGGAACGCAAAAAATTTCTTCAATCAATTTTAGCCTTAACCGCAATGGGAACATTAAGCAGCCTTAAAAATTTTACTGACACACTTCCTTCACAGAGTAAAAAAATGCCGGTGCTGTTTACCTCACACGGAAACCCGATGGACATCCCGGTTTCAAGAAGTGAAAGGGAATTTTGGCAAAAACTTTATGACTTAGGGATTAATCTTCAAAAAAATTATGAAGTAAAAGCTGCATTGGTCGTATCAGCACATTGGTGTACTAAAGGTACATTCGTAAATGTTTCTCCTGATCAAAAACAGATTTACGACTACTATGGTTTTCCAGAAGAATACTACAAAGTGTATTACAATGCCAAAGGTTCGCCCGAAATTGCTCACGAAGTAAAGAAAATTGTTCCTTCCGTTTCCGAAACAACGGAATGGGGTTTAGACCACGGTGCGTGGCCAATGCTGATGCACTTATTTCCAGATGCCAATATTCCTGTTTTTCAGCTAAGTATTGACTATTACGCCAAGCCCGAATATCATTATGAGTTGGGCAAACAACTAAAATCATTGCGAAACAAAGGGGTTTTAATAATTGGTAGCGGTGCACTTATCCATAATTTGCCATTGGCAATGCAAAAAATGCGCACAAACAATACAACTCCTTATGGCTGGGAGGCAGAATACGATGCTTGGATTAAACAACAAATTGATTCCCGAAACTTTGCCAATCTCATTAATTACCAAAACAGTCATAAATTAGGGAAATTAGCCGCTCCTACTCCCGACCACTACGTTCCTGTACTTTACAGTTTGGGACTTATAGATAAGACAGATGAAATCAAGCATTTTTTCGAAGGTGAACCAACTATTCCAGCTTTTAGTGAACGTAGTTTTATTATTGAATCCTGAATTAAAATAGAAACACCTACTTATGTAAATACTAATATGAAGGTAGAAATTTGGAGCGATGTGAAAAAATATAAACTAGAATGAAATGACAGTACAAAACAATGAATTTTTTAAACAAGTAATTGAACAAAATATTCCAATTCATAAATTTTTAGGACTGAAATTATTAGTCCTCGAAAATGGATTTGTAAGAGTTAGCGTTCCCTTTAGAGACGAAGTGGTCGGTGATTTTAGAAGAAACAGATGGCACGGAGGAATTATTGCAACAATAATGGATTCTGTTGGAGGAATTGCGGGCGGAACTCACTTTAAATCTTTTGAGGATAAATTAGTAACAATTGATATAAGAATAGATTATTTAAAAGGCGCAGAAGCATCGTCAATAATTGTAGAAGGCAAAATTGTTAGATTTGGAAATAGAATACTTGTAACGAAAATGAAAGCCTTCCAAAATGATGAACTAATTGCAGAAGGAAAAGGTGTTTATAATTTTTTTCCAAAAGATAATCCGACAGAAAAGTAAAAATGTTTTCTAAAATAGAGAAGAGAATATAAACTGAAATAAAAATAGCCAGCAGGTAACAGCGTGTATAAGAAATAGCGGTTTTAGTGCTAAATCAAAGGTCTGTGCTTTTAATAAAAGTCAGTGCCAAACTGAAAGTGAAGTGCTTTTTAATCCGCTACTTCTCATACACGCAAAACGTTAGCACACATTTAAAAAAACGAAAATCAAATAATTAAATTAAAAACCAATGAACAAAACAATCTACACTTTTTTAACACTATTATTTATTTCAACTTCAATTTTTGCTCAAGAAAAAATTGGAAACAAAATCTATCTATATGGAGATTTAGAAAATTCAATAAATGGAAAAACCTTGATTTATTATGGAGTAGATGACCCAAAAGGAGAAGGTAAAATTATAAGCCGATTTGAAAAGAAAGGAATAAACGCTATTTCGTGGAATAAATTATTTATACCTGGATATAAATATTCAGATTCCGATATGAATGATGCTATAAATAAAAAAAATATTGAAACAATTATTTTAATAAAATTGAATAATAGGTCCTCTTATACACAATCGAGTTCAAGCACTTCTTATAGTAGTTGGACAGATTCATTTAACACTTACGGAACATCGGGAAGTGTAGTCGGAAATGTTGGATTATTATTTGAAATTTACAACAAAAGTGACGGATTTGACAAACCTCTTGCTGTTATAAATGGAAACGCTAACAATAGTTGGGGTGCAGCAGGCTCACAAAGAGGAGTTACCCTAAAAGTTGTTGATAGAGTTTTAAGTGCTATGAAGAAAGAGAAAGCATTTGAATAAAAAAACGTGTGCTAACACCGTATAAAAATAATTGCGGTTTAGTGCTAAAACAAAGGTCGTTGCGTGTTTGCTACATCTGATTTTCCTTCGGAAAATCCTCGCATACAAACCCGCAACTATTCTTATACATCAACGTTGTAGTAAATATGCAGAAACTTTTTACTAAAAATTTTATTCCACTTCTGATTTCTATTCTTTTGATAATTATTTCGATTGGATTTACAATTTTTGACAAATACGCTCTGAATTATAAACACTATTTGGGAATACTTCTGATTTTAATCTCAACGATTATATTTTTCAATAACAAGAAAGCATATATTATAATATTCCTTTCAACCCTTTTTTTAGGACTATTTGGTCTATTGGACATCTTTTATACTAGTTTCTTATTCGGAATTGGAGACTTTCAGATTAATCCGATATTTCTGATTTTAATAGTATTATTCATCTGGTTGAGTAAAGATGAACTGAATGAAATATTCCCAGATAAAGAAAGATCTGAATAACATACTTACTACAACAACGGCTATAATTCAGCAGGTCTGAATTGTAAGCTTGATATTTATTACTACATTT
>Ga0207895_1000619_pt1 | contig 14175 bp, 15 predicted proteins | sample MalvirmetaMSP112_FD_184230 | JGI IMG/M metagenome (GOLD analysis project Ga0207895, IMG submission 184230) | Marine viral communities from the Deep Pacific Ocean - MSP112 (SPAdes) | ecosystem: Environmental > Aquatic > Marine > Oceanic | place: Pacific Ocean | collected 2011-05-24 | reverse complement strand
TGTTTGCGTTGCTGGGTTTGTATTGGATGGGACGAACACGGTAATTTAACTTTAATATGAAGGGCTTTGTCATGGTTATCGGAGGTATACGTGCGTCGCAATTGCGACATATTGCAGAATTTTTATTACATCCGCTGTGGATAGGGTTTGTTATTGCTGTTATTTTAATTGCATGTTTGTTTAAGCAAATGGAAGATAGCAAAAGTATTGCCTTTGGGTTTGCGATGTTGTGTTTGGGCGGTGTTTTTGTAAGCACGTCTTTTTTGCCATATTGGATGAATGTAAAGCTTGAGAATCAATATCCGCGTGTAAAGGATGTTGATCCTAAGATACATTGGGTTGTGGTGTTAGGGGGTGGAGTTTCTGGAGGAAAAGCGATGCCGGCAAGTGATGCTTTATCGCGTGCAAGTCTTCGACGTTTTTTAGAAGGTTTGCGTGTGTATCGCCAATTACCAGAAGCTAAATTGATTTTGTCAGGAGGGAGTGAACATGGTATGCACGAGGCTGATTCCATCCGTTTTAATGAACTGGCCGAGATGTTTGGCGTGCCTGAGACGGATAGAATACTTGAGCGTGACTCCATGAATACAGCAGATGAAGCGCGCCTCATGAAATCATGGTTAAAAGATGAGCCGTTTTATTTGGTGACGTCTGCGAATCATATGCCGCGATCGATAGCCTTGTTTGAACATCAAGGTTTAAATCCTATTGCCGCGCCATGTGATTACTTAGTATTTCAATATGATGGAAAAAGTTTTTTTGAAAAGATCGTACCAAGTACGAGAAATCTAGAGATTTTTAATGCTGCATGGCATGAATATTTGGGATTGTTTTGGGCTAAGGTAATCAAGATAAGAGCCTAAATATTTTTTCATTATCTTTTTCATCATTCGATGCAGACGTGTTATCAACGGAGGGTTGAAACATAGAATGTTTAAAAAGTTTTTGATAAGCAATGATCCCACCAATACCCGCACCTAAAAAAAACGCAGCCAATACAGCGACCATTTTTAAAAATAAAATAGCATTTGGATATTGCTTTTTGTTAAAAAGACACTGATTGTCTGAAATTTTTTCGAAGAAGGATGCTATTCTTTCACTTTCTTGTTTTTTTTCATCCCAAAGAAGATCCTTGGCCTGTGAAACAATGGTTTCTCGTTGTTTTGTTAAAGGATTATCAGGTTCTTTTTTGAGTTTTAATAGATAGTTTGTGCATATGGTATCTAGATCTGTAATTAATTTTTTATTGATTGATTCATTGATCATACAAAGCATAGCTCCATGGACACTTATTTGTATGTAAGCGTCTAGTCCACATGTGTTTTGAATCTGCCATGCATATAAATTTTTGAATATTGTTTGAAGTGTGACGAGATCAAGATTTTCAGGATGATATTTGTCTTGAAAATATTGAACGAGTGCTGGCATGATCTCATCTGCACCTGTCGTTTCGTTTAAATCAAGACAAGTTTTTGCTTCTTCATACAGCGAGCTTAAATAAGCCTCTTGTGCTTGGTTGTCTTTCTTTTTCAGTACGTCATCGCTTAAGGAAACCATCATGTATACCAAAAAATAGCCATATTTCTATTATAGCCCAAAAAGTCTTTATTGTAAGCATTTTGTTTTAAATAAGATCCTTGTTGTGATTAGAGCTAGCAGGCTGCAATACGCCACCCATGTATGAGGAAAAATCGTACCTCTCCAGGCAATATAAAGCATGGTCAAGCTTGATATAATACTTAGAATCCACGGTAACATAACGCGTTGCTCACGCTGGATGAATGCATAAAATGTGATTAATGCACTAGCGAAAAAAATACCACCTAATACGTCAAAAATCGTATGATATCCAAAGTGTACAAGACCAAAACCTATCCCCATGAGTACAATGCTGATTAAAATGCGGAGACGTGTGCTTGATATGTTGAAAGCGAACCAGCCATACACAATGGTTGCAAGTTGCATGTGCCCACTCGGAAAGGCAAATCCTGTCTTATGAAGAAACGGAGCGAGGGGCACTTGAAACGTAGCTTTGAGTGCAACGTTTATAATTAAACTAAAAAGCATGACGCATAATGCATCATAAAAGAGCTTCTTGTTTAAGAAAACAAATCCTAATGCAAGCATGGGGACAATAAATATAAAGTGGCTGAAGCTAAGAAAAAATCTGGCAACAACATCAATTGCTTGATGATCAAACATGAATATTATTCAATAGCACGTAATGTTCCATCCAAAAATATCAAACGAAAGGTGGGTTGATAAGGATCCGTGTTGTAAATCCATGTTACCGGTTTAGACTTGCTTTTAATGGTACGATTGATGAATGTTTGATTGACATGGGATGGGTTACCGCATGCGGAAAATACGGTATCGGCCAAATCACCCACTGCAAAAGAACGGTTATCACATACGCTGGATGCATTGGTACTTTCACCGTTAAAGCGAATTGCCGAGATTTTTTTATCGATGATATCGACTTCAAGGCTTGATCCTTGGGAACCTATGGGCAACGACCACATACGATATACAAGTTTGTAACCACGATAAACGGGATCGGGATTAAGTGTGGTATAAATAAGCTGGGTAACAGGGACTTGTTCTACCGCGGCTTGTTTTGATTGTTCTTTTGAGGTGGGCTCTCCGCAGGCAGCAAGTGCTTCGGATTCCGTCATGCCTATGCGAACATAGCCATGGTTTTGTGGGCAATAAAAAGGTTTTTGCTCCGCAAAACTTGGTACAGTGATAAAAAAAAGACTTAGCAGGGCGATCTTCTTAAAGCATGTGGTCATCTGTACACCCGTTCAAGAGGAATAGATTCTTTTTATTATAGCTCAGGTTTACCAAAAATACCCTGTCCAATACGAATCCAGGTGCTGCCGGCACGGATGGCGGCTTTAAAATCATGACTCATCCCCATAGAAAGCGTATCGAGTGTTATATTCAGGTGTTTACTTAATTTGTCTTGCTCATGTGCAAAGCTTATAAATTGTGCGTAAGACGCGTGTTCATTCGTGCATGGTTTGGGAATCATCATAAGGCCGCGTAAGCGTAAGCGTGGAAGGGTTATAACTGTACGTGCAAGCGTTTCAAGCTCATCTAAGCTAACACCTGATTTTGTTGGTTCGTTATCTAAATTCACTTGCAGACATACATTGAGATGAGGAAGTGTTTCTGGACGTGCATGATTTAGCATGTCAGCAATATTCTCGCGGCAGAGACTGTGAACCCAGCTAAAATTTTTTGCGATGTGCTTGGCTTTATTGCTTTGTATTGGTCCAATAAAATGCCAGCAGATAGGCAAGCCTTCTAGGATATGCATTTTGTCACGCGCTTCTTGCCAAATGCTTTCACCGAAGTGACGTAAACCTGCATTGAATGCTTCTTGGATGGCAGGTGCAGCATGTTTTTTGCTTACAGCAAGCACCTGTGTTGAATGAGGTGTTCGCCCAGTTTCAATTTCCGTAAAGCGTATGGTTTCACGGAGGTGCTGTACACGCGTTTTGATGTTGCTCGACATGATAACTTAACGAGCATTTTTTTGATGAATAATTAAGTCTTGAATGCCTGCTTCAGCGAGTGACAGCATGGTGTTGAGATCATCGCGACTAAAGCTATTATCTTCAGCGGTGCCTTGGATTTCGATAAAATGTCCGGCCTCGTTCATGACAACATTCATGTCTGTTTCGGCCAGGACATCTTCGGCGTAGTCTAAGTCAAGCACAGGCTTCCCTCGATAGATGCCGACCGAAACAGCGGCAACGTAATTAAACGCAGGTGCTTTTTTTAATTTATGGTTTGTTACGAGCCAATCGATGGCATCACGCAGGGCAACGCAGGCGCCAGTGATGGCTGCTGTTCGTGTACCACCATCGGCTTGAATCACGTCACAATCAAGGGTAATCGTACGTTCGCCGAGAGCCTTCAAGTCCACACACATACGCAATGATCGGCCGATGAGGCGTTGAATTTCGAGGGTTCTTCCGCCTTGTTTGCCGCGGCTTGCTTCGCGATCGTTACGATCATGCGTTGCGCGGGGGAGCATACCGTATTCTGCTGTAATCCAGCCCTGGTTTTTTCCTTTTAGGAAACGAGGAACACTTTCTAGCACGGAGGCCGTGCAGAGTACACGGGTTCCACCGAACTCAATCAAGACCGAACCTTCAGCATGTTGTGTATATTGTCGTGTCATTTTTATTGTTCTGAGTTGATTTGGTTCACGGTGACTCGGGCGCATGGTAAAATCCTTGGATAGAAGTTCGTTTGTTTATGCCGCAAAGTATAAACGTTTCATCGGGTAGATGCACCTGACGCATACGTAAAACATCAGGCGTGTAAAATTTTGGAGAATGTTGTGATTGAACAAGCGCGTGGGAGTCTTTTCATTGTAGCGGCTCCGTCTGGGGGCGGAAAAACAAGTTTAGTTAAAAACCTTGTTGAGAACATGCAGGGTATTACGGTATCTGTTTCGCATACGACACGAGACAAACGTCCTGGTGAAAAACACGGAGTGCACTACTTTTTTATTGATGAACCTACATTTTTAGATATGGCACGTGCGGATGAATTTATTGAGTATGCCTGGGTTTTTGATTGTTTGTATGGCACCTCTGCTGTGCAAATACAAAAACAACTTGAACAAGGGCTAGATGTTGTTTTAGATATTGATTGGCAGGGCGCTGCTCAAATTAAGCAAATTTTTCCGGATGCTGTGAGTGTTTTTATTGTTCCACCATCCTTGGAAATTTTAAAGCAGCGTCTTTTGAACAGGCAGCGTGATAATGCCGATGTTATTGAAGACAGGATGCAGCGTGCTCGTGATGAAATGAGTCATTATGCTGAATTTAATTATTTGATTGTGAACGATGATTTTGGTAAGGCATTGATTGAACTGGAGGCAATTGTACGTGCAAACCGCCTGAGGGTAGCAAAACAAATGCAAAAGCAGCAAGCATTGCTTTCATTTTTGCTTGCATCACAGTAAACTAGACTGTTTTTTTGAATTTGATCTTAAAAAAAGGGTAAATTATGGCACGTGTTACGGTTGAGGATTGTCTAGAGCATGTAGACAATCGGTTTGAGTTAGTCATGGTAGCAGCAAAACGCGCGCGACAAATTGCTGTTCATGGAGAACAGCCTATGGTTGAGTGGGATAATGATAAACCTACCGTGGTCGCACTTCGTGAAATTTCGGAAGGTTTAATAACGTCAGCTATTCTCAACGAAGATTAATGCTTTTTCAGCGAGGCCGACATGAACGAAAGCGTCAATGTAGAGCACTTTAAAGCACTGCACGACGAATTGTTGTGTTACCTTGACCCTGAGCACGTTGAGCTCTGCCGCCAAGCGTATGAACTTGCTGAGCAAGGTCATTCAGGCCAAATGCGTCGTTCAGGTGAGCCATACATTACACACCCTGTTGCTGCAGCATTAATCCTTGCGAACATGCGTTTGGATTATCAAACCATTATGGCGACGTTGCTCCATGATGTTATTGAAGATACCTCAGTGAGTCATGACACCGTGGTTCATCGGTTTGGCGAAGAGGTGGCCGCGCTTGTTGATGGCGTCACAAAATTAACTAAAATTAAATTTGAATCACGTGCGGAGGCTCAAGCTGAGAATTTTCGTAAGATGATTCTTGCGATGGTCAAAGATATTCGTGTGATTTTAGTTAAACTTGCTGATCGTCTACATAACATGCAAACCTTAGGCGTGATGCCTGCCTCTAAACGTCATCGTATTGCGATTGAAACCCTCGAAATTTATGCGCCCATTGCTAACCGTCTTGGCATGCATGCGATGTATACAGGGTTAGAAGATCTCGGTTTTAAAGCGCTTTACCCTATGCGTTATCGAGCGCTCAAATCAGCGGTTGAAAAAGCTCGCGGTCATCGACGTGAATTAACACAGCGTATTGAGCAGGATTTACAGCAAGCACTTGATAAGCTTTCTATTCCATATAAGCATGTGTTTGGCCGTCAAAAACATTTATACAGTTTATATCGAAAAATGCGTTCTAAAAAAGTCGCTTTTTCTGAAATCATTGATGTTTTTGCGTTTCGTGTTATTACGGAAGATATTGATGGTTGTTACCGTGCTCTTGGTGCATTGCACCGAACTTACAAACCTGTTCCTCAGCGTTTTAAAGATTACATAGGCATTCCTAAAGTCAATGGTTACCAGTCGTTGCATACAACCTTGTTTGGTCCCTTTGGTGTTCCTCTAGAGGTTCAAATTAGGACACGTGACATGGATAGCGTTGCTGATAACGGTGTGGCTGCACATTGGATTTATAAATCATCAGGCGCTGAAGTTAATGAAGCACAATTGCGCGCGCGTGAGTGGGTCAAACGTTTGCTTGATTTGCAGCGAAATACAGGTGATTCATTGGAGTTTATTGAAAACGTTAAAATTGATTTATTTCCAGATGAAGTGTATGTCTTTACGCCTAAGGGGCATATTATGGAGCTTCCTAAAGGTGCAACACCCGTTGATTTTGCATACGCGGTGCATTCAGATGTCGGTAACAGTTGTGTGGCGGCTAAAGTGAATCGTCGTTTGGTACCCTTGAGTATACCGTTAACGAATGGACAAACGGTTGAAATTATTACAGGAAATGAAGCGCATCCAAACCCTTCATGGCTTAATTTTGTGGTGACAGGTAAAGCACGTAGTAATGTTCGTAATTTCTTAAAAAGTCAACAACGTGCCGAATCGGTAAAAATGGGAAAACGTCTTTTAGAACACGCATTTTTAGAACTATCAAGTGATTACAGTAAAGTTCCTGAGGAATCGATGGAGGCTTTGCTGCGCGATTTGCACGTGAAGACATTGGGAGATTTATTGTATGCTGTAGGTATTGGCAATCAAATGCCCATGGTCATTGCTAAGCGTTTAGTCTTAACACAAAATGGTGGTGCATTTGAGGCTTCTTCAGATGGTGACCCGCTAGCCATCAAGGGAACGGAAGGTATGGTTATTCATTTTGCTGAATGCTGTCAGCCGATTCCAGGAGATAATATTGTTGGTCGTTTTCAACAAGGATGTGGTATTTTGGTTCATTCAAGTGATTGTTTAGTTGTTAATCAAGGACGTACTAGCCCAGAACAGTTTGTCTCGATGCGTTGGGACGAACAGGTTCAAGGTGATTTTTGGGTTGATATTACGGTGGAGGTTGTGAATCAACGAGGTATGCTCGCGATGCTCGCAACAGCTATTTCTGAGGCAGAATCAAACATTGGTAATATTAGTGTTGATCCACGCGATGGTCGTCATAATGCAGTGACGTTTTCTGTCAGTGTACAAAGTCGAACGCATTTGGCGCGGGTGATGCGCCGTTTACGAGCGAATAAAAGAGTCACGCGAATTTACCGTAATAAGCAGGGGATATCATGAAGATGGTCATACAAACAGCAAAAGCTCCAGAAGTTATGGGTACGTATAGTCAGGCGATGCGTGCAGGTACAACGATTTATTTATCGGGTCAAATGCCTCTTGATCCAAATACGATGGATTTATGCTCTGAAGAAATTGATGCACAAATAACGCAAGTTTTTGATAATCTGGCCGCAGTATGTGAGGCAGCAGGCGGAAGTCTTCAGGATGTAGTTAAACTGACTGTATATTTGAAAGATTTAACACATACGCCACGCGTCAACGATGTGATGGCACGTTATTTTTCGATGCCTTATCCAGCGCGAACAGCCTTGGGCGTTACTGCATTGCCACGTGGAGCACGTGTGGGTATCGATGCCATCATGGTTGGTGCCGCAGGAGCATCATAAAAGGTAAGATGATATGGGGCTTGTACTTTTTTTAGTGGTTTTTTCTGCTATTTTTGTTGCTTTTACCAATGAGATTGCGACATGGCTTAAGAAAGTATTGTCGGTGACGTGGGTGCGCGTGTGTGTACCCATGGTGCTCATATCATGTTTGTGGGTTTGGTTTGATGAAGAGGTGCTTTGGGTATTAGAGTACTTGCAACAAAATCTTCATTTTTTTACAGCAAAATTTGCGGTGCTGTTACCTCATCAACTCATGTGGTCAGTTGCTCGTGTTTTAATTTTGTATCTTTCGGCAAGTATTCCTGCCTGGCTGTTTTATTGGAAACTCAGTCGAGATGATAGTTCTTTTGGTAAATACATGCCTCGTCTTGCAAAGCTTTATGCGTTCAGCTGGGTGTTTTTCTCGGTGCTTATTTTGGCTTGATTATTTGTTGTTATATCTATTTGATGTTATTTGAATGTGGCTCATTTTCGTCTTGTATTTCTTCTGATGGATGAGGTGTTTCTTTATTTTTAAGTTCTTGGAGTGATGCTTTGAAGTCTGAAAACGATTGTGAGGTTGTGTTTATACTCTCATTATTTTTAATAACAAACCGTTTTTTTTCTTCTGTGAGTCCATCCAATATACAGTTAAAATCTTCATCAGATTGAATGAGCTTGAATAAATCACTCCCTGCTATATTAATAATAGGTGTTAATTGCTTTATTGATAAATGGTTGAGGATATCATGAAAATTATCTAATGAACTTATAATGTTGGGTAAATCTTGTTTTAGCTTCCCGCAAACATCAGCAATTTTCTCTGGCGATAAATAGTGAACGAAGGACAAAAAATCATGATTAGATTTGATGATATTCGTTAATTGGGGTTCCATGAGAGCAAACGTTTCTGTGCGTTGCTTTTCCGAAAGAATCGACAATATATTACCAAAATCATCAGCTGATTGGATGATTTCTGTCAATTGAGGCCGTATCAGAGCAAACGCTTCTGCGCGTTGTTGTTCAAAAACATCCGTGGGTTGAACTGCTGACAGAGACACTAAAAAATGATAAAAATCATAACCTTCTCTGACGATGCTTGTTAATTGAGGCTTTACCAAATCAAACGCTTCCATACGTTGTTTTTCTGAAAGAGTTCGTAAAACAACATCAAAATCAAAGATTGATTGAATGACTTCCGTTAACGTTGGTTTCATGTGTTTAAAAACGATTGTGCGCACCTCTTTTGAAAGAGGTTTAAAAAAAGAAGCAAAATTACGGACGTTTGTGACGTTACTTGTATTACATAAATGCTGAATATTTTCATTAAATAAACGTTGAGTAATTGTTATCTTTTCCGTATTTTTAGCGAATGACATAATGTCTTTAGGAAATGTTATGCCCTCTTCAATGACATCTATATGACCATCATAAAATATACGCTTTATGGTTTCCGGGGTCGGTATAACTCCTTGGTTGATCAATGTGTTAAAAAGCTTTGCGTCTTTCTTGAGGTACGCCTGGTGGAGAATACCCTCACAATTTTTAATTAAAAACTGTCTTTTTTCTTCTTTGAGTCCTGCCAATGTATGGTTAAAATCTTGATCAGATTTTATGATCTTGGATAATAATTCGTCTCCCATCGCATGAATCATGGGTGCGAGCTGTTTTACTGATAGCGTGTTGAGGATATTACAAAATTTTTCTGCCGATTCTATAATGTATGGTAAATCTTGTCTCAGTACCTCGCAAATTTTGTCAATTCTCTCCGGCGGTAAATAGCCAATTATATTTAATAATTTAACATCAGAATCTACAATGTCTGATAATTGTTCCCCGATGTTATCGAGCATTACTATGTACTGTTCTTCGGATAGATTTTTTAAAGCTTCACTACAATTTTGACGTGATTTGATGAGTAAAAGTAGCTTATCTGTTAATGTTTTTGTCTTAATATCACCAGAATTTAATAGAAACGACAGGTTTTGTGGATGCTTAGAATAACATGAGTTAGTAACTGGTTTTGTACTTTCATATCTTGCAAACATGTAGATATATTTTCTGATGTCATAAAAGGTATGATAGCAAGAAGTGTTGGAATATCTTGCTTAAGTTCAGAAATAAACATCGAGCCTCGTGTTTTAATGAGGTCATTTTTTATTGTACGATCGCTTAGAAATTGAATGATTTTTTTAAAAGTATCATATTTTGAGTCTTGTGGAAGTTGATTAAGGTGCTTGAGAAAAGACTGCTTCGCAGCTTCATTCGGTGGATTAAAATAATTTATCGCCTGAACAAGTTCTTCGGTTGTTTCAAACAAATCGTGCATATTCCAATCTTTGGATAATGCATCAGGGTTCATAAGAGCATCTATGCGCACATCTTCCCCTGCTGTGAATTCAAAATATTGTTGTTCTTTTACGTCATGCCATAGCATTTTTCTCAGATTAGGCCAATTAATATCGGTAATACCTTCTTCGTTTCCAATAAAAAATTTTGTTGTGAACGATTCGTTTGCGGCTGTGAGCCTTGCTCGGATATTTGTATTAAAAGAAGCTATTTTTGATATGTAATTTAATTTGATTTCTTCAAGTGATTTTTTTTGCTCTGTGCTGAGGTTATCAATCTTTGTTTGTACCCGACTTAGAAAGGTCTGAGGCATTTTCACATGAGATGTTTTAAGAACAACATGAATCTCATTGTCTGAAAGTCCCAGTCTATTTAAGGCATTTTTTGCACGCGAGAGTATTATGGATTTTTCATTATTTTGCTTATTTAAAGCGTCCTGTGCATCTTGTAACTCATAAACCGCCGGATGATTTTTAAAAAGTTGCTTTAGAGAATTTTCTATTTTGGTTTGCTCAGCAGAGGGGTAGGTGGCATCTTTGGGGCCTTCGTAACCCGAGCTGTCTAATTGTCCCCTTAACTGGTCTTCTAAACCCTGCAACATTGGTAAAACACGACATTCTTTTTTAAACGCGGTTTGTAATGCCTCTTCAATTTTATGATCAGGCACCTTGTCAGATAAGTGATTTAGGTAACGATCGTCTGGATTTAATGCATGGACCCCATAACCTAAAATATCTGCTCGAACAAAGCAGCGATTATTTACGTGGACATCGTCAGACAATTGGGAGGCTACGCGTGTGACAATATCGTGACGTACGCGGTAGAGTAAATCATTGATGTTCTTGGCTGCATAAAAACTATCAACAACAGCATTTACACCGTTATGAAATCCAGGGGTACATTCCTCAGCGCGTTCTTGTAGTTTGAGCGCGATTATTTTTTTTTCAGACTCACTTGTGTTCGGATTTTCTAATTTATCGAAAATGATTTTGAGCCCTTGAAGCACAGTGTTTTTGAGCGCGTAAGTAGAATCGTTACCGACATGATTTTTCATGTTTTTTGAAAAATTTTCACGTACGGATTCGTCTATCAATTGACTCACAGACCTAATTAAGGACTTTAACTCATCCTCAGTTATTTTTTCTCCGGAGCCTTTTTGATTATCCGGGGGTGAGACAAAGGCTGTCTTTGTAATGATGATCATAGGTGGCTCACTATTGTTTCATTGTTGAATTATAGAACATGGTGAGCCATTTTATTTCTTTATTTTGTCAAGTCCGTGTTTTAATTTTCTTAATTGTTATTTAAAAGAACATTATGTAGGCTTAATTAAGCCGCTTTTTTCTCTTGCCCTTTTTGTGGTACAGCAATCACTTGCATGATACCAAGCGCGCCCGATTTTTTAAGAGCAATCAGTAAATCTACATTTAAGGCCTGGAGCAATTGCTTATCTTTATTTTGATAAGTAACTTTGAGTGGCATGGAGACTTTCCATTGTTTTTCTTTGATATTTTCGATGTGTATTTCACCATTAATTTGACTGGTTACGTGTAGGCTTTGTGAGCGAATAGCTTCAAGATTTCCTGATGTTTTAAGGGCTTCTTTGAATGCCTTCCAACCTTGGTCGGTGTAGCATGATTGAAGTGCTTTGAGTTCTGTATTAATGTTTTCTGGTACAAATTGAAATGATTGCACCAAAGCTTTTTCTGCCCAGGCTTTTAAAAGCGCTGACTCAACAGATTCCACACCTTTAGGAAATTGATACTGGCAGTTTATCATTGCTGGTGTTGGTGATGCTGCCTCGGGAATTGGTTGAGGTAAGTTTTCTTCGGCAAAGCTTAGGGAAGGTATAATCACAAGTAAAGCGATGGCAAGTGAGATTTTTTTCATAGGAACGGCTCCTTTGTTCGCATTATCTGAAATAGCTTTTGTGTAAGGTTCTCCTGTTATCATGTATGAAATTAAGTGATTTCGCCAGCTTTTCATGTCAATCCATGTACTTAAACACATGGATTGACATAAAGGCCTGTATTTTAACGGGAGAGAGAAGGCGTTGTATGTGTATCCAATAATAAGCCAGCTTCGTTTTGCCTGATGAGTTCACACATATGTTTTCGCCTGACGTCAGGTTCATGATAATCAAAAGCTGGGCTTAAGTTAAACTTTTGTATGTATACGCCCATAATGGGAGGGGGGGAGTTTATACGTCTATTTTTATATAAGATGGAAACATCTTCGAACGCCGATGCATTTTCTACAGCTTCCATCTCCTCAGAAGAAAACTGATTGTATACACGGTGCCTTTTATTGGGATAAAGCAAATAAAAATTTTCTCGAAAAAAAAGTTTGAAATCTTTTATGCTTAGGTCAGATATCGCTTCTGAGTCATAAATATAAAGTCTGTCGCAATCACAATCTTTTTCATAAGCAATGGCATAAATGATGGGATAAAATTTGTCTTTAGACATGAACTGGTCGCACATGAGAGCAATACCGCGTGTTGATACGGGTGTGTCGCGAATAAAGTCCTGAAACGCCTCTTTCGTTGTAATTAACGGGATCTGCATGCCCTTAATTTCAAGTAATTTTTCAAGACCCTGGGGTGTAAAGTTACGGTATTCTGTACGCGATAATTTTAAATTTGCGCCGTAATTTCCTGGGCCGCCAGGACCATAATCGCAGTGATAGATAGGGTTAATCAGCGTTTGTAACGATGGATTTTTTAAAAGATACAAGTTTAATGCTTTATTGTAGGCAAGGGAGTTAACATCAGGGTTATTTAAGAGAGTGTCCAGGTGAGAATCAGTTGCGCCAAAGTGAGTCCTGAGTTGAATTTTGAGGTGCGTTTGAGTTTATATATTTAAATAAAGTGTACATCATCGTATCTCCAAGTATTCAATCAACCTGATGTTGATTGATGAACTTTTAATATATCGAACTGTTGTAAAAAATACAACATGCCTTTGTTGGGATGAAAACTTTTAGTTTTTAATCCGACACAAAGGCTGAAAATTACAGGTTTGACACGTGCTTTTTTTGATAGGGCGTGGCACGCTGTGGCCTGTTTGAAATTCATGAGCAAGCGTGATGAGTCGCTGATGCCATGTATGTTGGTAGGTTGACCAGGATTCATCGTGTTGTATGGATTTGATTCCTTGAAGATCTGAAGTTTCTTCGGTAAGACCGCGGCAGGTGGTTTGGCCATTTTTGAGTTCGACAAACAACAAGCCACGAATGGCGTTATCTAGTAGAGCGTACACAAGCAATTGAGGGGATTCAGGACGTTCTTCATGCCAGGGCAAAGGCGAAGGTATCCGGCTTTTATAATCGATAACCCATTTCTCACCACTGTAGAGGCGATCGATTCGGTCAACCCGTACCCGAAATTCAAGGTCTCCTAATGTGAGGTGAAATGTGGCTTCGATAGCCTCGATATCAAATGCAGGGCGGGATTTATCCCAGGAAAGGCAAGCGTGAACCAAGCGTTTTAAACGTTCCTGCTCAACGGTTTGAATCAGCTCAGGAAACGACGTGGGCTTATAAGCTTTGACTGGCAAAAGTGCTTCGTGTATGGCTGCATCAATAGCATGTTCAAGGGTTACCGCATGGCACATAATCAGTGCGCGCTGAGTTTTTAAATGCCCCCAAAGACGCTCTAGAACCTGATGAATAACTTGCCCGCGAAGCATGGCGTCAGGGCCTTCAGTTGGGTCCGGTTGTGTTGTTGCTTGGAGACGATGTGCTGCAAAGGCTTTAAAAGGGCATTGTGCTTGGTCTGCAAGACGCGCTGTGCCCCCGGTACGCGAATCTTGCTCGGTTAAGGGATAGTTGTAAGGCTCTTGTTCGGTTAGTAGCAGGACGGGGCGCGTGATATCGATCGGTGTGCGTGTTTTTGGTAGTTCTGGGTAATTAGTAATTAGCGGGCTGGGTAAAGCGGGCATATCTCCCACAAGTATCGGGTAACTGAAAACCTGCTCAAAGCTTGCAAGCTGTAGGCGAGAAAGACGTTTTTCGGCAAGGCGTTGCTCGCGTGAAGCATTGGCGTAAGGCATGTCGAGAT
>Ga0207895_1000618_pt1 | contig 14196 bp, 9 predicted proteins | sample MalvirmetaMSP112_FD_184230 | JGI IMG/M metagenome (GOLD analysis project Ga0207895, IMG submission 184230) | Marine viral communities from the Deep Pacific Ocean - MSP112 (SPAdes) | ecosystem: Environmental > Aquatic > Marine > Oceanic | place: Pacific Ocean | collected 2011-05-24 | reverse complement strand
AATCTGGATGTACGGCCTGATGGCCGTTCTGGGCCTGCTGGCCCTTCCGGCATTGCTGTTGCCGAAATCGGTGACGTTCTGGGCGATCAGCCTGTATGCGCGCGGCCTGATCTGGGGGCTGAAAGTGTTTTGCGGCATCAGCGTGGAAATACGCGGCCGCCAGAACATGCCGCGTGGTACGGTGCTTTATGCGGGCAAGCACAATTGCATGCTGGACGTGTTCATTCCTTTCCTCGTGATGCCTGCACCGGCGATCATCCTGAAGCAGGAATTGCTGTGGTATCCGTTCCTTGGCTGGTATGCGCTGAAGGCGGCGATGATCCCGATTGACCGAGCGGGGAATACGAGAACGCTGAAGAAGATGGTCGCAGCTGCAAGGGAGCGCGCCGACGATGGTCGCCAGATCGTGATCTTCCCGGAAGGGACACGCACGGTGCCAGGGGCCGAGCCTGCCTACCATGCGGCCGGTATTTCGGCGCTCGCCAAGGGTATTGAGGCGCCCATCCTGCCGGTGGCGACAAATGCTGGCCTGTGTTGGCCGGGTCGGGGAGTGAAGCGCAGCAAGGGGACGATCATCTACGAGATCCTGCCGCCCATTCCGGCGGGCCTGCCACGCAAGGAATTGATGAGCCGGCTGCAATCGGAACTCGAGACCGCATCAGACGCTCTTGTTGCCGAGGGCCGTACCGTGCAGGGTCGCCTCGCCCACTAACTCGCTTCAGGACACGTCAATGGTCGAGCCCTCCACTTCTCGGAAAAAATCTCGGTTCTGGCTCTATGCGCCATTTGTCCTGCTGCTGATCCTCGTCGGCGCATGGACAGCCTATTGGTTCATAGCGAAAGACCAACTCGACAAGGGCATTGATGAATGGATAGCGGCAGAACGTGCCAATGGCGCTGAGCTTGAATATTCCTCCAAGTCGTTGGGCGGGTTTCCCTATCGGTTCGAGCTGGTCGTGAACGATCCGGTCTACCAGCCGGCCGGTGCGCCCCGCTGGGAAGGTGAGCAATTGCGCCTCGTCATGCAGCCCTGGAACTGGCAGCATGTCATCGCCTATTCGCCGGGTCGGAACCTGCTAACGGAGGCAGGCGGGCTTCGTCAGACCGTGACACTGGACAAGACATCCGCCGCTAGCCTCTCTTGGAACAGCGACACGATTGAGCGCATCGGCCTGCAAATGGGCAATGCGACGGCGCTGATCGATGGCGAGACCTATGCGACAACCGGGTTTTCCCTGAACCTGAAACCGCGTGAAGGCGCAGAAGATGATTTGATGATCGCCCTGCAATGGGACCGGCTGACCATCAATGCAGCCCCGCAAGGCGCAGAGTTTCTTGGCGACACGATCGGACCTTCACGTCTGATCGGCGAAGTGCGCAGCTTCTTTCCGGCCTGGATTCGCAGCGGCGGCAATCCGGAACGCTTCCATCGCGCGCTCGTGCAGGAAGATGGCGCAGTCGAAATTGCGCAAGGTCTGCTTGATTGGGGCCCGCTGGATCTCGGCGTAAAGGGCGACATCAAGTTTGATGACGGCCTGGCGCATGGCTCTCTGGGCATGCGGATAGAAAGTGCGGACGAGTTGCGCGACGCGCTGGATGCCTCCGGCCAGTTGGGACAGCAGGAAAATGCCATGCTGACCATGCTGGAAACCTCATCTGCGGATGGTGGCTTCCTGACCTTCACCATCAAGGACAGTGAAGTGAGGATGGGTCTGATCCCGGTCGGCACACTGCCAGAGCCGGGCTATTGACGGCGCCCTCGCGGCGGGTGCTGAGCGCGGCCTGCGAGACACTGGCCGCTGCAGACCCCGCATTGGCGAGAGCCTATGACGAACTGGGTATTCCGGAATGGCGGGTGGGCGAACCCTGCTATGCGGCGCTCTGCCGGCTGATTTCCTATCAACAACTCTCTACTACGGCTGCCGGCAGAATCTGGGAACGCACCCAGGCGATGTTTGGCGAAGTGACGCCGGTGGCTGTTCTGGCTGCGGATCCCGAAGATATTCGGGCGTGTGGCATGTCCCGCCCCAAGGTTCAGCACATGATCTCGATTGCCGAGGCGATGACCACAGGCAGGCTCGACCTTGAGCGTGTTTGCACTTCTGATCTGGATGTTGCGCGCAAGGAATTGATCTCGGTGAAGGGAATCGGCCCGTGGACTGCGGAATTGTTCCTGCTCTATTCGGTCGGCGCGACGGACGCTTTCCCGGTGGGTGATGTTGGCTTGATGGAGGCGCACAAGCTGCTTCTGGAGGTCGAAACCCGTATGGAAATCAAGGAATTCACTGCGCATGCCGAGTGCTGGCGGCCCTATCGCGGCGTGGCGGCACATCTGCTCTGGGGCTGGATCAATGACCGGCGCGCCAAGGCGGCCCAGCCGAGCCCTCAGGCCTGACCATCTGGACAGCGTTGCAAAACGCCGCAACTGTCATAATCTCATAATGTGAATCACCTAAAGCAGGGGCGAGACGAAAAGGAGCTACGCCTTCAGTCGGTTCGAACAGACATATCTTCTCAGTGTCATGGAGGTGACCCATGGCTGAGATCATTTCGGCCCCCCCGAGCGGCCGGCCCGCTCTCGTATTGAACGCTGATTTTCGGCCGCTCTCTTATTATCCCCTTTCTTTGTGGCCCTGGCAGGAAGTGGTGAAAGCCGTGTTCCTCGACCGTGTCGATATCATCGCCGAGTATGATTATGTCGTCCGCAGCCCGAGCACGGAGTTCCGCCTGCCCAGCGTTATCGCGCTAAGGGATTTTGTTCGGCAGGACCGCCCGCCAGCTTTTACCCGCTTTAATGTCTTCCTGCGCGACGGTTTCGAGTGCGCCTATTGCGGCACGTCGGAGCATCTGACCTTCGACCATGTCATCCCGCGCTCCAAGGGCGGTCGGACAACATGGGAAAACATCGTCGCCGCCTGCAGCCCCTGCAATCTTCGCAAGGGCGGAAAATTGCTCAAGCATACCGACATGCAGCTGATGCGGCGCCCGGCGCGGCCAAACAATTACCAGCTTCAGGAGATTGGCCGAAAATTCCCGCCCAACCACCTGCATGAGACCTGGATGGATTATCTCTATTGGGACATCGAACTGGAAGGCTGACCGAAGGGGTTAGTGCCAGTCATAGGCAAGGCGCGCCTGTTCGATATGGTCGAGCTTTGCGTGCAAAGCTGACCAGTCGTCCGACTCGGCAATGGGCGCCCAGACCGCCTCGACTTCATCGATCACCAGGCTGACCGGGGCAGGGGCCTGGAAGTAGGCGTGGTGAAGGCGTTCGGGCCGGACCGGGCTACGAGCGACCAGCGCGTCCCGCACAGGCGAAAACCGGTCTTCCTTGTAGAGCGCAGCCTGGGGTGAGGCGTCGGCCCGCGAGGTGCTTTCATGCCCGCCAAACCAGTCAAAGAAGGTTTGCGGCCAGCTCGCACCTGTCTCGGTCATCCACGCGTAGAATGCCTGCAGGAACTCCGTATCCGCATCAGGATCACCGAATGGTGCAATGCCGAGCATGGCATGAGTGTGAGAAATGAAACTTTCCTGATAGGCGCGTTCATAAGGCTTGAGACCAGTGGCGAGGTCTTCCGCCCCAGCGAGGGGCAAGAGGGCGGAGGCGAGTTGTTGGAGTGCCCATCCACCCTGCAGGGGTTGGCGCCCGAAACGGTATAGACCCTGCTGGTCGAAATAGGCGGCGGTGAAGTTCGGATCGGAAATCGGCAGGAACCGCCACGGACCGAAATCGAATGTCTCGCCGGTAATATTGAAATTGTCCGTGTTCATCACGCCATGCACGAAACCAGCGGTCATCCATTGCCCGATCATGTGACCGGTCGCGGATGCTATGGCCGAGAGCATGTTTACCGTCTTGCGACTGACATCCTCATCCTTCGCCAGAGGATGGAAGTTCGTCACCACATAGTCGACGAGCCGGGCCAGATCATCTGGCTGTTCGAGATAGGCGAGGCGCTGGAAGCTGCCGAAGCGGATGTGACTGTGTGACAGGCGAGTGAGTACGGCAGAGCGAGTCGGGGAGGGTTCATCGTTCCGGGCCAGCTGTTCGCCGGTCTCTATCAGGGCGAACGGCTTGGACGTGTTTACGCCAAGGGCTTCGAGGTAATTCGCGGCAAGAATCTCGCGCACGCCACCCTTGAGCGTCAGGCGGCCATCGCCTTGGCGACTCCATGGCGTCTGACCAGAGCCCTTCGTACCTAGATCGAGCAGGCGTGAGCCCGTGTCGCGGACCTGTGCAAACAGGAAGCCGCGTCCATCGCCCAGTTGCGGATTGTAGGTGCCGAACTGGTGGCCATGATAGCGCAGGGCGAGGGGCTGTTGCAGATTTTCGGGCAGGGGCGTGAACTGGCCGAAATGGGTGGCTTGATCAGCCGCATCCAGATCGCCCAGACCTACCTCGTTAGCCCAACGCGTGTTCCAGTACCGTACTGAATGTTTCGGGAAATCCGCAGAATCGACGGGATCGCCTATAAAGTTGGCTATGGCGAGAATGGGGGGTGTCTGGGTCATGCGCTCTCACATAGGGCCTGAATGAAGAAAGGGCGACCCGCCGGGCCGCCCTTTCCGAAAAGATTGAGAAGAACTGATCCTAGTATTCGTAGGTCAGTTCGAGGCCAACAAGGCGACCTTTCTTGAGCGGGGAGAACGTACCACCGGCCGGAAGGGCCTGGTAAGTATAGTTCACACCGGTCGAGAGCGGGCCCGGGAAGGGCAGCTGGGTGTCGTTACCCGCCTGAACTTCGTCGAGCAGGTTCTTGCCGTAGATCGATGCAGCAAGGCCGTCGACAGGCGTTTCCCAGGTCAGGTTCGCGTCCAGCATGTTGGCGGACTGAACCCAGCCGAAGTTGCTGTCTGTATACGCGATGCGATCGCGATACTGGTAGTTCACCTGGCCGATGAGCGCACCGGAATCACCCAGATCGACATCCTTGATCAGGCCAACGCCCCAAGTTGCCTGTGGCACGCGTGGGAGGTCGAGTGCGAGATCGCTGTCACCAACAACACCGTCCGCATCGAGATCGAAGAACACGTCATCATAGGACGCATCGATCATGCCGACATTGAACGTGGCGAGCCAGGAGTCTGCGAAGGCAACTCGGCCATCCACTTCAACGCCCGTGATGGACGCATCGGCAGTGTTGATGATGTTCTGGACCACGCCGGATGAACCAGCGGTGTTGACCTCACGCTGCATGTTCTGGATTTCCGTGTGGAACACGGCACCGTTGACCTGGATACGACCGTCTTCACTGCTGGTCTTGAAACCAGCTTCGAAGGCGTCGACTTCTTCCTCATCAAATCCGAAATCGCCGGTCTCGGCCACGAACTGGTAGAAGATCGGGATATCGGTGATCCGGAAGTTGTAACCACCAGAGCGGAAGCCTTTGGTGTAGTGACCATAGGTCTGCAGATTGTCGTTCCAGAAATACTGCACGCCGACTTTCGGTGTCCAGTTCGACCATTCATTGCTGTCGCTGAAACCGTTCGGCTCCTGTGCGGCCCCGCCGGTGATCAAGGAGATCAGCGCGTTGGTGCCATCCGGCGAACAGGTGCCGCTGACGACAGAACATTCGCCGCGTGGGCGGATGTAGACGACGTCTGCGTCTTTCTCTTCGTTAGAATAGCGAAGGCCGACAGTACCAACCAGCTTGTCCGTGAAGGCGTAATCGACGTTGGCGAACGCGCCCCAGACCGTGTGATCCTGACGTCCACCACCATAGAAGCCCCACGGAATCGATGCCGGCAGGGTTGCCGGGCGGGTCGTCGGCAGGTTGCGTGTTTCAGTGTAGGCGATTTCCTGCTCGAAATAGTACAGGCCTGTCGTCACGTCTGCTTTGCCGAACGTACCGGCGTAACGCAGTTCGTCAGAGATCTGCTCCTGTGTCAGCTCTGCACCGGAGTGGAAGAGCGTGAACGGGGTCGCGTCAATATCGCCAACTGACTGGGAGTCGTAGTCACGATAGCCAATGATGTTGGTGATCCGGCCGTTGCCGAAATCGACATCATAGTCGGTGCGAAGGGAGCCGAAGATGGTTTCGGATTCTGCCAGACCTGGCTCGTTGATCGAGAAATCAAACGTGTCACGGTCGAAATAGGACCGGTTCTGGCCAGATGGGCCGTCGCCGCGGCTGTCTGTGTATTCGATCTTGCCGAGAAAGGAGAGACGCTCGGTTGGCGTGAATTCCAGCGCGCCGCGATAGGTCGCGGTCTGGAGTTCGCCGTGATTGTCACCATTGTACTGGTTCTCGAAGTAGCCGGCATCGCTTGTATAGGAAGCGCCGATCTTGCCGTTCAGCACGCCTTCAATCAGCGGGCCGGAGACATAACCCTGCACAGTGGCGCTGGCGCCACCACGGTCTTCATCCACAGGGCCATCGACCTTGGCACCGAGCTTGTAGGTGAATTCGTCGGTCGGATTGCCTGAGTTGATGACAACCGCACCACCTGTTGTGTTGCGTCCGAAGAGCAGGCCCTGAGGACCGCGCAGGATCTCGATGCTGTCCACGTCGAACAGGTCGACGACAACGCCGCTGTTCACGCCGAGGTAGACACCGTCAACGAAGACACCGACGGCCGGGTCGATCGATGGGATGGACGAGTTCACGCCAAGACCACGAATGGCGAAGTTCGCCGTGCCGCGTGACGTGCCCACATCATCCAGCGAAACGTTCGGGGATGAGTAAGACAGGCTTTCCAGCGTTGTGACGTTCAGCGCGTCAAGAGTGTCGGAGTTGAAGGCCGTCACCGCGACGGGCACGTCCTGAACATTCTCGACATCTTTTTTCTTCGTGGCGGTCACGGTGACCGTTCCAAGCACGCGATCGATTGCCGATTCGCGCTCGGTTTCGGCTTCCTGAGCCTGAGCATTGGTCGCAATTAGAAGGACGGCAGAAGCCGTCGCAAACAACGATTGTTTGAGATGCATAGCAGTTTCCTGATTGTAATATTTTAGTTCCGGGAGGGTATTTCGGAGCCCGCTCTTGGTGGCGGGTACGATTAAAAATAATCGTTATTTCGATAGATTCAGCCTCAAATAACGAGACTGTCGGGGATTGTTTTTTACTGTAACATTTGCGCCACAATCGGGCCGTTTCCGACCCAATATGTTCAGAAATTGTGCAGGTCTGGATTACACGCCAAACATAGACAACGTTGTAATATGAGCTTCCTCAAAGGAAGGCGCGTCGATTTGTTGCGCCGCACAACAAAATTACCCTGTTTCCGTCCGGAAGCGAGCATATGCTGCCTGTGAGTGAGACATGAGCCGGACACCAGATCCGGTCGCTCACACCACGGGAGGAAGTATATGAAACACCAAATGAAAATGTGGATAAGTGCGTCTTGCGTTGCGCTGGCGGTCGGTATGCCCGCTGTCGCGCAGGAGGAAGACGGAAGCGAGCTGCGCCAGTCGACTGTCACCGTTACTGGCTCGCTGATCGCGGGTACGCCAGAAGATGCCGCGCTGCCAGTCGACGTGCTGACCGCTGCTGAATTGAAGCTTGAGGGTTCGCCATCGATAACGGAGCTGATCCGGAATCTCGGCGTGTCGTCAGGTGTTGATGGACAGACCAACCAGTTCGCCTCGAACGGCCTGGAAGGTACGTCCAACGTCAACCTCCGCGGGCTTGGCCCAGCCAGGACACTGGTCTTGATCAACGGACGCCGCCAGACCTATCACCCCTATTCGATTGGGGAGCAGGCGCAGCTCTTCGTAGATACCAATATGATCCCGAGCGCCGCTGTCGGCCGGATCGAAGTCCTGAAAGACGGCGCGGCCGCAATCTACGGATCTGATGCCATTGCCGGTGTTGTGAACTTTATTACGCGGTCCGACCTCGATGGTTTTGAAGTCGGCGGGGATTACTCGCAGTTCGACGGTACGGACGGCGACTACAACATCAATGCCGCCTACGGCATGCAGGGCGGAAGCTGGAACTGGGTGACGTCGGTCGGCTACAACTCACGTAGCGAAGTGCCGCTGCTCGAAAAAGACTGGGCGATCTTGCCTTATGCTGACAACCCTGTCGGTGGCTGGTCCTCACTTTCCAATCCGGGCCGCTATGTTGCGCTCGGTGCGACGGGTGTGATCGGCGCTGTGAATACAGAAGCAGGCTGTGTAGATGCTGGCGGGTTCATCAATCCGAACACCGCTCAGTGTAACTTCCAGTTCACGCAGTTTGACAATCTGGTTGAGGAAGAAGAACGCTACCAGGTGTTCTCTGAGTACAACCGCACATTCGAGAATGGCGTGGATCTGCACCTCGAAGCCCTTTACGGTTACAGCGATGTGCCATCTTGGAAGACATCGCCTTCGTACCCACCACAGGAGCTGGCGACCCAGGTCGTGCCGGTGTCCAATCCCGGTTTCCAGCAATACATGGCTGACAATCCGGGTGATTTCCCTGCAGGCACACTGGCTGCGCTCTATATCGGACGGTCCTTTGGCTGGGGCGGCTACCCCGGCACCGGCGGAGCCCAGGAAGGCTTCCGGACCTATAAGAGCCACCGCCTTGCAGGCGACCTGACGGGTCAGTTCGAGAACGGCCTGACCTGGGACACAGCGCTCAGCTATTCCTCAACCGAGGGTGAGCGCCTGACGAACGATACCTACATTCTCGGCTTTACGGCCGCACTGAATGGCTACGGTGTCTGTACAGATCCTGTAACCGGAAATGATCCGGCGACTGGCAGCCAGCCATTTGCAGCCGGATACACCGGATCCCTCGTAGCGGGCGCTGGAAGCTGTGAATACTACAATCCGTTTTCCAACGCGATTCCATCCAGTGCGATCACGGGTGCGGCCAATCCGAACTATGTTCCAGGCCTCGAAAATTCCACGACGTTGGCCGACTGGCTGACTGACGGAAACAGCACGACCGTCACAACCGATCTGTTGGTATGGGACGCGTCTGTTTCGGGTCTGAGCGGTGTTCAGGCGGCAGGTGGTGAAATCGGCTGGGCTGTCGGCGCGCAAGTACGCCGGGAAAGCTACAAGGTCGAGCCGACTGCATTGACCGACCTGACGGTTACGCCCGGACCGGGCGGCACGGGCCCTTATTCGTTCCTGGCGGGGACTACGCCAGCAGACGAAGACCAGACCATCTACGCGATCTTTGGCGAATTGCAGGTGCCGCTCTATGACGACATCGATATGCAGGTCGCCATGCGGTACGAGGATTATGGCGGTGATGTCGGATCCACCTTCGACCCGAAGGTTGCGATCAAGTGGCAGGCCAACGACAACCTCGCTCTGCGCGGATCGGCTCAGACGTCGTTCCGTGGACCAACCCTCAACCAGTTGAGCGGTGCGGTGACCACGCTGCAATTCGTGGCGCCGACCTCCGCCTTCAAGGCAGTTGACCAGTTTGGTAACGGTGCACTGAGCCCGGAATCGGCGTTCAGCTTCAATGTGGGGGCGCTCTTCGACAATCAGAACGGCTTCTCCGCGTCGCTTGACTACTACAATTTCGACTTCTCTGATCCGATCATTGTGGAAGATCAGGCGTCTATTGTGAGCGCTGCAGTTGCGGCTATTGGGGCAGGTGATACTGAGAATCCGATCCTCTCACGGATCACATTCCAGGATCCGGCCAATCCGGCCGCGTCCGGAATTGCTCGTATCGAGACCAATGTCGTGAATGGTCCGGACATCAAGACGTCCGGCGTCGATGTTCGCGCCGAGCAGGTCTGGGACATGGACAATTCGGCAGCCTTCACCCTTGGTGGCGAAGCGACTTACATCATCGAGTATGATGTCGACGATTTCGAAATCGAAGGCGTGATGATTGCTGGTGGTGATCGGGTTGGCCAATTCAACCGGTCGAACTTCTCCCGCTCGCTGCCGCAGCTCAAAGCCAACATCTTTGGCAACTATGAGCTCGGTGATCACAACTTCCGCGCTGTGATGCGTTACATCGATGCATATGACGATGAGCGTGGCGACCTGACTGGCAACAACACGACGGAGATCGATAGCCAGACGACATTCGATCTGTACTACACTTGGCAGTCGACCGCTTGGGACCTTGACCTTGGTCTGTCAGTGGTCAACGTGACGGATGAAGATCCGCCATTTGCACAGTTCGATCTGAACTATGATCCCTATACCCACAATCCGTTTGGCCGCACATTCAAGATCAGTGTGACCAAGCGTTTCGGCGGCAGCAACTGATTGCCATCGAATGCAGCACTGGGGGCGGCCTTTGGGTCGCCCCCTTTTTTTGTGTCGGGTTGTCAGATGGCGCCAAGTGCCCGGCCAGCTTCAACGCCGGCATCGCGGATCGCAACGCGCACGGCATCTGACAGGGCGGTCATATTCATGAAGCCATGTACCATGCCCGGGTGTTCGCGCACGCTGACGCGCACGCCAAAACTCGCCATCTTGTCGGCATAGGCGAGGCCTTCATCCTTGAGCGGGTCCCAGCCGCATAGCACGAAGTGCGCCGGCGGAAGGCCCTTGAACGCATTTGGTTCTGCGAAGAGCGGCGAGACACGCGGATCCATTCGTTCGGCATCATTCCCGATATAGGCATCGCGGAAGTACTCGAACAGATTGGCCGATATGAAGAAGCCACCTTCCTGAAAGCTCATCTTCTTCGTCCGGATGTCCACAAACTGAACAAGCGGATAGAGCAACAGCTGGAAGGCAGGGCCCTTTTGGCCCGTCCGCAACAATTCCTGAGCCAGAAAGGCTGACAGGTTTCCACCAGCGCTGTCGCCGCTGACCGCCAACCGGTCCGGATCAACCCCGCACGTTTCGGCATGGGTGGTGATCCAGTTCCATGCGGCGAGGGCGTCTTCATGGGCCGCAGGAAATTTGTGCTCCGGCGCGAGCCGATAGTCGACCGCGATCACCCTGGAGCGCGCGCCTTCGGCCAGCCGTTTGCAGATCATGTCATGGCTGTCCAGGTCACCGAGCACAAAGCCGCCGCCATGAAAGAAGATGATTCCCGGACCGGGCGGAATGCCCGCGCCGAGGGGGGTGTAGATGCGTGCCTTCATCGGCCCGCCGGGGCCGGGAATGGTGATTAGCGAGATATTTGCCATTTCCGGGGCGTCACGCTCGATCGCGCGACTGGCGACATAGAATTGCTGGCGCAGACGATCGACCGAGCCTTTCCAGTCAACGGCGGAAAAGTCCGGCATCTGGAATTTGTCCATGAATTGGCGGAAGGTATCATCGAAGCCCATGACAGGCTAAATGGGGGTAAATTCCGGCCTTGTGAAGACGGCAATACGCCGCCAAGATGACCATATGAAAACCGTTGACGTCTTTTGGTCGTTTCGTTCGCCCTATTCCTATCTCGCGACCAAGCGCCTTCGCAGCATGAGCAATGTCTGGGATGTGCGGGTGCGTCCGCGTCCAGTCTATCCGATTGCCATTCGAACCCCGGAATTCTTCTCCGAAATACGGCCGCAATGGGTGCCCTATCTGATGAGGGATATTGTCCGCCTGTCGCAATATCTGGGGCTACCGCTCGGAGCGCTCAATCCGGATCCCGTCGTCATGAACATGATGACCCGCGAGATTTCACCGGACCAGCCGCATATTGGACGGCTGACCCGTATGGGCATTCTTGCATGTGAGGTTGGCGACGCCGAGGGGTGGGCCTTTATGGATGAAGTCTCCAGCCTGATCTGGTCAGGAGGGGCTTGGACCGAAGGGACCGCTCTGGCTGAAGCTGCGGCGCGTGCAGGGTTTGACCTCGCTGATCTAGACTCTCGGCAAGAAGCCGAGAAGGATCGGCTCGAAGCTTTGATTGCCGAGAACCAGGCTGCTCAGGACCCGCATCATTGGGGTGTGCCGCTGATGGTGTTCGAAGGGGAGGCCTTCTTCGGTCAGGACCGTCTGGATGTGCTGGAATGGCGACTGGAACAGTCTGGCGTGCAGCGCCTGTAGTTTAGAAGCTCGACAAGTTCTTTAACTGGCTGAGGTCTCCGCCGCTGAAATCTGCAGAACGAACCATTTCAGCGAATGCGCGGCCCTTGGTCCCTTGGGGCAGGGTTTTCAGCGCGGTCACAGCGGTCGCGCCCAATTGGCACATATCGAGGGAAGCCAGCGCCGATTTCGACGGTCCTTCCGGTCCGGAGGTCAGCAGGAGTGGCATAATTTGTGGATCCGACATCAGGGACATCGCGACGCCCTGAAGTGCCGCTTCATCGCGAGACGTCAAGTTGCCGTGCTTCACGGGACGCGTTTGGGCGTCTTCGATGGCCACAAGCGCTATACTGATTGACGCAAAAGAATAGTCGGTCAGTTCGGAGCCAAGATCTGCGAGGTCGGATGCGGCGGCCATCTGACCCGACAGGCCCGACGCTGTGTTGAAGTCCTGATATCGGCTGCCTGCACACCAGCGATTCTTGGAACGCGAAGCGCTTTTGAGCTGTGACCGGGTCATATCCAGCCAGTCATCGACATGGCGCATATCAGCCTTTGCGAGGTCTGACTTGTGCCGGGCCAAAACCTTGCCAGCCTCTTCAATGGCTATTTTTGTATGATCGTATGCGTCGGCTTTGGCGAGCCGCCGATCCAGACTTGCGCGTGCCGCGGGGTCGACGCGGCTGAGGGCGGACAGGAATGACTTGGCCGATTTTCCCGAGAACTCCGGATATTCCATTTCTGTTGTGCTGGCAGCGTCTTGCGCCTGGGCAAGTGTGTGAGCGCTTCCCGGCGCAGCATGGTTCGCTGAATGAGGCAGGTTGAGCACAGCGAAGAATGCGCCTGCCACAACGGTCAGGGTGATCGCTCCGAAAACAAGCGTGTTTCCGCCTGATGATTTTTCCCCGCCTCGCGCGTCAAACGTCATTATACGTCCCCCGATACAACATAGGTTATATCGGGAAAATACTGACAAAGACTTATCGAGACTGAAAAACCCTGTTGCTTCAAAGACTTCGCGATCAGGTCGCGTCAGAAGTATCTCAGGCTTCGGCCCGTACTGCAGCGACCACTAGCGAAAGCGCGCGGTGCATCAGTTCGTCATCCAGGGCCTCAGCCATGACCCGGATCAGGGGTTCCGTGCCCGATTTGCGTACAACCATCCGGCCGCGCTCGCCCAACAGCTCGTCCGCTTGCGTCAGGGCATCGCCCACACCTGCGCTTTCAAGGGGATTGGAGCCATTGAAGGGAATGTTGATCAATTTCTGTGGTGCAGGCTCAAACACCCGCATGATACTGGAAGCGGGCAGATCACTGGAGGCGAGCGTCTTCAGCACCTGAAGTGCCGCCAGCAGGCCGTCGCCTGTGGTAGAGACGTCGGACAGGATGATATGGCCGGACTGTTCGCCGCCCAGATTGAAACCATGTTGGCGCATATGTTCGCCGACATAGCGATCGCCCACTTTGGTACGGGCGAGGGTGAGATCCAGTCCCTTGAGATATTCGGCAAGCCCCATGTTCGACATGATTGTGGCGACCATGCCACCCCCTTTGAGACGGTTGGCGCGATGCAGTTCGCCCGCGATGAGCGCCATGACCTGATCGCCATCCACTTCTTCACCCAACTCATCAATCACGATAACGCGGTCAGCATCGCCATCGAAGGCGATACCAATGTCCGCACCCGTCTCAGTGACGGTAGACTTCAGCAGGCCGGTGGCTGTGGAGCCGACCCCTGCATTTATGTTCAGCCCATCGGGCGTGTCGCCAATGATTGTTACGTCGGCGCCCAGTTGGCGCAGTGCCGCCGGGCCAACTTCGTAAGCCGCGCCATGCGCGCAATCCAGGACGATCTTCAGGCCAGAGAAATCAATGTCCGTGCCCACCGTTTCAAGGCAGCGTTCCAGGTAGAGAGTGGTTGCGCCCTTCATGTGATGTGGCGTTGAAATGGCGGGTGGCGGGGCGAAGTCGCCTTCAAAGGCTGATGCCATGGCGGCTTCCAGAGCCTCTTCTTCGGCGTCCGTAAGCTTGATCCCAGCGGGACTGAACAGTTTGATCCCGTTATCGTCTGATTTGTTATGTGAAGCCGAGACCATCAGACCGAGGGCGGCCCCGGTCTCGCGTGTCATCAAGGCGACGGTAGGAGTGGGGACAATGCCCAGCAGCACGGGTTTGAGCCCCATACTGCTCAGGCCTGCAATCAAGGCTGCTTCAATCATCTGGCCTGAGCGGCGTGTGTCACGACCAATGACGACTTCACGACCGCCATTCGGGGCAAAAGTGCGGGCTGCAGCAATCGCAAGCCGCAAAGCGGA
>Ga0207895_1000615_pt1 | contig 14232 bp, 8 predicted proteins | sample MalvirmetaMSP112_FD_184230 | JGI IMG/M metagenome (GOLD analysis project Ga0207895, IMG submission 184230) | Marine viral communities from the Deep Pacific Ocean - MSP112 (SPAdes) | ecosystem: Environmental > Aquatic > Marine > Oceanic | place: Pacific Ocean | collected 2011-05-24 | reverse complement strand
TACTCACGTAGAAGGGGGCTTTTTAGGAATAGAGAGCTGACGATGACCTACTCTCACATGGCCGGAGCCACACTACCATTGGCGCAACGATGTTTCACTTCTGAGTTCGGGAAGGGATCAGGTGGTGCCATCGTGCTATTGTCGTCAGCAAAGGGGGTTAGATATGAGTCTGTTTTTGTTTTACTTGATGACTTAAGTATCACTTATCCTAACTGAATCAAGGATAAAGGTGATATCGAATAATTGCTTACCATTCTATAAATAACCATTGCGCGTTTTGTCTGTCAAGGGACCTTCAAGTAATTGAAGGTGCGTGACAGACGCATAATCGTCACTCTATAGATAATTACAAACCACTTGGGTGTTGTATGGTCAAGCCAAACGAGCAATTAGTACAGGTTAGCTACACGCATCGCTGCGCTTCCACACCCTGCCTATCAACGTCCTAGTCTTGAACGGCTCTTTAGGGAAATCTAATCTTGAGGTGGGCTTCCCGCTTAGATGCTTTCAGCGGTTATCCCATCCGAACGTAGCTACCGGGCAATGCCATTGGCATGACAACCCGAACACCAGTGGTTCGTCCACTCTGGTCCTCTCGTACTAGGAGCAGATCCTCTCAAATTTCCAACGCCCACGGTAGATAGGGACCGAACTGTCTCACGACGTTCTAAACCCAGCTCGCGTACCTCTTTAAATGGCGAACAGCCATACCCTTAGGACCTGCTTCAGCCCTAGGATGAGATGAGCCGACATCGAGGTGCCAAACACCGCCGTCGATATGAACTCTTGGGCGGTATCAGCCTGTTATCCCCAGAGTACCTTTTATCCGTTGAGCGATGGCCCTTCCATACAGAACCACCGGATCACTAAGACCTACTTTCGTACCTGCTCGACTTGTGGGTCTCGCAGTTAAGCGCGCTTTTGCCTTTATACTCTTCGACCGATTTCCGACCGGTCTGAGCGCACCTTCGTACTCCTCCGTTACTCTTTAGGAGGAGACCGCCCCAGTCAAACTACCCACCATACATTGTCCTCGGTATTGTTATACCTGAGTTAGAACCCCAACATGACCAGGGTGGTATTTCAAGGATGGCTCCACAAACACTGGCGTGTCTGCTTCAAAGCCTCCCACCTATCCTGCACAAGTCAGGTCAAAGTTCAATGTAAAGCTGTAGTAAAGGTTCACGGGGTCTTTCCGTCTAGCCGCGGGTACACAGCATCTTCACTGCGATTTCGATTTCACTGAGTCTCTGCTGGAGACAGCGCTGCCATCATTATGTCATTCGTGCAGGTCGGAACTTACCCGACAAGGAATTTCGCTACCTTAGGACCGTTATAGTTACGGCCGCCGTTTACTGGGGCTTCGATCAAGACCTTCGCATACGCTAAGCCCATCAATTAACCTTCCAGCACCGGGCAGACATCACACCCTATACGTCCACTTTCGTGTTTGCAGAGTGCTGTGTTTTTAATAAACAGTTGCAGCAGCCTGGTATCTGCGACTACCAGCAGCTCAAGGAGCGTGTCCTATCACCACCAATAGCGTACCTTCTCCCGAAGTTACGGTACCATTTTGCCTAGTTCCTTCAGCAGAGTTCTCTCAAGCGCCTTGGTATTCTCTACCTGATCACCTGTGTCGGTTTAGGGTACGATTCGTTTATGACTATCGCTTAGAAGCTTTTCCTGGAAGCCTGGTATTTGCCACTTCGTCCTACAAGTAGGACTTGCTATCAGATCTCGACCATATAGCAGCCCGGATTTACCTAAGCTGCAAGCCTACATCCTTTCACCTAGATAACCATCACTAGGCTGACATAACCTTCTCCGTCCCTCCATCGCATCATAAACAAGTATCGGAATATTAACCGATTTCCCATCGACTACGCCTTTCGGCCTCGCCTTAGGGGTCGACTCACCCAGCCCCGATTAACGTTGGACTGGAACCCTTGATCTTCCGGCGTGCGAGCTTTTCACTCGCATTATCGTTACTCACGTCAGCATTCGCTCTTGTGATACCTCCAGCATGCTTTACAACACACCTTCACAGGCTTACACAACGCTCCCCTACCACTTGAAAACAATTTTCAAATCCGCAGCTTCGGCTCCTAGTTTGAGCCCCGTTACATCTTCCGCGCGGGCCGACTCGACTAGTGAGCTATTACGCTTTCTTTAAAGGATGGCTGCTTCTAAGCCAACCTCCTAGCTGTCTATGCCTTCCCACCTCGTTTCCCACTTAACTAGGAATTTGGGGCCTTAGCTGGCGGTCTGGGTTGTTTCCCTCTCCACAATGGACGTTAGCACCCACTGTGTGTCTCCCGGATATCACTCATCGGTATTCGGAGTTTGCATCGGTTTGGTAAGTCGGTATGACCCCCTAGCCGAAACAGTGCTCTACCCCCAATGGTGTTCGTCCGAGGCGCTACCTAAATAGCTTTCGGGGAGAACCAGCTATCACCGAGTTTGATTAGCCTTTCACCCCTATCCACAAGTCATCCCCTGGCTTTTCAACGACAGTGGGTTCGGTCCTCCGGTGCCTGTTACGGCACTTTCAACCTGCTCATGGATAGATCACTCGGTTTCGGGTCTATACCCTGCAACTATGACGCCCTATTAAGACTCGGTTTCCCTACGGCTCCCCTAACGGTTAACCTTGCTACAGAATATAAGTCGCTGACCCATTATACAAAAGGTACGCGGTCACCACGCAAGGTGGCTCCCACTGCTTGTACGCACACGGTTTCAGGTTCTATTTCACTCCCCTCACAGGGGTTCTTTTCGCCTTTCCCTCACGGTACTGGTTCACTATCGGTCAGTCAGGAGTATTTAGCCTTGGAGGATGGTCCCCCCATCTTCAAACAGGATTTCTCGTGCCCCGCTCTACTTAATATGTTATCTTTAGAATTTAAAATACAGGACTATCACCTACTATGGTCAGCTTTCCCACGCTGTTCTTCTATTCTAAAGATAATCGGCTTCTCCCCGTTCGCTCGCCGCTACTTGGGGAATCTCATTTGATGTCTATTCCTAAGGGTACTGAGATGTTTCACTTCCCCTCGTTCGCTTCCTAATAAATTAGGATACCTAGCTTATGCTAGGTGGGTTTCCCCATTCAGAAATCTCCGGATCACAGGATATTGCCGCCTCCCCGAAGCTTATCGCAGGCTGTCACGTCTTTCATCGCCTCTGACTGCCAAGGCATCCACCATGTGCGCTTAATTACTTGACCATACAACCCCAAGTAGTCTTGGTTAATTGTTAAGCTTAGCTCTATTAGTAGTAAAAGTAGCCTCGAAGTAATTCGAGGTATTTTACTACTGAACAGATTCGGTTCTTAACAGGTTGTTTGTCGCAATTATAACGATATCACCTATGTTTACGCTTGATTCAGTTCTCTTTACTTTGAAGATTAGCCCTTGGGATAACAACAATGTCATTAAAAGGCTAATCTTCAGGTTAGCAATAACACGTGAAATGTTATTGCTAACCCAGACTCATATCTATGTTTTTAAATAGTTCCTATCTCTTCGTCAGATGATAGGTTTCCGTATAAAACAGAAGTAAATAATCATCTACGATTACTTAGTTCTATTTATACACTTGTTTATAAGAGTGGTGGAGCCAAACGGAGTCGAACCGTTGACCTCCTGCGTGCAAGGCAGGCGCTCTACCAACTGAGCTATGGCCCCTGAGAAGCGTGTAAAAAAAGCACTGCTTTTTTAGCTTTGCAAGAGAAAATCCCTTAAGGGGGATTTTCTGATTTCACCTGTGAAGATGGTAGGCCTGGGCAGACTTGAACTGCCGACCCCCGCGTTATCAACACGGTGCTCTAACCAGCTGAGCTACAGGCCTGAGCGAGGAAATAGTCAAAGCACTGCTTTGACCCGAGCGCAAGGAAATTTCTTTAAATAGAAATTTCAAATAGCTTGGCTTCCAAGTTAAGCTCTAAATAACTCATACTACGTTATCTACAGCCTTAGGCTTATAAACAATCTAAACTAAAGAACAACTTGTTGTGAATTCTTGCTGAGCGAATGCCGTCTATAAGGAGGTGATCCAGCCGCAGGTTCCCCTACGGCTACCTTGTTACGACTTCACCCCAGTCATCAACCACACCGTGGTGATCGCCCTCTTACGTTAGGCTAACCACTTCTGGTGCAATCAACTCCCATGGTGTGACGGGCGGTGTGTACAAGGCCCGGGAACGTATTCACCGCGGCATTCTGATCCGCGATTACTAGCGATTCCTACTTCATGGAGTCGAGTTGCAGACTCCAATCTGGACTACGATAGGCTTTGAAAGATTCGCATCACATCGCTGTGTAGCTGCCCTCTGTACCTACCATTGTAGCACGTGTGTAGCCCTGGTCGTAAGGGCCATGATGACTTGACGTCGTCCCCGCCTTCCTCCAGTTTGTCACTGGCAGTATCCTTAGAGTTCCCGGCTTAACCCGCTGGTAACTAAGGACAAGGGTTGCGCTCGTTGCGGGACTTAACCCAACATCTCACGACACGAGCTGACGACAGCCATGCAGCACCTGTATTCTAATTCCCGAAGGCACTCTCGTATCTCTACAAGATTCTAGATATGTCAAGACCAGGTAAGGTTCTTCGCGTTGCATCGAATTAAACCACATGCTCCACCGCTTGTGCGGGCCCCCGTCAATTCATTTGAGTTTTAACCTTGCGGCCGTACTCCCCAGGCGGTCTACTTATTGCGTTAGCTGCGTCACTAAGTCCTCAAGGGACCCAACGACTAGTAGACATCGTTTACGGCGTGGACTACCAGGGTATCTAATCCTGTTTGCTACCCACGCTTTCGAACCTCAGTGTCAATATGATGCCAGAAGGCTGCCTTCGCCATCGGTATTCCTCCAGATCTCTACGCATTTCACCGCTACACCTGGAATTCTACCTTCCTCTCACCTATTCTAGCCTAACAGTATCAGATGCAGTTCCCAGGTTAAGCCCGGGGATTTCACATCTGACTTATCAAGCCACCTACGCTCGCTTTACGCCCAGTAATTCCGATTAACGCTTGCACCCTCTGTATTACCGCGGCTGCTGGCACAGAGTTAGCCGGTGCTTATTCTGCAGCTAATGTCATCGCTAACGGGTATTAACCGTTAGGTCTTCTTCACTGCTTAAAGTGCTTTACAACCAAAAGGCCTTCTTCACACACGCGGCATGGCTGGATCAGGGTTGCCCCCATTGTCCAATATTCCCCACTGCTGCCTCCCGTAGGAGTCCGGGCCGTGTCTCAGTCCCGGTGTGGCTGATCATCCTCTCAGACCAGCTACAGATCGTCGCCTTGGTAGGCCTTTACCCCACCAACTAGCTAATCCGACTTAGGCTCATCTAATAGCGAGAGCAACAAGTTGCCCCCTTTCTCCCGTAGGACGTATGCGGTATTAATTCGAGTTTCCCCGAGCTATCCCCCACTACTAGGTAGATTCCTAAGTGTTACTCACCCGTCCGCCGCTCGACGCCTGGGAGCAAGCTCCCATCGTTTCCGCTCGACTTGCATGTGTTAAGCCTGCCGCCAGCGTTCAATCTGAGCCATGATCAAACTCTTCAGTTTAATCTTGCTTGAAGTCTTCACTATAAATAGTAAGACGACTTCTAATCTTGGCTCATCTAATCTAGCATTTGCTTAAAATTATGTTCGTAATGAATTAACTTTGAGTTTTTCTGCTGATTAAATGATAATTTTTATAGTTAGAGTAAACTCCGAAAAGAAGTTCAAACCAACTTTATTTTTAGCATTCTTATCTCAGCAAAAATCCACACAAGTTGTTCTTTAGTTCTGATTTTAAATAGTGTCTCTTCACTGTCGTCCAGTTAAAGAGTTATATAACTAATAACTAAGCAATGTGCTTATTGTTATTAGCGAGCTGACTATCATATCATGTTAATTATGTTTGTCAAGCTTTTTTATAATTTGTTTCAGTAAGTTAAGAGGCTGATTTGACTAAGTTATTTAGTCTGTATCTCGCCCTATCCCTTAATGAGGTGCGTATTATAGACGGTTTAAATAAGTTGTCAAGAGATAAATTATTTTATTTTAAATTAATTTAGTAGGCTGGATCATTACTTAATAGCTGCGCTATTAATGTGTTAGTCAGTGGTAAACCACTTTCTGATCCGCCTTCCCTTTCGACTGGGTGGCATTATACGCGTATTTGGGTGGGGGTCAAGGGGGAACTGATAAATAATTCGCACTCTTTAATTGTATCTCCGATGACTCTTTTTAACTAATTGTTATTACTATTAATATCTATTTATCATTATTTTTGTTTATCTCAGTCTACATCCTCGGGCTTAGCACCGTGCTTAAAGACATAAAAAGGGGATCTACCTATCGGTAAATCCCTAGATACAAAGCTTAAAGGCAGCTCTAACTTTTTGCTTTTGCTTTTATCGTCGTTACTATACCTGATAGCGCGTAGATAACGCCGATAGCTAAGATACCAACAGGAATATCATAAATAAGAATACTTAGAACTAGAACGGCAACGATCAAAGCGACAAAAGGCACTTTCTTTTTATCGAACTCTTTAAAGCTATAGTACTTAACGTTACTAACCATCAGCAAACCACAAATCACCACCCAAGCGGCGAACAAAATCATAATTAAGGTGTCATATTGACCCACCCATTCATTGTGGTCAATGGCAACCATGACCGCTGCGGTGACTAAGATCGCCGCTAAAGGACTAGCAAGGCCCACAAAGTACTTTTTATCGACGATGCCCACTTGCACGTTAAAACGCGCCAAACGAAACGCGCCGCAAGCCGTAAAGACAAAAGCACAGCCTAAACCAATACGGCCTAAAGGCTCTAGGGCAAAGCTATAGACCAAAATCGCAGGCGCGATACCGAAAGCCAACAGGTCAGCTAAAGAGTCATACTGCTCACCGAACGGGCTTTGCGCGTTGAGCATACGCGCTACTCGTCCATCGGCACCATCCAAGATAGCTGATAAAAATATCGCTAAAGCGGCTTTATAAAACTCGCCACTGGTGCTCGCTAAAATCGAATAAAAACCCGACAATAATGATAAAGTAGTGATTAAGTTGGGTGCTAAATACACACCGCGACTCACTACTTGCTGACCCTCGGCACCTTCTGCCTCAATGACTTCAAAGGTGAGGCCTTCATAATCGTCATTATCTGCTAAGCGAATGTTAAACTCATGCTCGTCGAGATAAGGCGGCTGCGTGGCGGCACTATCACTAATATGACCTAAATTATCATTGAGCGGCAGCTCAGCTGATTTTTCAGTAACACCAGTAGCTTGATTATCGATAATTTCGTCTTTATTACTAATGCCGTTCTCCATACTCATAACCTATCCTTATTCGCCGACCAGCCAGCGTACATTGGTCGCGCTATCAGGGGTCATGTTTGGTGCATCAGCAACTTTAAGCGCAGGCTGTAAAAAGCGTAATATCTCGCGCGCCTGATTATCAAACTGCCAAGGCGGATTAATAACTAGCATACCGGTACCATTTAGACCAACGGCCACATCGTTTGGATAGATATTAAGCTCACAGATAAGCTGACGTCTAATATCGGTACGTTTAAGCTTTTTGTAGAATAGCTCAACCGCGTCAATATTCTTAATCGGGAACCACAGCGCATAAGTTCCTTGTGGCCATTTGTTATAGGCAGCTACCAGTAGATCGATGAGACGAGTGAAGTCTTTGTGCTCTTGCTCATAAGGCGGATCAAGAAATATCAGGCCGCGTTTCTCTTTTGGCGGTACAACTGCTGTAATGCCCTCGAATGCATCGCGATGATGAATACCAATCGGTAGCTTATGCAGCTGATAGTTCAGTGCATCGTACTCACTTGCCTTAGCTTCAAAAGCCTCACCGCGCACGCTACTATCTGGTTTTTCAATCGAGGTTTTTTCGATATGATGAGCAATCCACCAAGGCGAACCTGGATAGACTTTATTGTCATAGGTAAAACGCGCTTGCTTGATGCCTTCCATATAGTCTTTGACGGCAGTAGGCGCTTTTTCCATATCTAAGTTTTCAGCTTTTAATAACGCTTGGATACCGCCTTTGGCTTCCTCTGTTTTACGCGACTCTTCGCTTGCCAGCGAATAAAGGCCTCGACCACCGTAAGCATCGAGAGCATAAAAAGGTTTGTTTTTTTGGCTTAATTGATTGAGCAGTTGCACAAGCAAAATATGTTTCACCACATCGGCGAAGTTACCCGCGTGGTAGGCATGTTTATAGTTCATAGTCTCAAAAGTTTAAATAACAAGAATTGCATCTATGGTAGCATAGGAAGCCTAAAAGATAACGTGGGTTTTGGTAATTAGACGTTGATTGAACGTTGATAAGCGCTAATAGCACTTTAGTAATTCGTAAAGAGTGACGGTACAACATGGCAATGATTACTAGCAATCTTAAGATAACGCCCCTCGCGGTTGATAAGCCTATAGGCATGGATAATCCGCCGCAGCTTACGCCAGATGATAAACAAGGCGCAAGCACTGATGGCTTAACTCAACGCCTCTTGCAACTGTCTGACTTTAAGGTCGACTGGGAGCATAGACTCAGCGATAGCGCGCTTGATAAACTGGTTGCGGATGGATGGATGGTACTCGATGATGTTTTTGCAGATAACGCCTTGCTTGCCTTGCAGGCGGAAAGTGGCTTTATTGACTACCGTGAAGCTGAGCTTACCGCTGGCATTCGGGTAAGCAATATTCGCGGTGATAACATTCGCTGGATCACCAAGGACTTCTTTGCTGGGTTTTATTACCTACAGGCTATCAATGCGCTATCGGCTCTATTGAACCGGACGCTATTTACTGGTATTCGTCATAGTGAGGCGCATTATGCCTGCTATCCACCTGGCTTTGGCTATAAGTGGCACAGTGACAACCCGGCAGGCCGTGATGAGCGCGTGATATCTGCGGTCTTTTATCTCAACGACGACTGGGAAGAGATAGACGGCGGCGCGGTTGAAATTGTGGATAATCACGGCGTCCATCATGAAGTCATGCCGCTTGCCAATCGCTTAATTATCTTCAATAGCGACCTACAACATCAAGTGCAAACCGCCCATCGTCAGCGCTATTCTATTGCCACGTGGATGCGCCGTGACGGTTTAGTGCCTTTTGTTGAGGAAGGTTAGCTATCCGTTGAATTGTTTATTCTAATAAAATTAATTCTAGTACAAGGTTTCTTATGTCAGACAATAATAACAAAAACGTCTTAGCGCAAAACCATCAACAAGCCACGCTAGATCTGAGCATTGAGCTGCTTGAGCGTCCTTCAGTCACGCCAGATGATGACGGCTGCCAAGATATATTGTCAGCGCGATTAGAGCAAGCAGGCTTTGACTGTGAGTTTATGTACTTCGGTGATAGAGACAAAACAGGCGAGCATGCTGAGGTCAAAAACTTATGGGCACGGCGCGGCGCGGCTAATCCCGTGATTTGCTTCGCCGGTCACACCGATGTCGTACCAACTGGTGATGTGAATCATTGGACCTATCCACCCTTTACGCCAACTATAGCGGATGGCCATCTATGGGCGCGCGGTGCCGCTGATATGAAAACCGGCATCGCGGCTTTTACCATTGCAAGCGAGCGTTTTGTCGCGAGTCACCCTGAGCACAAAGGCTCGATTGCTCTGCTGATTACTTCTGACGAAGAAGGCCCCTCTATCAATGGTACGGTGAAAGTCATCGAAACCTTGGAAGCTCGCGATGAAAAAATAACTTACTGCCTAGTCGGCGAACCTTCAAGTACCGATACGCTTGGCGATATTATCAAAAACGGTCGCCGCGGCTCGTTAGGCGCAGAGCTGACGGTCACTGGCAAACAAGGTCACGTCGCCTACCCGCATTTGGCCAGTAACCCAATTCATGCGGCAATGGCGGCGCTCAGCGAGCTGACTGCTGCTGAATGGGATACTGGTAATGATTACTTCCCTGCCACTTCCTTGCAAATATCTAATCTCAATAGTGGTACGGGCGCGACCAACGTCATTCCTGAAACGCTAGAAGCTGTATTCAACTTTCGTTTTTCGACTGAAACGACTGAGGAAGAACTCAAAGAAAAAACTCATGCTATCTTTGACAAATATTTTGCTGGTAGTAAAGCCAACTACGATATCCGTTGGAAACTATCAGGCAATCCATTTTTAACGCCAGAAGGTAAGCTTGTCTCCGCTTGTCAAAACGCGATTAAATCAGTGACAGGTACTGATACGACTTTATCTACTTCTGGCGGAACCTCCGATGGACGCTTTATTGCCCCGACTGGTGCGCAGGTTGTTGAATTAGGCGTACGTAACGCCACCATTCACCAGGTCGATGAAAAGGTTGAAGTTGATGATTTGGGCAGGTTAGCGCAGATTTATGAGGGAATTTTGAAGAATTTGTTGCTTGATTAGGCTCTACCGTATCAATGACGTTAATAAAACAGCAACAATAAAGGCAGCGCTTAAATGTTTAGCGCTGCCTTTATTTGTTTTAAGTATTATTGTAGCCTAATAAATAACCTGTATTAACAGTCACTTAAGATGATAACCACTAAAATTTGGGTAGATCCATTAAAAATAGGATATATAAATGTTGCTTACTGCTTGCAAACGATAATCATTATTGTTAATATTCGTTTTTACAAAAATGCAGCATTAATTTTTATGTTTTCGTTTTGGAGCCCGTGCGATGTCTCATCCTTATAAGTCTGTTACTATATTTTTATTGTCCACTTTAGCCTTGTCCATGCAGGCAGTTTATGCGCAAAGCGTTGATACCCAGCAAGGTAATCTCGAAGAATCAGTAGTCTCGGTAACCTTAGACGAAATTACTGTTATCGGTAGTAAAGACAATGTGCCCTTGATGACGGGTTCTGGTTATTACGTCGATAACGAACAGTTAGAAAATGAGTACATTACAGATATTAACCAAGTTTTAAAGACCGTGCCAGGGGTTTACGTCTCTGAAGAAGATGGGTTGGGCTTACGTCCTAACATCAGTATTCGTGCTGGTATCGGTGGACGTAGTAGTAAAGTGCATTTAATGGAGGACGGTATTCCTATCGCACCCGCTCCTTATGCTGCCCCTGCCGCCTACTATCATCCGACAGCGCTGCGTATGTCAGGTGTTGAGATTCTAAAAGGCGCGCCGCTGCTACGTTATGGGCCGCAAACGACTGGTGGCGTTATTAACTATTTATCAACCCCTATTCCTGCCACTAATGGCGGTCAAGCGATGACCTCAATCAACGACCGTGGCGGTGTGGATGTTCATGCTTATGCTGGTGGACGCGAAGGCGACTTTGCAGGCTCAATTGAAACTGTGCAACAACGAGGCAAAGGCTTTAAAGAAATTGATGGTAAAGACATTGGCGACTATGACAATCAAGATTATGTCCTAAAGGGTCGTTATCAGATCAATCCTGCGCATAGTTTGTTTGCCAAAGCACAGTATTCTGATAGATCTAGTGATGAGACTTACTTAGGTTTAACAGATGCTGACTTCAATAAAAATCCTAACAGACGCTACCCGATGTCTGCGCTTGATAACATACAAGACGAACATACCGGACTTAACTTGACGCACAACTGGATCACGGATAATAATAGCGAGCTACGTACTACCGCTTATTACAATAAAACCCATCGTAACTGGTATAAGCTCAATGATAACAAAATCAATGATTTTTATGAAGGCAATATCACCCAAGGGCAGCTAGATGGTACCGAGGATTTAGCAGGTATCGAATTAAAAGCCAATGATCGCACTTATTATAGTACCGGTGTTCAGACGAACTTCAATACTGACATTTTAAGTGCCTATGGCGATCACAATATTGATGTAGGTGCTCGCTATCACCGTGACAAAGTTGAGCGCTATCAGCCAAGCGATATTTTTAATCAGGTAGACGGTAATTTAATTTATCAAAGCACCAAAGTCCCTAATGGCAGTAATAACCGCGAAGAAAGAGCCAACGCAACTAGTCTTTGGCTAACTGATAAGTGGCAAGTGACTGACCCCTTACTTCTAAACCTAGCCATGCGTTACGAGTATATTGATACTGAAGAGACACGCGGTGTTGATACTGATAATCAAGCACGCGTGAGCAATACTCAGTCTATATTTTTGCCAGGTTTATCCGCAAGCTATCAACTCAATGATGAAGTACAGCTTATAGGTGGGGTCCACAAAGGCTTCAGCCCATTAGGTGCTGGAGTGTCCGAAGATGACAACACGGATCCTGAAGAAAGTATCAACTATGAAATCGGTACGCGCTATATTGATGGTAACAATTATATTGAGGCCGTTGGGTTTTATAGTGACTTTGATTCTGTAATCAGAAACTGCACAGAAAACGTGCCTTGCGGCAGTGGCTCAGATGCCATAACGTCAGGTACCGAAAAAGAGAGTGGTTCTGCGGTGATCGCAGGGCTTGAGTTAATGGCTGGCACTCGCTTTGATGGAGATGGATTCAGTATTCCGCTGCATGCCACTTATACTTACACCCAAGCTGAGCTTGCCGAGGACTACAAAGACACTTTAGATGGCGATCGCTTAACGCTAGTGCCCAAAAATCAAGCCAGTGTACGCGCCGGAATCGAGATGGATTCAGGTTGGGATACTTACTTGACTGCCAAATATGCTGGCGGCATTTGTGAATCAGTGGGCTGCAATCGTACTAATGAGCCGCGTAGCGAGACTGACTCGTTATTCACTTTTGATGCTATTACCCACTACCCTATCGGTTATGATGCTAAGGTCTTTGGTAAGGTTGAAAACATCGCTGACAAACAAGTTATTGTGAGCCGTACGCCATACGGTGCTAGACCAAACCTACCACGTACCTTTACCATTGGCGTGACTAAAGCTTTTTAACTAGCATTGAATAGATAACCTTGATACATTACTCCTAATGGAAAAATCCCCAGCTATAATAAAAATATAGCTGGGGATTTTTTATGACTGTATCAATAAGCATAAATAATGCTTCGTCGGCCTCATTGATCCAACTTACCTGAATAAATGCTTCTATCGTAGAGTAGCTACCTATTAAACAATACGCGCATAAGCTACACGCCTAAGCATCTTAAAAATCACTCATCTGATAGCTCAATTGATGCCGCGGCGCAGATTATTAGACCTCTTGCAAAAGTACCAGTTCATTGACTTTTACTGACGGAGTTACAAGGGCTAGCGATGACTTATCCAAGAGGTCTATTATAGTAAAGTAGACTTCTTATAGTGTTGATATGATAGCCTCACTCAATACCAATATAAAGATCCAATTGCCCATATTCTAAATTACCCCCAATATAATGCTCAAAATCGACATTATAAGTGCGAGTATGCTCGCAATCACGATCATGGAAGTACTCCCAAGCCTTCTCCCACGCATTCATCACTGTATTGGGCATTCTCCCCTCTTCGGTAAACACTAAATACTTACCTGCAGGGATAGTCACCGTAATGACATCACTACCATGAGCAGCGCTTAAAATATTCTCAGGGCTTAGAACGTTACTGTCTTTGCTATCTTTACTGCTCTCTTCACTGCGCTTATTACTTTCGCTACTGTCCTGCCCTGCTGTCTGCTCGCTCTCTACTTTCCAACTAGCGACCACATCGAAGGCACCGACTAGATCCTCGCTCTCATAGTTATGAAAAACGCCATAAATATCTTCACCCTCGTCCAGGTGACTGACATGGTTTTGATAAAACTTTTGCCATAAACGGCCAAGTTTCGCGGTCTCAAAACTAATTTCAGCATTATTAGTAGTACGCACGCTAATACCTTTACAAACTATCGCTTCCGATAGCTCTTTGACTTGTGAGCTCATAGTGTTTCCTGATGCATATTAAAGAGTTGATTACCAATACTTTGCCAGTAAAGTCAACTTAATCGGCTTCATCGATCCAATTCATTTGAATGGCTTCTAAGATACCTTCATTTGATTTTTGTGGATCATCATCAAAGCCTTCAAGCTCAGTCACCCAGCGATGCAAATCGGTAAAGCGTATGTACTGCGGATCAGTCTCTGGAAATTTTTCATAAAGCTCGATTGCGATATCTAAGCTGTCTGTCCATTTTAATTTTTGTGGCGTCATAACGGTACCTTTTTTTAGTCGTTTTAGAAATAGTAGTGTCGCCTTAGTATTGGCGATTTGATAGGCTCTATCCTACCAAAATTCAGCAAATGATTATAGCCAAGTTGTTTTACCCTGTTA
>Ga0207895_1000613_pt1 | contig 14293 bp, 8 predicted proteins | sample MalvirmetaMSP112_FD_184230 | JGI IMG/M metagenome (GOLD analysis project Ga0207895, IMG submission 184230) | Marine viral communities from the Deep Pacific Ocean - MSP112 (SPAdes) | ecosystem: Environmental > Aquatic > Marine > Oceanic | place: Pacific Ocean | collected 2011-05-24 | reverse complement strand
CCTGGCTTGGTTGCGGCGTTCTCGATCAGCTGCAGCACGGTCTCCGGGAATACCGGCGCTATGTATAGCAATGCAGACAGCGTGCCTTCGTTACACGATCCAATATCATGCAGCGGTCCGCCGGGGCTCACCCAACTATTTGCCATCCGAACCGCAGGCTCGAAATCGTGCAGGTATCCCAGTCGATGCGCACATGAGACGAAAAGTCGGAGGTTCTCTGGCTTTAGCAGCTCGGCATTGATTGCATCGACAGGGATGTTCTCCAGCGCACGCTTCGCCAAACGATTGGCAAGTGCATGAGGAAGAACTGCTCTCCACTCACCACGACTCTGCGCGAGCTGACGACGCATCAACTCAGCCTGAGCCCGATGCAGACCACGACGATCGAGGCCAACGATGGCACTTAGGACGCCAAGCTCATCATTGAACTCGGACGAGGAGACATTGAAGGAATAGACGAGCGATAGCGCTTCAGCGCATTCCAGAAGTTCATTGGACGCTCCTTTTCGTTGACTGAACAACCTATGGAAAAGGTCCTCGTCGGAGAAGTTTGTCAACGTCTCATCTGCATCTACCCGGCTGGCCAGCGCGATCGCGATGCGCGAATTGCCGCCGGAAAATTCGGCGATTTTGCCCGCGTTCAACTTCCCGATGTCTGGGTGCCGCCGCTGGATCAGCATCGAGACCGTCTCCTCGCTGCACGGCTCGAGGTGGATCACTTCGGTTTCCTCAGGACGATCGTCCGAGATGTCGTACTCGATTGTCAGAAGGCTGAGCATCGCGCTACTTGCGGAGACCTGCTTCTGCAACTGCCGATGCACGTCTGGCGGGCAGTTGTCCAGCACCAATTGAACCGCATGATCGTTAGCAACGATGTATGAAACTAGCTCGGATGCCGTCGGTGTCAAGTTCTCACCCAGGTCGGCGTAGATTGCGCTAGCTGGTGACAAGGCCTCCTCACCAACGTTCGCCTCAAACAGGGCCTGCGCGAATCGCGTCTTCCCCACTCCGGAGAGGCCGGTGATGCGCACCGCACTACCGCGGCGGCGCAACCGTTCTCGAGCTAGATGTATACCCTCAGAAACAGGCATAGGAGTCTTTGCGCTCGAGTTCGCGTCAATCACGCAGGGGTGGTCATCAACAAGGAATGCGTCGTTCTGGGCTGGGGGAGTAGCTGCCCACCTCCCGAAAGGCCTCCAGCCGGACAAGGGGCGGCCGAGGCGCGCACGAACCCACAGCGCAACGCTTGGATGCCGCCGTAGCCAAGTCGCCAATCGATCTCGACCATAAAAGTCAACGCGCAGAGACGCTTTTCCAGGAAGGGTCTCCGCGACCGCCTCCATCGCCCGCACTCGACTCGCCAACATGCTGTCTGAACAATCGTCCTTGCCACTAACGATAATGTAGGCACCATTTCGATCGGCAAGATCTGCAAGTACGAGCTTTGGGGTGCCACCCTCCAACATCTCGTCCCTGCATGCCGCCGCACCCATAGCATGCTTCTTGACCTGGAAACCGCAGATCCCACGAGGAACAAAGCCGTCGTTGGACGGCAAGTCCATAGCCTCAATACGGACATCCAAACCGCCATCAGGTGCCTCCTGCGCACCTCCCCACATAACGCTCTTCGGCCGACGCCCCTGCTGGATTACCTCCGCTTCGCAAAGACGGGCAACCAATTCACGCAGATCGCCAGCACTGAGCGCTGTGATATCTACAGCATCAAGTTCAAAAAATCTCATGATTCCCTTCCCGCAATGATCGGGGCACGCGCATCAAGGCATTAAAGACGGCGCAAAGCAATTTGTCGCCTAGGTCAGACTGCCCAGAATTCTAGGAGCCTGGAAACTGTGGAAGGAGAACCTCCTGCTCCAGCGTCCCCGGATGCGTTTCCACATGAATGGCCAAGTCATTCCACCCGATGGATCGACAAGTTCGAGATATTGCGCTAGACACCGATTCAGCCGTTGGCTTGAGAGCGTAACCGAGACCAATGAGCTCCCTGGGATCCATCAACCACGGCTTCAGGGTGAACCCCGCCTCGGCGGCAGATCCTGCGATGACGGCGCCAATTCTCATCCCCCCCTCATCCAAGTCGCCGAAATGAAACGCCTGAGTTGTCTGGCAAGGAAGTGATTTCAAGATCAGCATGTAGACCTGTCTCCAGGATGGGGACGGCATACCACCGGTATAGAGCAGCACGAGGCCGACTTGATCAGATGCAGCTTCAGCAAACTCATGGAATGTCTGTCGATTCTCTATGGTGAGAACACGCCAACTCAACACGGCTGGATTCGGCACGAATCCAGTGATGTGGGCAGGAGCGAAGCCGAGATATGGATGAACCACTCCCACCACCGTAGTCGACGTAACAACCGTAAGCGGACCTGAGATCAGTACGGGCAATGGTTCCTTGTGCAGGCCTATGGCCGAGAAGACCTCGCTACTATCAAGTCCAGATGGTGCAATAGAGTTGAACCAAAGCAAATCGATCCATTTCACGATGCCCTCCACTCGCTTGCTGTCACCAAACATCATGGCCGAAACCCGGCGCAACAGTTCGTCCCTGACGACACCTCGCCTTGCTGAAATGAGTCTGATTGCATCCAGTATTTGCGCTACAGAAGCATCGGTAGCCTCTTGCCCGCGAACCTTATGGCCCAGCGACCAGCGCTCAATGACCTCGGTCAGTACGGGGAAAAGGCCGGTGTGAGTGTCCAGCATGGAACGGGCCTCTGATACGGAATCACGACGAAGTCGTGCGCCCAAGAAGTTCGCCAGCTTTGCGAGGTTCAGTACGGCAACGCCCGCAACATCTAGAGGCGGCTGCACCATCACCTTGGCCTTGATTTCGATGGCTCCAGAGCGCTCAGCCAGTTCAAGTTCGGAACGAAACGCTCTTGCATCCTCGATGCTGCGCAGGCTGAAGAACTCTGGGCATGATGACTCCGTCAGCCTGAGAGCTATTCGCTCATCCTTGCCACGACTCACTGCATTCTGGGAGCGATTGAAAATTGACGTAAGGAAGGCCCGGGCTATAGTCATGCAACGACCCCTTCCCCATGGGGCATTCGACTTGCTTCAACACGCTTGAGCTCCTCCTCGAAAAGCTCGGGATGCTTGCGCCAGTTATCGGAATCCAGAATTACATGACCATCGTCATCAATGCGTACGTGTTTGATGGAGATAAGATCGTCGTCACGGTACATCTCGATGTAGGTATCCACCGATTCGTTGATCTTACCCAAGGCATCGTCCGGTGCCGCGACGATGGGCTGAAGGCCCAATGCCTTCAGGTACTCAAAGACGGCACGGGTATTCACTGAGTCAATCTTGTCACCCAACTCATCGAAAATTATCAGCGACATGCCGCCTTGATCACCGCGCAACTTTCCCAATGCGCGCGCCATCGACGCTGCAGCAACGATGAAAAGAGGCGCGCGGTGCTCGCCCCCGGAACCCTTGTCCATGCGCTTTGAGAAGTCGGTCACCGTCACACCATTGCTGCGAACGTCAATCTCGAAGTTGAAGAAATTGCGATAGTCCTCCAGAAGCCTGTTGGCCTCTGCATCCTTTCCCTCAAGCATCGCCCTGAACTCAGGAGGAGCATCCACCTGTCCAGAGAAGATATCCCCCTCCGGTCCCGCACCAGCCACCTTCAGTATGAATTTGTACAGCGACTCATGATCTTTATTGAGATTGGTGACGAAGTGATACTTCTCGTTGTTCGAGAATGGCGGCAAGCGCTCCATCGTACTGTTCAGCTCATTGAGCGTGCTGCGCATGCTGGCGAAGTGGTCGCTCAGGCGGGCGGCGATCTGCACCTTGAACGTTTGCTCTGCCGCTTCTGCAGCTTCCGCGGAAAGCACTTGGTAGTGATGGAGCTCGGATTCCTCTAGCCGTTGCTTCTCCTGAGCCATCGTCTCGCACATGGCACCCAAGTCGCCCACCGCGATATCCATCTGCGGATCGAATTGGTTTGCGTATGTAGACATGTCACTTGCCAAGGCCTGCACCTGGGAAGACAGCTGATTGCCACTTCTAACCGTAGCGTCACTAATCTTCGCCACAATCGTATGCAGCGATAGGCCGGAACCATCAAACTCATCGCGTTTTGTTTCGAACCACTCATCACCCACGTATTCATTGCGGCGACTGAGAGCCGCCTTTGAGCAGATTCCGTTGGTTCTATCCGCAAGCTCGTCTAGCCGTCTCTGTGCTTGCCGGAAAGCCTCACCATGAGTTCCGACGTCTCTGCTGCTTTCTTCCAGCTTCGACTGTGCTGCCAGGGCAGCTCGCCTTGCCTCTGTGATGAGCAGCTGACGAGCAAGGAGATCAGGTGCGCTTGCGATCTCTTGCATCGCCGCCTTTGCATCAAGCGCGGATTGCTCCTGAATGTGCGAGTTCAGCCATCTTTCAATGTCCTGGATACGTCCTTCAAGTCCCACCAACTTCTCAAGGGCTTCAACCAACTGGCGCGACCGGTTCGCCTCCTGCTCGCATTCGGCTGCGTTCTGCCCCAAAGTGCTGCGCTGCTGCCGAAGCACCGCCAGGCGATGGCTCGCATCTTGGCGTCCCAACACCAGTTCCGTTGCAGACAAGGGGCGTCGACGGCCGAAATCAGCACGTCCAGCCTGCTCGCCAGTACGGGTGAAGCCCTCTGGGCTATCCGTGGTGACGCGCTCCAATCGCTCCAGCCGGCCGAGTCGAAGACGGATATAGTCCACCGCCACTTGATTGTCACCCGCGATCAGGTGCGCGAGACCCATTGGCGGAACCACACCCATATCCGCCTTCGACTTCACCGGGTTCACCAACAGTACTGAATCCGGCTTTGTATCCCACGGAATCTTGTTGAAAACGGACAAGGCATCCTCAAACTTGCCGCTACGGACAACCAGGGCAGTGCGCGAACGACCAAGGAATCCCTCGATTACGGGTGCCCAGTCGGCATCTGTGACTGTAACCAAATCGCAGACGGGCGTGCACAGAAGTCCTTTGTCTCCAAGTATGTTCACAACTGCTTGGACGGCCGGCGGGAGTTCCGCTTTGCCTTCCTGGATGCGTTTGATCTGCTCGTTAGCGATCCTAAGTTCATTTCCAAGCTTGGACAGCCTCTGCTCGTCATGGTCTAGCTGACGCCGTGCCGACTGGATGATCGGAGCAACCCGCATGCTGGACTCGCGCAATGCTGCCGAGGCCTGCGAAACGTCAAGCACAAGCGCATCGGATACGGATGTACTGGAAACCGCATCAAGAAGCTCAACCCACGGCATCGCCAGATGCTGCCAGCCTCCGAGATCGGGTTTCACGCGGTTGGCCTTCTCGAAGCCCGCCACCACCTCGCGAATGGCCTGGGCCACGTTGGTTTTGATAGGTCTAAGTGATCTCTCTCGTTCGCTGGCCAGGTCACGGGCGGCACTGATCGCCGGATCTGCTGCTGATTGAAGCTCTAGTTCGATGTACACGCCGTTGAGTCGATCATGCTCCGCCTTGGCGCTGTCGACTGCATTCTGCGCTGCCTGATGCCTGTCCCGCGCTTCATGCAGCGTAGTTTGTGCCGCATCAACAGCATCCATGTGTTGTTCACGCTCATAGTCATCCAACAGCGCCCTATAGGTCGCTGCGTGCATCCGAGTCTGAGTAGCCTTATGACCGGCTGCGATCAAGCTTTTGACGTTCTCAAGCCTGTCCAGTGTTTCCAGAACCTTGGCTTGAAGCGAGCGCAGATTGTCGAGCTGGGAGCGGAAGTTCTTGAGCTCGATAGGATAGGCATCGACAATGTAATTTCGAACAAAGCTGCTGGTGTCAGGAACTTTCTGCAGATTAAGCGCATTCTTCATCGCTCGCCGAAAAGCTCTCGGGTCGATGCTGCCCCCTCCTTTGGGGCGCAAGGCGAACAACATTGCTTCAACCTGCTTCTCCGCCGACGGAGGCACTGCGAGCCTACCATTCACGCGACTGACTGCGTCCTCCATCAGCTTATTGAACGTTCCCCAGGCCAACGGCAAAAGTTCCGCCTCGGCGTTCGCTTCAAGATGATCATCTAACGCGAGCGCAACCCCTTGGACCACATAGCGCCCGTAGACGTGCAGCTTTGGGTCGCCCACTGACGCGCCCAGGGCCAGGCCAACCGAAACCGGCGGCAATTCGCCCTCAGTGTCGCGAAACACCATGGTCAAATAGGACGTCGCATTCTCACGAATATGCTCGTCACCGCGATAGTAGCCGAGGCAGTATTCGCGCACTGAACGCCCTCGAGTGCCTGATACCCCCCCTGACTGCGCATTGAGATCGATTTGATTCTGATCCCCTCCGTACAAGACGATCTGCATCGCATCCAGAATCGCAGATTTTCCAGATCCGTTAGGCGCCACAATGCCTGTTGCAGGGCTAAAGCTCAGGGTTTCGGCACGGAATAGGAAAAACTGTACCAAGTGAAATTTCTCAAGCAGATACATCGCCATCCTCCGTGACTTCATTCATTGCGTCGAAAGTAGCCGCATCCCCCTCACCTGCCACTTCCTTACGGAAGGATTCCAGATGGCTCAAGTATTCCTTCCGCAGCAGATCTCCGATCGCGGGATGGATGCGAACCTTCGCGAGCTGATTCCGTACATCGTCCTTGTCCTCAAAGGCAGCAATCCCCCAGCGCTTGAACTTGGTCATCAAAGAGCGGAAGTCCCCAGGCGAGGGAAAGTCCCTGCCCGTTTCCTTCTCGTAGTGCTCTTGCAAGTCAGGCAAATCGACGAAAGTTTCGCCATTTGGCTCTTCGCGCCCCTCGAAACGGACGCGATGATGAACGCCGGCGAGCACCAACAGCAGCAGGGTTTCGTCCTTGCTGGCTCGCTGTTGGGTCAGTACGTGCACGGGCCGCGCCACGATGTACTGGTAGTTGGTGTCGTGCAACAGCTCGATGCCAAGGGGACGAACTGCCTGCTCAAAGTCATTGATATTTCGGCTGACAATGCCGTAATCCTTCCGGGTCGCCCGGTCAGAGGCGGACAAGACCTGATGGGTTACTAGCCGATAGGCCGCCTGCTCGTAGTCCTGCTCTTCGTACATAGTGTCGCGGCTAAGCGCCTTTTCCCAGTGGCGTGCCATGTCATTTCACCTTGGTGATGTAGAAGTCCGGCATGTCCAAATACGGCCCGGCAATTCGTTCATCACCGGCGCTTTGGAAGCGATATCCAGGTAGTCGCTTTGAAATTCCTTCATGGTGCTTCTTTCCGAGGCCTGTCATTGCTTCCTGTGCGTAGGTGGACAGCGTCTGCACCATTCGAAATTGCTTGATACCGGTGATGGGAAGCTGAGACGCCCGGATCTGCCTACCTCCTCCCATGACACCCTGCAAGTACACCCTCACCTCTGTTGGCATGGCGGTACGCGCATCACGCGCACGCCTGTGCAGGTTCATCCGCGCCTCCTGCTCGGCTGTCATCTGCCGCGGAGAATCCGCGGTCCTGGGAATGGGCGGACGGGCGATGCGTGGTTGAAACAGGAGTTCACCGGAAAGCAATGCTCCGGGCCCAACGGGCATGGAGGCGTCGAAGTTCTCCGCAGCATTGACTCCGGCGATAGCCTTTTTGATCCGTCTCTCGAGCTGGCCCGGCGCGCGAAGCTGGTACTCGATCATGGCCAGCATGCGACGCTCGATATGGCGCTGATCCTGGCCCAAGCGATCGAAGTAGTCTTGCAGACGATAGACATTGCTCAATCGCCTGATCGCCTTCTCATAGACAGCCTCAGCCGTGCCTTTATCACCTTTGTAGCGTCGCTCGGCCAACCACACGATGATCCGTTCCCGATGATCCCCGTAATGGATTTCCTGAGTTAGGCTCAACACCTGCGCCTTTCGTGCGAGGGGGTGATCGGCGCCAGCCAAGTCCGCATAGTCAGCCATGACGTGCTTGGAAATGTAGTCTTCAAACAACCGACGGATAGCCGCCCCGGGGGTCGCGGACTTGAATATCTCGCGCTGCAGGGTACGCACGTTCAGACTCATGGCGGCAATCCCGGACAGAAGCGCATGGGCGCTGTCGCCGGCGTTTACGAAGTCGTCACCGTAGACATTGCTTGCAGGATCAAGCACCCGACGTAATGTGTCTTCAATGGAACGCATCTTCGCGCCCACCATCGCCGGCGTGTCTTCTGTGAAGACCTGCAAGGTGGCAAGGAAACGGCTTACCACAGCAGTCATGGACAGAGTGCGCGTGAGTCCCACCTGCTCTTCTTCGAACCAGCCATTCTCCGTGAGATGGCTCAAGTACATGTTGGCGCGAATGTTGAGCGGAGTGAGCTGGCCTACCCCCTCTTCTGCCTGCCAAGCGTCATCGTGTTCGAGGTAGTTCTCGATGAACTGCGTCAACTGCCGCCGTTCCCAGCCGGTCGCCGGGGGAACCTCAGCCTCTGGCCCGAAGAATTCTTCGTACAGACCCAAGAGCAGCCGCCAGTAGTTCTCCCGATTTGCCGAGGCCAATGGGCGAAAGAGTTGCGATGGCAGTACCTCAAACAGAGAGCTGGACACTGTGCAACTCCACAGAAGTTGGGCTATCTACTTCACATTAGCATAAACGCTAACATATCATAAACGCTAACTTAGCATCAATGCTAAGCTGCGTGTCATCTGACCCCGGCCCAGCCCCATGCCCCGCCCCCGCCCCAATCCAAACAAAAGTCCGGAAACACTTCGAGCCATCGAAACGCTGCTCCTCTGGGAGGGGCAAGTCACCAATGAGCGAGTACGCCAAGTGTTTGATCTGCATATCACCACGGTAAGTCGATTGCTAACCCAATATGCTGAACTCAATGGAGGCGGCCTTGAGTACCGAAGCCATGTGCGCGGATACGTGGCGATGTCTGGCTTCAGACCCCTCCTAACCGAAGGGCTGATCGAAGAGTACCTTGCGTTTGAGCGCCCCCAGGAAGCTACAGGCTTTATCGAGAGCTCCCAGCTTATCCTCGGCGGCGTTGAACGACGCCACTTCGCACTGCTTAATCGTGCCTGCAGAGAGGGCAAGGGGCTCGTTGGCGAGCACCGGTCCATGCGCAACCCAGCACCTCGCACCAAACGACTGTTCCCTCATGCGCTGGTGCAGGCAGGCAGGCGCTGGCATGTTCGCGCATTTGTCATCGCCGAGGACGAGGCGGAAGCCGGACGCTTCCTGGACCTGTCTATAAATCGGCTGAGCGGCTTGAAACAGCTGGCTGATCCTCGGCCAGAGCGGGCCGAGCCTAGCCAGGACGCCGCCTGGCAGACACAGGTAGAGCTGTCGATCGTCCCCCATCCGCATCTGACACCAGATCAGAAGGATATGGTGCGTATCGAGTATTTCGGAGGTAAGGCAGCCTACAGGTTAAGAACCCGTGCCGCACTACTCCAATACCGACTACATGAACTGCGCTGCGCCACCGATGCAGAGAAGGAGCCGCCGAACGAATTTCACCTCTGCGTCGACGATCCAACCGCGATCCAACCGTGGCTATTTGGCGAGCTGAATTAGCGGATGGCATGATCGTAGCCAAACTTGAGGCCCGGCACGGATACCGCGCTACCCCTGCCTGGGTAGCTACCCTACATAGGAACCGTATCAGATGGACGCCATTGGCATTCAAAGCCAATTCTCCGTCTGTACCTCAATGATCAGGTCGATGAGCCGTGCCCTCGTGTCCCTATCGATCGAGCGCCAAATGCAAACTACCGCCCCAGCTGCGGCATGGTCCGGGGCATTCAACTCTAGCCCTTCGCTTACTCGGCATTGAGGTGACCAATCCCTACCTAGGCGATTACTGATTGCCCACTTCATAAACTCATGGCACTCTGGGTTGGCATCATTCTGGTCACAGGGGGCCAGGTATGGGCAGTCTGCATCAAATCCACAGTCGCAACGGCCGTATCGGTGCCGGAACCGATACGAAGCCAGAGGATATCGACGCTATCGTCACGGCGCTTCGTAAGGACGGGCGTGGTCATTTGCTGCTTTACTTTCACGGGGGCCTGGTCGACAAGGCCGCGGGTATCGGTATTGCCCAGCGACTTGAGGGGCGCTTTTCTCAATCGGCCTATCCGGTTTTTTCCGTGTGGGAGTCGGGTTTCGTTGAAACGATCCGCAACAACCTGCGCGAGCTGCCGGATGAGCCGGTATTCAAGAATCTGGTGCGCAAGGCGCTAGAGTACGCGCTCCGCCGCTTGGGAGGTAGCAACGGCGCCCGGACCATCACGCCGGGCAACGTCGATGCAGGGAAGGTCCGCCAGGCAGTTGATACATATTGGAGCGATCCCAGTCGCAATCACGTGCCCTACCGTGATTTCAAACCTGTAGTGGGGCCCTCAGGTGCGCGTGCGGCGAGTGCGCTGATCGACGACGCCGAGATCGAAGCCGACTTGCAAACCGACAGCGAGTTTGTGGTCGCCATGCAAACCCTGCCAACCGCGTTAGACGAAGCACGCGATGCATTCATCGGGGGCGGAGCGAGCGTTCGAGATACCCCGTTCTCGCAGGCGGTATCAACGCAGGTCGCCGGGGTCGAGGGAGGCCGCGGGTTGATCGTCTGGTTCAAAGTTTCCCTTCTGGTGAAGCGCATCCTGCAGGGTGTTCTGCGTCGGTACGCGGATCAACGCGATCACGGCCTGTATGCAACGGTCGTAGAGGAAGTGTTGCGTGGTGTTCATTTTGGTGGCAGTGGACTCAATGAATGGGGCAAGGCACTCCAGTGGAACCGCATGAAGCAGGACTCACTCGATGCGTTCGGCGACGGCTCCGACCTGTATGCCGGAACTGCGCTGCTGGAGCGGCTGCGTGCCGCCCATGCCTCTGAAGGGCTGCTATCGAGGATCACTCTAGTCGGCCACAGCACTGGCGCCGTCTACATCGCCAATTGGCTTGACAAGGCATCAGAGCTTCTGCCGGCCGAGATTGCATTCGACGTCGTGTTCCTGGCGCCCGCCATCACCTACGAGCGCTTTGCCGCCACGATCACCCAACATGGCGATCGCATCCGTCACTTCCGCTTGTTTGGCATGCGCGATGAATTCGAACGGGACGATCAGGTCGTCGGAGACGACTCTAAATTTCCCAATGGGCAGGACTGGAAGCGCTTCATCTATCCCAGCTCCCTCCTCTATCTGGTGTCGGGTGTCCTCGAATCGCGCCCAAATTCCGACGGAACGCTCGTCGACGAACCGGACATGCCGCTGCTGGGCATGGAACGCTTCTTCGCTTGGCACCACATCTACTCAGATAGCAAGTTTCCCGAAATAGGTGCAGTCCGCGCGTGGCTCGGAGCTGCACCGAACCGTACGATCTGGTCCAAGTCCCAAGGACAGACAGCAGGCTTGAACAGCACAAGCATTGATCACGGAGCTTTCGACGACGACGAAGATACGCTGCTCAGCGTTGAGAGCCTCCTCGGCGGATGGTGACATCTTCGAGAGCACGCCAAAGGTGCCCTTGTGTACGCAACAGGGAGAGATGTGGACATGCCGCGAGATGATCACTACGCGATCGTGCTGACAATTAACCGTTATCCCGGCCTGAGTGACCTCCATGGACCTGAGAACGATGGCGAAGAGTTCCGGCAATGGCTCCTCGATCCGGAGTACGGCGACCTGGACACCCGACGTATCCAAGTCATACGGTCGCAGGATTATGGCGTGGCAGCGACCCCGGACGACGCAAACCCGACCGAGAAGGAGCTCAAGAAGGCGCTTAATCTATGGCTGCGCACCCCGAACGGATGGCATGACCGCATTGGACAGCGCTTGTATCTGTTCTTCGCCGGACACGGGTTCACAGCCGGTTCGGCGATTCACGACCCGGCACTATTCTCGGCCGTCGCGCAAAACGGCGACACGGCGCATATCGCCGTCCTGCGTTATGCGTCGAAAATCGCCAACGCGGGTTTCTTTGATGAAATCATCCTGGTAACGGACTGCTGCCAGGACGTACTCAAGGCGAGCCAGGTGCTCGAGCCGACTTGGACCCCGCCGGACCGGCAACGAACGGCACACGTCCGATTGTTCCAGGCGTATGGAGCGCCGCGGGGACGTCAGTCCTTTGAGCGCAACATTGGCCCGGCCGGGCAGTCTCGCGGCCTGTTCACTAGCGTCCTACTGGACGCGCTGCGCAGCGCACCGCCTGACGCCGACGGATGGGTGACGGATCGCGCCGTCGCGGACTACTTCCAGGTGCTATGGGCCGATCGCTACGAACAGGAAACCGGATACACGCCACCACTGACTCCCGCAACGAAGCGGATTCGAATATATCAGCGCCCGGCGTCGGCGCCAGCTTCCGCGCTCCCACGCCGGGTTGCCGTCGACCTGAGCCGCATCATTGCTAAATTCGCGGCCATCGACCGGCAACCGGATCCTGACATCTCACCTTACCCACCCGCGCCGCCCACCGACATGACGCCAAATGGGCAGCTACGCAGTAGCCAGCTTCGCCAGCTCGAGCATCCCATCGTGGAGCTGACCCCGGGTCTGCATCTCGTCGTTACACCAGGGAATCTACCCGACGTCGCCTTCGAGGTTCCCTACCCGGTGCTGCCAGCTGCAGGCAACACCCCTCCCGTTGCTGCACCTATCGACATGCCCGCTTTGCGAACCGACGAGGTTGCAGCGCAGCCGGTGGTGTTGAGGACGGACAATCCCAACGCGCAGATCACGGTGCTCGATGCTAGCTACGCTCGTGTCAGCATCGGTACGGGAGTGGTCTCGCTGTCCTTAGCTCCGGGACTCTACAAAGCCCTGGTGCACGTCGGGGCCGAATCGGCGCAATCGCTGTTCGTTGTTGCGGATGCGCCCCTCGACCAGCGGTTGCCCGGGCCCGAATTTTCCGCGGCTGCGCCCGTCATCGGCACGTCAACCACGCACCAAAATCAGTCCCTTCATGCCGCTGAATACTCGATGATTCCGACGGAGCCAAGCCGCGATCTCAGCGAAATCGGTGAGGTCTTTGTCTTCGCGCGCGACTCCAGTTTCAGTCCCGACGGCTCTCTAAACCCCGCGCCACCGTGGCGGCAGTGGCACCTCAGTTCCCTTGTAGGGGCAACCTTGGAGGAGCGCCTCATCCACAGTGGTACGGACGACAGGCTCGGCTACGCCTACCTCAAATTAGCAGCAACAGCTGGCAGCCTCGCACTGCGAACGGCCAGCCCTTGGGACGAGTCGAATGAAGACGGACTGGTCGTCCCGGTGATTAAGGGGTGGCGTACCGAGATCTACCTTGACTGTACCTCAGCTCCGCCAACCCCTCCGATGGTGGACACTCAGGGCGCACGAATGCTCGACTTGGCGACTGCCTCCATCCATCTGGTCCGGATGGGAAGTGCGTCACTGCTGTTCGATCCGATCGGGCTTGCGACGGAGGCGGCGCGAGCGCAGCTTACAGTCGGCCGGGAGGTGGCGGTGCCATCAACCGAGCAAGCAATGGCCAGCCCGATGTGGGCCTTGTACGCGGCCCTCGCTGCCTTCCAGCGGGGCGGGCAGCACATCGATACCGTTGGACAATGCGTTGCAGCCGTTCCTAAGGAAATCAGGGAGGGTCTATCCGATTTTGCGGTGCTCGCGCAATGGCTAGGCCTATCGAACGTGGCCCATCCGCTCCGTAACCCACCCGCGCTGGCGGCCTCATGGAGCCTTGCCTCAAAGCTGGAGGCGCGAGGCGGACTGGCCTCCGAACTGTTCGAGGAGATCGGCCAATGGCGGTCCGGTGGGAGTCTATGGACTCTCTGGCAGCGTTCAGTTGATGACCGCTGGTTGTTGCGAAATCGGCTTTCTGACCAGGCTATGGGCACTCTGAAGGGTAATGCACAGGGGATTGACGACGCGGCAACCCCGCAAGTGCTCGCCCCCGCCTGGTCACTGGACACCTGGGTTCCGGTCGAAGACGGCCTGAGGTGTCCTAATCCCACCCATAGCCCCTTCCAGCAAGCACTCCGTCGGCGTCTTCTGGATGCGCTGGCTGAGCGCCACACCGATGCCGACAGCGGCGCCTTCACCACTGTGTCGCTGCCACCCGAGTCCGATGTCTTCGCCTTGGCAGCGGAGCTCATGCTGTCGCCGATATACGCCATGGCCGCCTATAGCAAGCTGTATGCGGAAGCCCGCCGCCAATCCGACCTGGGCCCTCTCATCGAGTGGGTAACGGTGAACGGAGATGAACCCGACCCAGACTCGACAGCCACCAAGTCGAAGCGCAGCACTCACCTGCAATCAATGGACGACTACTGAGAGGCGAATCGTAAGCGCGGCCTTCACGCGAACCCCATCCAAGTATTCTTAGCGGTG
>Ga0207895_1000612_pt1 | contig 14299 bp, 10 predicted proteins | sample MalvirmetaMSP112_FD_184230 | JGI IMG/M metagenome (GOLD analysis project Ga0207895, IMG submission 184230) | Marine viral communities from the Deep Pacific Ocean - MSP112 (SPAdes) | ecosystem: Environmental > Aquatic > Marine > Oceanic | place: Pacific Ocean | collected 2011-05-24 | reverse complement strand
GCCATCCCTGGCCGCTGTTAGTTTGGCCATCCCTGGCCAAACAGCTCCCTCCAGGCACCACCATTGCCCCGCTCACTTAGCAGCGGAACCGCCACGGGACATAACACCGCCTGGACCTTTCTACGAAGTGGGGCTTGTGGCGGCGAATCTTCCAAGGAGCGCCGGGATCGGGTGTGCCCATCCAGGACCGTATTTGGCCAGGGATGGCCAAAGCGGTCCGCCGCCGCGGCCGAGCTTACAGGGATGTACTTGCAGCGTGTCCTGGATGGGCACACCCGATCCCGGTGCGGGCTCTCTGGAGAGAAAGGTCTCTGGGATCCTGCCGACCGGTTACACCGGCCTTTCGCTTGCAAGCAAGCTCCCATAAGGCCCGCTCCCACAATTCGGGCATCTTCAAGGATGCAAACCTTTCTGGTCGCGCCATGCTCCCATAAAAAAACCCGCCGGGATGGCGGGTTTTTCGGCTGGCCGGCGAGCCGCTTAGAGCGGCGGGGCCGCCGGCTGGGGCTGGGGCTGCGGCTGTTCGCGGGGCTGGCTGAGGCGATCCGGATGCAGTTCCACGTCCAGGCTGTCGCGCAGGAACGCCATCACCTGGCGGAAGCCGCGCTCGCCTTCCACGCGCGCCAGCTCCTGAAGGGCCTGGCGCTGCTGCTCCGGCTCCAGGGCGTCCACGGAACCGTCTTCCACGGCGGTCAGCTGGAACGCCACCAGATCGCCGTTGCGCAGGCTGGTGAAGCGGATCGGGCTGCTTTCGCCTTCGGCGGGCCGGGGCGTGGCGAACACGGCATCCACCACTTCCATGGCCGGCTCGGAGGCGCCGCGCTGCAGATCCGCTTCTTCCTGCACCTCGGCGTCGAGTTGCTCGGCCACGGCCGCCAGATCGGCGCCCTGCTCCACCGCTTCGCGGGCTTCTTCGGCCAGCGCCTCGGCGCGGGCGCGGGCCTTGCGCAGGCGCAGCTGGGCGCGGATGTCCTCGCTCACTTCCGCCAGCGGCAGCGGCTCGGCGTCCTTCACCTCTTCCAGGCGCAGGGCCAGGAAGCGGCCCGGGGCCACTTCCAGCAGGTCGCTGTTGCGGCCCTGCTCGCGCACGCTTTCGCTGTTGAGCGCTTCGCGGACGCGGGCGTTGTTGAGCGCCGTGGGCAGTTCCTGCATGGAGACCCAGTCGGTGGTCTGCAGTTCCAGGCCCAGCTGCTCGGCGGGCACCTGCAGGTCGCTGTGCTCGTAGACCAGCTCTTCGAGGGTCACCAGATCCTCGGCGAGCAGGGAATCGGACTGGGCGCTCTGCAGATCGGTGACGATCTCGTCGCGCATCTCTTCCAGCGGCGGCATTTCGGCGCGCTCTTCCTCGATCACCTTGAGCAGGTGTACGCCGGCGTCGGAAATTACCGGTTCGGAGACGTCGCCCACGTCCATGTCGGCCAGCGCCTCGTCCAGGGAGTCCGGCAGGGAACCCTGACCGACCCGGCCCAGGTTACCGCCGCTGCGCGCGGTGGCGGCGTCGTCGGAATATTCCCGCGCCACCTCGGCGAAGCTGCTGCCCTGCTCCAGCGCCTGGCGCGCCTCGCGGGCCCGCTCCACGGCGGCGTTTTCGTCACGCTCGTCGTTGACGCTGATCAGCACGTGGGCCACTTCCCGGCGGGTGGCGGCGCTGTCACGCATCTGCTTGCGCGCTTCGTATTCGGCGCGGATCTGCTCGTCGGAGATCTCCACGCGATCCCGGTAGCGCTCCGGGGTCAACTCGATATAGCGCACGCGCAGCTGTTCGGGGCGCATGAACTCGGACGTGTTCTGGTCGTAGAAATCCGACACTTCCTGATCGGAAACCTGGGTATCGCCACGCAGGCTGTCCACGCTGAGGCGCACATAGCGAATGTCGCGGCGCTGTTCACCCAGGCGGCGTTGCTCGGCGAGCTCACCTTCCAGGGCGAAATCGGTGGCCGCGAACGCGTTGCGGTACTGCTGGCTGATGCGCTCCTGGCGCAGCGATTCCAGATAGCCCTGCGGGGTCATGCCCTGGGCGCGCACCATGCGCTCGAACTGGGTTTCCGAAAAGCGACCGTTCTCGTAGAACATGTCGTTATTGCGGATCAACACGGCCGCCTGGGCGTCGCTGAACGCCATGTCCGCGTTGCGCGCGGCGGCGATCATCAATTGCTCGTTCACGATTCCCTGCAGCACCATCTCAGGGCGAATAAACGAATCGAGCATTGATTCATTAATATCCGGGCTCTGCTGGCGCAGCATCTGACGCAGTTGCTGAGTGCGCGAACTGACGTACCCGCGGCTGATTTTGTTGCCTTCCACTTCGGCAACAGCGCTGTCACTACCCCCTCCGGTGAAATACCCGTAAAACCCGGAAATGATAAAGGGAAGAATGATCGCGGCGAGCAGAACCTTGCCCACGGGCCCGCGGACAAATCGTCTGAACTCCTGCATGGTTTACTCCAAGGAATCTCTAATCTTTTTATAGGGTACCGGAAAGCAAAAAAGCGCACCCAAGACGGATACGCTTATGCGCTGGCGGAGCGGACGGGACTCGAACCCGCGACCCCCGGCGTGACAGGCCGGTATTCTAACCAGCTGAACTACCGCTCCTGAAGCCAGATCAGTTCACGGCGTCTTTCAACGCCTTGCCCGCCTTGAAGCCCGGTACGTTGGCAGCGGCGATCTTGATGGTTTCGCCGGTCTGCGGATTGCGACCTTCGCGCGCAGCGCGCTGCTTCACGGAAAAAGTACCGAAGCCCACCAGAGAAACGCTGTCGCCTTTCTTCAGAGCGCCGGTCACGGCATCCAGAGTGGCGTCCAGCGCGCGGCCCGCATCGGCCTTGGAGATATCGGAAGCCGCGGCGATGGCGTCAATCAGTTCGGATTTATTCACAAAATTCCCCTTTTCTATTTCCCGGTTTTATGGTCGAGGCGCGATGCACTCTCCGTATGACGAAGCCGCCTTTATACCAATGGGCCTAGGGGGCGTCAAGGAAGGATAAGTGCAGTCACACCAGCTTGGATAAAAGTAAAAAACCTTTTTGATCAATCATTTAAAGACGAACAACAAAGTCACGGAAGAGCTCTTGAGACGGCCCGCCACCCATTTGGTTCAATGGGTGCTGGGCCGTTCCGAACCTTTCTGCGCTTTTTCTTCGGCCAGAGCGAGGTCTTCTTCCACTTCCGCCTCGCTCAGCGGCGTGGGAGTGTGCGTTAACGCCAACTCCAACACCTGGTCGATCCATTTTACCGGCCGGATATCCAGAGCCTCTTTGATCTTGTCCGGAATTTCCTTGAGGTCCCGCTCATTTTCCTGCGGAATCAGCACGGTTTTAATGCCGCCGCGATGGGCGGCGAGCAGTTTTTCCTTGAGACCACCGATGGCCAGCACCTGGCCGCGCAGGGTGATCTCACCGGTCATCGCCACGTCGGCGCGCACCGGAATGCCGGTCAGTACCGATACCATCGCGGTGCACATGCCGATGCCGGCACTGGGGCCGTCCTTCGGCGTGGCGCCCTCGGGCACGTGGATATGGACGTCATTGCGTTCCAGTTGCCGGCGGCGGATACCCAGGTTGCCGGAGCGGCTTTTCACCACCGTCCAGGCCGCCTGGATGGACTCCTGCATCACATCACCGAGCGAGCCGGTGGTGGTGACACGACCCTTGCCGGGGGTGGACACGCCTTCGATGGTGAGCAGTTCACCGCCCACCGAAGTCCACGCCAGGCCGGTGACCTGACCGATCTGATCCTTCTCTTCGGCGCGCCCGTAATCGTACTTGCGCACACCCAGATAATGATCAATGTTTTCCGGCGTCAGGGTAATGGTGCGGTTCTCTTTTTCCAGCAGATTTTCCTTCACCACCTTACGGCAGATCTTGCTGATTTCCCGCTCCAGGCCACGCACCCCGGATTCCCGGGTGTAATGACGCACGATGAACTGCAGCGCCTTTTCATCCAGCACCAGTTCGTTCTCGCGCAGACCGTTGGACTTGATCTGCTTGGGAATCAGGTACTGGGAGGCGATGTTGATCTTCTCGTCCTCGGTGTAACCGGGCAGACGAATCACTTCCATGCGGTCCAGCAACGGCGCCGGAATATTCATGGAATTGGAGGTGCAGATAAACAGGGTTTCGGACAGGTTGTAGTCCACTTCCAGGTAGTGATCGCTGAAGGTGTGGTTCTGTTCCGGATCCAGCACTTCCAGCAACGCCGACGCCGGGTCGCCACGCATGTCCATGCCCATCTTGTCGACTTCGTCGAGCAGGAACAGCGGGTTGCGCACGCCCACCTTGGACAGCTTCTGGATCACCTTGCCCGGCAGCGAGCCGATGTAGGTGCGCCGGTGGCCGCGAATCTCCGCCTCATCACGCACGCCGCCCAGGGCCATGCGCACGAACTTGCGGTTGGTGGCGCGCGCCACCGACTGCCCCAGGGAGGTTTTGCCCACCCCGGGCGGGCCCACCAGACACAGTACCGGACCCTTCACCTTGCCGACCCGGCTTTGCACAGCGAGAAATTCCAGAATGCGCTCTTTCACTTCTTCCAGGCCATAGTGATCCTGGTCGAGAATTTCCTTGGCGTGGGCCAGATCGTGACGCACCCGGCTGCGCTTCTTCCACGGCACCGAGGTCATCCAGTCCAGGTAACTGCGCACCACCGTCGCCTCGGCGGACATCGGCGACATCATGCGCAGCTTGTTCAATTCGTTCTTGGACTTTTCCTTGGCGTCCTTGGGCATGCCGGAGTTGTCGATCTTTTTTTCCAGATCCTCCAGCTCGTTGCCGCTGTCGTCCAGGTCGCCGAGTTCTTTCTGAATCGCCTTCATCTGCTCATTCAGATAGTACTCGCGCTGGCTCTTCTCCATCTGTTTCTTGACCCGGCCACGGATGCGCTTTTCCACTTTCAGCACATCCATGTCGGATTCCATCAGCGCCACCAGATGCTCGACACGCTCGCGCACGTCGACCATTTCCAGGACGTCCTGCTTCTCTTCAAGCTTGAGCTGGAGGTGGGCGGAGATGGTGTCGGCCAGGCGGCTGACCTCGTCGATGGAGGACACCGAATTCATGATCTCCGGCGCCACCTTCTTGGACAGCTTGACGTATTCCTCGAACTTGGCGAGCAACGAGCGGGACAAGGCGTCCTGCTCGCTTTCCGACGGCATCTGATTGTCCAGTTCGCGGACATCGGCGACGCCGCCCTCCTCGCCGAAGCGGGCCTTGCTGATGTGGCCGCGGGCGCCGCCCTCGACCAGCACTTTGACGGTGCCGTCGGGGAGCTTGAGCATCTGCAGGATGGTGGACACGGTGCCCACCCGGTAAATATCGCTTTCCGCGGGATCGTCATCGGACGCGTTGCGCTGCGCCACCAGCATGATCTGCTTGTCGCTGGCCATGGCGGCTTCCAGGGCCGCAATGGACTTCTCCCGGCCGACGAACAGCGGGATCACCATATGCGGGTAGACCACCACGTCACGCAGTGGCAGCAACGGAATATCTTTCAGCACGTATCGCCCCTTTGTTGGTTTACGACCATCAACCGGTCGCGCGGATCAATCCGGCGCGACCCTGGACGTTTGCTCGCTGTTCTCGTAAATCAGAAGCGGTTCGGACTCACCGTCGATGGTGGCACTGTCGATCACCACCTTGGCGACGCCATCCAGCGACGGCACCTGATACATGGTATCCAGCAGCACCGCCTCGAGGATCGAACGCAGGCCCCGGGCGCCGGATTTGCGCTCCATGGCCTTGCGCGCCACCGCTCGCAGGGCGTCGTCACGGAAGTCGAGTTCCACGCCTTCCATCTCGAACAGGCGGACGTACTGTTTGGTCAGTGCGTTGCGCGGTTCGGTAAGAATCTGTACCAGCGCCTCCTCGGAGAGCTCCTCCAGGGTGGCGATCACCGGCAAGCGGCCGATGAATTCGGGAATCAGGCCGTACTTGACCAGATCCTCCGGCTCCACGCCGGCCAGGGTTTCGCCCATGGACAGCACGGTTTCCTTGCTCTTCACCTCGGCGGAGAAGCCGATGCCGCCCTTGTCGGAACGGTCGCGGATCACCTTGTCCAGACCGGCGAAGGCGCCGCCGCAGATGAACAGGATGTTGGAGGTGTCGACCTGCAGGAACTCCTGCTGCGGATGCTTGCGGCCGCCCTGGGGCGGCACCGAGGCCACGGTGCCCTCGATCAGCTTGAGCAGCGCCTGCTGCACACCCTCGCCGCTCACGTCGCGGGTGATCGACGGGTTGTCCGACTTGCGGGAAATCTTGTCGATTTCGTCGATGTAGACGATGCCGCGCTGGGCCTTGTCCACGTCGTAGTCACACTTCTGCAACAGCTTCTGGATTATGTTTTCCACGTCCTCGCCCACATAGCCCGCTTCGGTGAGCGTGGTGGCGTCGGCGATCGTGAACGGCACGTTGAGCAGGCGCGCCAGCGTTTCCGCGAGCAGCGTTTTACCACTGCCGGTGGGACCGATAAGCAAGATGTTGCTCTTGCCCAGTTCCACTTCCTCGCGGCTGCGGCCCTGGCTGCCCAGGCGCTTGTAGTGGTTGTACACGGCCACGGAAAGCACCCGCTTGGCGCGCTCCTGACCGATCACGTAATCATCCAGCGTGGTCTTGATTTCCTGGGGCTTGGGCAGACGCTCGTCGCCGCTGTCACCGGTCTCTTCCTGGACCTCTTCGCGGATGATGTCGTTACAGAGATCCACACACTCGTCGCAGATAAAGACCGACGGGCCCGCGATCAGTTTGCGAACTTCGTGCTGGCTCTTGCCGCAGAACGAGCAGTACAGCAGTTTGCCGTCGTCGCCCTTTCCGGTGTTATCGGTCATCGAATCGCCTCTGAACCTGGTAGTCACTTTGAAGATGCAGGGAGAGCGCGGCTTTTTCAAGCCCGCTCAGGCCCCGGCGACCGCCATTCGGCCGCTTTCATACGCCGTTCCGGCGGGCTCAGCGGCGGCTGAGCACCTCGTCGACCAGACCGTATTCCTTGGCCTGGGTGGCGTCCATGAAGTTATCGCGATCGGTGTCGCGCTCCACCACTTCCAGCGGCTGGCCGGTGTGGTGGGAGAGCATGCGGTTTAGATCCTCTTTGATCTTGAGGATTTCGCGGGCATGGATCTCGATGTCGGAAGCCTGACCCTGGAAGCCGCCCAGCGGCTGGTGGATCATCACCCGGGCGTTGGGCAGTGCGTAGCGCTTGCCCTTCTCGCCGGCGGCGAGCAGGAAGGCGCCCATGCTGGCCGCCTGGCCGATGCACATGGTGGACACCGCGGGCTTCACGAACTGCATGGTGTCGTAGATCGACATGCCGGCGGTCACCGAACCGCCCGGGCTGTTGATGTACAGGTTGATGTCCTTGTCCGGGTTTTCCGACTCCAGGAACAACATCTGGGCGACGATCAGGTTGGCCATGTAGTCCTCAACCTGGCCGACCATGAAAATAACCCGCTCTTTCAGCAGACGGGAATAAATGTCGAAGGAACGCTCGCCCCGTGAGGTCTGCTCGATCACCACGGGCACCAGACCCACGTTGGTCGGGTCCTGCATCAAAGTCTTCATCTCCGGCGTTACGGAGGTGATCCGGCTCAGGTCTATCATCTAGCGCTTCCTATATCTGCGTGTCCCGCTCCGGCGTGTCCGCAACCTGCTGTTCCGGCGCCGCGGCCTGTGAACGGGTATTGGGGCGAACCGGCCCTGTTACAAGGTGTTCGCCCGATAGCGGTCACCTGATAGTAAGGTGGCCCCCGTGGGGCGTCTATAAAGGCGGGGCAATATGGCGTTCAACTGCGCAAAAGTTGCACAAAAGCGGCCTTTTAGAACAAAAAAACCTCCGAAATACCGTTTTCCGGTACGTCGGAGGTCTTCCGCCCGGACCCTGTCGGCGGGTCCGGGGCAACGCCTGGCGTTGTGATCAGCCCTGCTGGTCGCGCGGCTTGACCGCGTCCTGGTAGGACATGCTCTTCTCTTCCACCTTGGCGGATTCCAGTACGAAGTCCACCACCTGGTCTTCCAGCACCGCGCCTTCGATCTGCTGCAGTTGCTGCGGGTTGCTGTACACCCAGTTAACCAGTTCCTCGGGCTGCTCGTACTGAGAGGCGATCTCTTCCACCCGCGCCTTGACGCGATCCGCGTCCGGCTTGATCTCGTGCTTCTCGAGGATCGCGCGCACCACCAGGCCGAGCCGCGCGGAGCGCTGCGCCTGCTCGCGGAACAGCTCTTCGGGCAGCATCGACGCGTCGAACTGCTGGCCGCCACCGAACTGCTGCATCATCTGCTGACGCATGCGGTCGATTTCCTGCTTCACCAGCGCTTCCGGCAGATCGAAGTCGTGGGCCTGGGCGAGACCGTCCATGACCTGTTCCTTCACCTTGCCGGACACCGCGTTCTTCAGCTCGCGCTCCATGTTCTTGCGCACTTCCTCCTTGAACTGCTCCAGGTCGCCGTCTTCGACGCCGAACGCCTTCATGAACTCGGCGTCCACTTCCGGCAGCTGCTTGGCTTCGACGCTGTTCACCTTGATCTGGAACACCACCGCCTGGCCTTTCAGCTCCTCGGACTGGTAGTCCTCCGGGAAGGTCACCTCGATGTCCTTCTCTTCACCGGGCTTCATGCCGACGATGCCGTCCTCGAAACCGGGGATCATCTGGCCGGAGCCCAGCTCCAGGTTCTGGCCTTCGGCGCTGCCGCCTTCGAAGGCCTCACCGTCCTTCAGGCCCTTGAAGTCGATGTTGACGCGGTCGCCGGTCTGCGCGGCGCGCTCCACGGCTTCGTACTCGGAGCGCTGCTCGCGCAGCGTCTCGATCATCTGCTCCACGTCGGCGTCGCTGATCTCGGCCACCGGCTTTTCCACTTCCACGCTGTCCAGCGGCGCCAGTTCCACGTCCGGGTACACCTCGAAGGTGGCGACGAACTCCAGATCCTGGCCGGCCTCGTTCTTGGTGGCCTCGAAACCGGGCATGCCGGCCGGCTGCAGGGATTCCTGCTCCACCGCCTCAATAAAGGATTCGCGCATCACGTCGGCGAGGACCTCGTTACGCACCGCATCACCGAAGCGACGTTTCACTTCCCGCATCGGCACCTTGCCCGGGCGGAAGCCGTTCAGGCGGACGCTTTTCTGGGCCTCGCGCAGCTTGGTGTCGACCGCCGAATCCACTTTTTCCGCGGGTACGCCCACGGTCAAACGCCGTTCCAGACCTGATGTCGTTTCTACGGAAACCTGCATAACATCCTCTTTATAAAGACTTTTTGGTCCACGGCCGACCGTGCCGGCCCGGACCGCATACTTTGAAGGGCGGCAATTATAGTCAATGCCCGCCGCCATGAACACCGATACGAAAAAAGCCCCCGGGGATTACCCCCGGAGGCTTCAATGTTGGGGTGGCTGATGGGATTTGAACCCACGACCACCGGAGTCACAATCCGGGGCTCTACCAACTGAGCTACAGCCACCAGCAAAACTGGTTTGGTACTTTGTGTGCCTGTCGGCGCGCTTTGGCGCGCCTGGCAGGGCTCGAACCTGCAACCTACGGCTTAGAAGGCCGTTGCTCTATCCAATTGAGCTACAGGCGCTGAACCGGTAAAACGTCTTCGCTTGACTGGTCGGGGTGGAGGGATTCGAACCCCCGACATCCTGCTCCCAAAGCAGGCGCGCTACCAGGCTGCGCTACACCCCGCCGAGCAGGTCGAGCGAGGCGGCATAATACTCGCCGCCCCCGGGAGCGTCAACGCCGCGCGCCCGGCGCCGGAACCGTTCGCTGGATTATTCGCCAGCCGCGCCGCGAACCGGTCCGCGCGCCCCTTTGCCCCACCGCGGCCGGCGTGCGAAAATCCGCGCCTCCCGATTCCCGACCAAGAGACACTCAATGAGCGCGCAGATTCTGGATGGCAAGGCACTGGCCCAGCATTTCGAAGAGGAAATGCGCCGTCGCGTGGACGCTCTCAAGGCGAAAGCCGACGGACGCACCCCCATTTTGGCAACCCTGCTGGTGGGCGCCGACCCGGCTTCCGCCACCTACGTAAAGATGAAGGGCAACGCCTGCCGCCGGGTGGGCATGGACTCCCGGGCCATCGAACTGCCCGAGGACACCACCACCGAGCAGTTGCTCGCGCAGATCGAAGAGCTCAACAACAACCCGGACGTGCACGGCATTCTCCTGCAGCACCCGGTGCCGGAGCAGATCGACGAGCGCCGCTGTTTCGACGCCATCAGCCTGGAGAAGGACGTGGACGGCGTCACCTGCCTGGGCTTCGGCCGCATGGCCATGGGCGAGCCGGCCTACGGCTGCGCCACCCCCAAGGGCATCATGCGCATCCTGGAGCACTACCAGATCCCGCTGGAGGGCAAGCACGCCGTGGTGGTGGGCCGCAGCGCCATTCTCGGCAAGCCCATGGCGCTGATGCTGCTGGGCGCCAACGCCACCGTCACCATCTGCCACAGCCGCACCCAAAACCTGCCGGAGCTGGTCAAGCAGGCGGACATCGTGGTGGGCGCCGTGGGCCGCCCGGAGTTCATCAAGGCAGACTGGATCAAGGACGGCGCCGTGGTGGTGGACGCCGGCTTCCACCCGGAAAAATGCGGCGACATCGAACTGGCGCCGCTCGCCGACCGGGTGGCCGCCTACACGCCGGTGCCCGGCGGCGTCGGCCCGATGACCATCAACACCCTGATCTTCCAGACCCTGGAAGCGGGCGAAAAGGCGTTCGGCGTCTAATCGCGGTCCAGGATCTTGACGCTGGCGGTCATGCCCGCCGCCAGCGTCAGCGACTCGGGCACCGCCCGCAGCTCGATCTGCACCGGAATCCGCTGGGCCAGCCGCACCCATTCAAAGGTCGGCGCCACCTCCGCCAGACCCTGGTCGCCACCGGCCACCGCGTTAGCGTTGCCGATGCCCCGGGCGATGCCGGCGACCCGCCCTTCCAGCGGCCGATCCACGCCCAGCAAGCGCACCCGCGCCGGGTCGCCCACCCGGATCCGGTGCACCTGGGTTTCCCGAAAATACGCCTCCACCCAGAACGAATCGCCGTCCACCAGGGTCAGCACCGGCTCGCCGGCCCGCGCGTAATCGCCGGCGTGGGCCAGCAGATGGGTCACATGGCCGTCGGCGGGCGCGCTCACCCGGGTGCGGGCGAGGTCCAGCTCGGCTTTTTGCAGCGCCGCCTGGGCGGCCTGCAGGTCGGCCCGCGCCACGTCCGCCAGGCTGGTGGCCTCCTCGCGCTCCTCGGCGGACACCGCCCGCCCCAGGCGGTCACGGCGGGCGGCTTCGTCGCTGCGCAGTTTCGACTCCAGCCGGCGGTGCTCCAGTTCGGCCCGGGCCTGGTGCAGGGCCAGCCGGTAGCGTTCCGGATCCACCACGAACAGCGGGTCGCCCTGCGCCACCCGGGCGTTGTTGCTCACGTTCAGCCCGGTAATCGGCCCGGACACATCCGGCGCCACCTGAATCACCGCCGCGCGCACCCGGGCGTCGCGGGTCCACAGGGTGTGCATGTACTGATGCCAGAGAAACCACACCGCCAGGGCCGCGCCGGCCACCAGCACCAGGGTGATTAAAAACGGGCGCCAGCGGCGGCGCCGGCCTTCGTCCGCGCGGGGTTCAGCCATCACACTCTCCCTATAAGCATCAGCAGGCCCAGCGCCAGGGCCAGACTCATCACCAGCACACACAGGCCCGCCAGGGCCGGATGCCAGACAAACCGGTAGCCGTCGTAGCGGCTGATCAGCCCGTTCACGGGCCAGAATATCAGCAACCCCAGCACCACCACCGGAATCAGCGGCGGCAGCAGCACACCGGCCAGATTGATCTCATGCAGCACCGTTCGCCTCCAGTCCCCGCCAGGGGCCGTCGCCGGACCCGCTCAGGAAAAAGCCCGCGTTGCCACGGATAATATTGATCTGCATGCGCAGGCGCACCACCGCCCGTACCAGCCGGCGGCGCTCGCCGTCGCTGGCGGCGCTGTCGTAGGCGCGCCGGCACTGGCCGGCCACGGTGTCGGCGCGGGCCGCCAGGGCCAGCCAGCGGTCCTGGTCGCCGTCCCGCAGGGCGCGCTGGGTGTCGCGGATCAGGCGGGTCAGCGCCAGCCGCACCGAGGCCGGCACGCCGCGCCGACACAGCGCGTCCATATAAAGCAGCCCGAGCCCCAGGGTCACCGCGGCCAGCGCGCCCTGCAGCAGCTCGCCGTCGCGGGGGTGGTCCGGATCGAGCCTGGGCAGCGTACGGCTGATGCGGTCATAGAGCTGGCTTTCCATTTCATGGCGGGGGCGCCGCCGCCGGATCGGCCAGCGCCCCAGGGTCCGGCACAGATCCCGGCACAGCCGGCGCCGGGCCCGGGCGGCGTCGTCGCCGGGCCACAGCAACAGGAACGCGAGCACCGCGAAGCCCATGCCCAGCCCCAGACCGATCATATTGTTGAACAGCGGCGCGGCGGAAAAGTCCTGCACCGGGCGCAGGTCCAGCAACAGCGGGAAGAAGATGGTCAGCGCGGTGCCGGTGGCCACCGTGGCCGGCCGCGCCATCGCCAGCCCGGCCAGCAGATACAGCGGCGCCAGCCACAGCACCAGGGCCGGAAAGCCGTCGCTGGCGGGCAACAGCACCAGCCGGTAGAGCGTGGCCAGCACGGTGGCCAGCAAGGCGCCCTTGATAAAGCCTTTCACCGCCGCCAGCGGGTCGTCGCGGGTGGAAAACAGCGCGCAGATCACCCCCACCTGGATCGCCATGGCCGCCCCCTGGGGCGCCGCGCTCCAGAACCACAGCGCCACCGTGGCGCCCAGCGCCAGCGCCGCCCGGGCGCCGTTGCGCCAGGCCTGCCCATAATCCAGATGCAGCCGCGAGGTGCCGGCGCGCCAGCGCACCGGCGTGGCCTGATCGGTGAGCATGGCGTAGAGCGCCACGCTGGAGCGCAGCCGGTCGCACAATTCGGCGCTGTGCTCCAGCACCAGTTGCAGCGCGTAGAAGCGTTGCTCGTCATGGCTGAGCAGTTCGCCGCGCAGCGAGCGGGCCAGTTCCCGGGCGCGCTGGTAGAGCGCCGACAGGGTCTCCCGCAGGGCCGCCGGGGACGCCTCCGGATCCAGGCGCGCGATGTCGGCGAGCAGCAGCGCCACCTGGTCCTGGTGGTGGCGCTCCGCGTAGCGGTTCACATAGGTGTTCAGCGGCCCCACCGAGGAGATCAGCGCCAGCATCTCGTGGCCCAGCCGGCGGCAAAGACCGGCGTGGCGGCGCAGCCGGGCGGAATCGAACAGGGCGTGCTCGCGCTCGGCTTCCAGCGCCATACCGCTGGTGATCAGCGCCTGGCGGCGCCGCTGCAGCGCCGGCGCGTCGAGCCGGCCGCCGGCGCTGTCCGCCACCAGGCGGATCAGTCCCACCAGCTGTTCGCGGCTCTGTTGCAGGTAGCTGCGCCCGGCGGACCGGGGCCACACCAGCACGCTCATCAGGCTCACGCAGAGAATGCCCAGGCCGATCTCGGTGACCCGCGCCACCGCCATGGTGAACGCCTGGTCCGGCTGCAGCACCGCCGGCACGCCCACGATCAGGGCGCTGTAACCGGCCAGCACGAAGGCGTAGGAGCGGAAGTTACGCAGCAGGCTGGCGCACAGGGTGCAAAGCCCCAGCCACACCGCCAGGGCGACGAAAAACAGGGTATGCAACTGGGCCAGGGTGGCCACCAGCACCACCGCCATGGCGGCGCCGGCCAGGGTGCCGAGCAAGCGGTAAATGCCCTTGGCCAGCACCATGCCGCCCAGCGGCTGGGCGACGATATAGACCGTCATCAAGGCCCATTTGGGCTCGTCCAGGCCCAGGGCCAGAGCAATATAGAGCGCCAGCATGCCGGCGCTGAAGGTACGCAGGGTGAATTGCCACTCCCGCCGCCCGGCCTCGCGCAGGAACGCGGGGAGCCTGACGGCGGCGAAGACCATCGTGGCTCAGGCCTCGCGGGGCCAGGACTCGCGCAGACCCACGGTGCGGTTGAACACCAGCCGGCCGTCAACGCTGTCCCGGTCGACGCAGAAGTAGCCTTCGCGCTCGAACTGAAAGCGGCTTTCCGGCCCGGCGTCGCGCAGGCCCGGCTCCACCACGCAGCCTTGCAGCACGCGCAGCGACTCCGGGTTGATGTTGTCCAGGAAGCTCTCGCCCTCGGCCACTTTCGACGGGTTGGCGGTCTGGAACAGGCGGTCGTACAGGCGCACCTCGCAGGGCAGGCCCCGATCGGCGCTGACCCAGTGGATGACGCCGCGCATTTTGCCCTGCCCTTCCGCCGGCTCCGGGTTCTTGCCCAGGGTGTCCGGGTCATAGCTGCAGCGCACTTCGACGATCTCG
>Ga0207895_1000606_pt1 | contig 14418 bp, 13 predicted proteins | sample MalvirmetaMSP112_FD_184230 | JGI IMG/M metagenome (GOLD analysis project Ga0207895, IMG submission 184230) | Marine viral communities from the Deep Pacific Ocean - MSP112 (SPAdes) | ecosystem: Environmental > Aquatic > Marine > Oceanic | place: Pacific Ocean | collected 2011-05-24 | reverse complement strand
TGGAGCGCATGCCTGCGGGGAGTTCACGTCAAAGACTGCTCCGAGGCCGCGCCTTTTCTGCGACTGAAGATGAGGAATGGCGCACCCAAGAGGATTCGAACCTCTGACCTCTGCCTTCGGAGGGCAGGGGAATTGCACTCCGTTGCGATCCACAAGTTTCCTGGGAAGTCTATAACCTACTGAAAAATATATTTTTATGGGATTGGGGTTCCAATCGGCTCCTTGTGTTTTCTCCTTTGGTGCTTACTGTGTGCTTACTGGGAACCATGGAGCAAGCACTTTTGACCCGCAAACTGACCAAGACCGTTATAGACAAGGCCGAGCCTTCTGACCGCGACATCTTCCTTTGGGACAAGGATCTCAAGGGGTTTGGTCTCAAGGTCTGTCCGAGTGGTCGAAAGGTTTACGTGTGTCAGTATCGGCATGGTAGCGGTCGAAGAGCTCCAACACGGCGCATGACGATCGGTGCCCATGGCTCGCCCTGGACCGTCGAAGGTGCACGGAATGAGGCGCGACGGCTGCTTGGGGCTGCGGTGCAGGGGCAAGACCCCGCGAAAATGAAGCAGGAAGCCAAGGCTGTTCTGACGGTTGGAGAACTTTGCGACGAGTATTTGGCCAGCGGCACTGCCACGAAGAAAGCATCAACTCTGGCGACAGATCGCGGTCGGATCGAGAGACATATCAAACCGCTTATTGGTCGCCTGCGCCTGACTGATGTGTCGAAAGGCACCGTTACCCGATTCATGCAGGATGTTGCGGCGGGCAAAACGGCGGTTGATGTGAAAACCCGCAAAAGGGGACGAGCCATTGTGACAGGTGGCAAGGGGACCGCTTCGCGAACCGTGGGACTGTTGGGAGGCATCTTCTCATTTGCCGTTGATGCGGGGCTGATGGCCGACAACCCCGTCAGAGGCGTCAAGCGATTCAAGGATAAGCAGAACCAGCGCTTCCTCAGCCTGGAAGAATTGCAACGACTTGGCATTTCTTTGCGCGAGGCGGAAACGACAGGCGTCAATCCATCTGGAATCGCCATCATTCGACTACTGATCCTCACTGGCTGCCGAAAAAGTGAGATAGAAAATCTACGATGGCCGGAAGTCGATTTTGACTTGGGGTTCTTGCGTCTGCCCGATTCTAAAACGGGGCAGACGATCCGGCCCTTGAACAGTGCGGCGCGAGCGATCCTGAAAAACTTGCCCAGGTATGAGGAAACCGATTTGGTGTTCCCGGGGAGCAGTCTAGATCGGTCTTACGTAGGAACTCCGAAAGTATGGCTTGGCGTACGCGCTAAAGCTGATCTTGCAGACGTTCGTCTGCACGACCTTCGCCACAGTTTTGCAAGTATAGCTGTTTCGTCGGGATCCAGTCTGCCTGTAATTGGTGTGCTTCTCGGCCACAAGGATACGGCCACCACAGCGCAATACGCACACCTGCATGATGATCCAGTACGTGGAGCGGCTGAAACAGTCGGTCAACGCTTGGCAGGATTGATCCAAGACTAGGATGACGAATCCATCCAGTTCCTGAGGATGGACGATAATGAAGAATATGATGAGGACTACACCTCGTTCTCGCTATCTGCACAGCACAATAGCGAAGCCGGTGGTTTCAGCGAATTATCCAAAGCGTTCAAAGACAACCCAACGCTTGAACACTACCTCGAACTAAGGCGGCAGAACCCGGGTAAGCTGATCGAGGTCGCGACCAATTGGTCTCTGGAATGGGTGTTTGCAAATGAAGAACGTCTCAGAGACTTGGACATCGAACCTGAGGATGTCGTGGGTTCCCTCGATGCTGATGAAGCTTCAGCAAGTCGGGTGAGCCTGCGACTTATCGAACTACTGGTTGAGCGGCGCGCACGGGAGGCGTCGGGTGAAACTCATCTTGTTGGGCGGGGTGAAGCTGTCAGCGATAGTTTCATAAACTATCTGATTGCCATGATGCTGGACGCTTTAGACTGGAATGATCAGATGATTATTCCAAGGGATTTGATCGTACTGATCAAGCATCAACTGCGTGCTGACGTGTCAGTTGAAGCGCGTGACATGCAAGTGCGGCACAATCGGCACACCGCTGTTTCTCTGGGCGCGCACCTTATGAAGCGGGGTGAGCCCGTTTCGTTGGGCATCGTGGCCAAGATTTTGAAAGTAGAGCGCTCTACGGTCATGCGTTGGTTTAAGGGCGGCGATTTCCAGAAGGAGGTTGAGGAGTGGTATGCCCTTACCGAAGCTTTCAAGTCTGAACGAGCAAATCGCGCAAACCACAATGGGCCAAATAAAGCAGATTAATCTGTTGCGTCCATAAGTACGTGCGCAACACCAATTTCAGTTGATAGGCATTCCGCATTCAGCCGGACGGTTCCGGTGCGATGATGGTGATAGACCTATGACGAAAGACAAGACGGTGCAGGTGACGCTTTTGTCGCCTCAGCAAGTGGCCGAGCGTTACGGCCCTTCAGTCAGCACACTGGCCAAGATGCGCCTGACCGGCACAGGCCCAGTTTTTGTGAAACTGGGACGGCGGATTGCCTATCGGCTTGATGATCTCGAATCCTGGGTATTGTCGAACCGCTTCCGTTCAACTTCGGAATATGACGCAGCGGAAGAGGGAGGGGGGTGTGGACATGGGGAATAAGAAAAAACCGAATGTCAGCCTGATCCACACCTCTCGAACCTACACTCTCAAGGAAGTTGCAGAGCGCTTCAACCGTGATGTTGCCACAGTCAGGAATTGGGTGAAAGAGGGGCTACCCGTTCTTCAAGGCACAACCCCTCGTCTGATCGATGGCGCGGAATTGAAGGTTTGGCTGAAGGCGAGGCAAGCCAAGCGCAAGAGACCTTGTGGCCTTGGCAAGCTATATTGCTGCAAATGCTGTGAACCCCGTTTGCCGGACCCGAGCACTGTAGAAACAGAAGGTGCAGTAATCGCGGCGACGACGTTAATCAGGGGGAAATGTCAAGTGTGCGGGACGTCAATGCACCAAGCCAGGAAGACCGTAGACTTGCCCGAAATACTTCGCGAGATGATGGGGAAAGCGAAAGCGGAGCGGAACCTAGAAGGCTACCGCGACCCCGGCGCTAATCCCCCCTTATGGTCCGAACAAGGTGCTTTCGACTTTGACCAGTATGAAGGAGGCAAGGAGCGTGTCCACTAAATGTCCCGCGAATGAGGTGGTGAAGCGCCGCTATCGCTACTATCTCGTGCATGCTGACGGAAAGGCGGAGTCCACGATCAAGCAGACGATGTTGGCGCTAGGTCGCTTTGAAGACTTCACTGGGTACGATGATTTCAGGACGTTCAACGAGAAGCAGGCGGTCGGCTTCAAGGCGCACACGGCACGCCGCAATCTTGCGCCCTCGTCGATTCTCTCGACGGTCAAGCAGGTCATGCGGTTCTTTCGCTGGCTGTCTATGCAGCCGGGTTACAAGTCGAAGATCAGAAGTGACGCCATCGATTTCATGAACCTGTCGGAAAAGGCGATCAGGTCAGCCAGCGCGCCGCGGGAAAGAGATTATCCAACACTTGCGATGATCGAGGCAGCGATAGACTTAATGCCGGACGTAACCGCCGTGCAAAAGCGCGACCGCGCGCTCATGGCGCTGTCAGCCCTTACTGCGATCCGCGCAACGGCGATGACTACCCTGAAGCTGAAACATTTCTATCGACGTCGCCGCTTGATCATTCAAATGCCGGACGAGGTCGAAACAAAGTTTTCCAAGCGGATAGACACATTTCTGATGCCGGTCAGCGAGCGGATCGAGAAGATCTTTCTTGACTGGATCGATTACCTCGAACGCGAAGAGCTTTTTGGACCGGGAGATCCAATCTTTCCCAAGAACAAGATGGGCCAGGACCAGAATTGGCAGTTCAAGACGGTCGGTTTGAGCCGCTCTCATTGGAAGCAATCCGGTAGTGCGCGGCGCATTATCAAGGGCGCATTCGAGGCAGCGGGCTTACCGTCGTTCGGACCGCACAGCTTCCGCAATATGTTAGTCTCAGAGCTATATCGCCGCCGGGTTTCAATTCCGGTCTTCAAGGCGAGCAGTCAGAACCTTGGTCATGAATCTGTTCTGACTACGTTGACCTCGTACGGGAAGATTTCACTCGATGAACAGGGGCGATTGATCCGAGAGGCGTTCAGCGCGGCACCAACTAAAGGCACAGACGCGCCACTGACAATGTCGGACTTGGAAGCGTGGCTAAGAAAGAAGGACATTGTATGAGCGAAATAGGGAGGGTGTTCCTCATCGCGGACAGTGTTGACTATTTTTAATGGATTTGTGATTGACTTGCCTTCAACCGGGGAGGGTGCGTTGAACGCCACTTACGTGATGTATCGCTATGAGGTGCGAGCCAGCAATGGTGAGGCACTGGTCGGCAAAGACTTGTTAGAATTAATATTTTCAATCGCCGGCGACGGCGCCCCTTATCGCGTGTCGGATCCGACTGAGGCGGATTATAGAAATTTCGTCATTGATCCGGATGTAATTTTCATAGCCCAAAAGCTTTGCGCAATCATGGATATTGGGTATCTTTTGGATGGACGACTCAAAACAGAATACGACCGTACAAACAACAAGCTGAGCGTAAAGTGGGAGCGTTCAACTGATGTTCGGCATTCCCGTGCCATTTTTCTTTTAGATGACGATATTGTTGCCTTCAGAGATGGTAGTGGGGATCGTCTCACAGCAGACTCTGCCGTGGCTCGCTTTAGGGCGATATTGGAGTTTCATACCGAGTGCGAGTTCGAATACGATCGCACCGCATCAAGTGCTGACATCAAGAAGGCTCTAAACAGATTAAAGGTGACAGAGTTCTCTTTTGATGCGCGACCATTTAATCCGCATCCATCCAAACCCGGTGATATTCTCGATAAACTGCTGCAAAACGCGAATGTGGGAAAACTTCGAGGTGTAGCCAAATCTGCTTCAGATGAAGGTCTATCCGTAAGCGATGACGGACTTATTGATGAAGTCACCGGCATGGCTGATAAGAATTACGCAAACTTCGGGATGAAAGGTGAGACCAAAACCGGCTCAACTGTTTCTTACAAGAAGCAGCGCCTAACTGGCGACAAACAAAAAGACAGGGAGCATGCGGAACAAGCCCGAAATTTGAGGGTGTCTGTACCTTCTGATGATGAAGAAACGAGCGAAGAAGAATATGTTGTAATGGCGATCAGGGAGATTTTTGATGTCTAGTAATAGCCGTCCAAGTTTTCTTGAGCTTTGGCTTGAAGACACGCAAGATGACGTGCGACGGAGGGGTTGGTGGGCGATCATTCCATTCTCAGCAATCACCTGTATTCTCCTCGGTTCGGCTGTATCCTGGCTTTTTCCGGACATCTTCTTTGATGATTCGAGCTGGGCCATTTCGTCTACGGTTTTCGCGGGTTTGTTGGCTTTCAATGCTTTAGCAATGGCGCTTTCGTGGAATGCTTTCGGTAAGATCTATGAGCTGATCGCAAAGCCAATGTTTAGCGACTTCCTACGAAAGTCCGGAGAGATGTCGCGCTACATGTTCTACATCAGTTATTTTCACCTGACCCAGGTCGCTGCAGCCGGGACAACGTTGTTTGGGTTCGTTTGGCTGTTCTTCCCAGTATCGAATGAATGGGCCGATCGAATTGTTCTCGCCGTTGTTTTTGCTACCACGTTTTACGGTCTCCGATGGTCAATTGGTGCGGTGCGAGTGGCTCATGATCTGGTTTGGAACTTCGGTAAGTTCGACGGACTACCTGATGACGACAAACGAGCTCTGAAATTGGCGGTGAGTAACACCAAGGACTAATTATCCTAGTCGGGGTTGACGCCGAACTCGTCGATTAGGAAGTCAACAGTGGCTTGATCACGCAGTTTGCAGACAATGTTCTGGTTGGCGAACGCGCCCTTGAAACGCTTGGCGTTTGCCAGCTCTACGGTCTTTTTCCAATCGATGCCGACGGCATGTTCAGCATTCTCTGGGGACTGCCCAGGGCGCTTCATCCTTGGTTCGTCCAAGGGCTGATCGAACAATGGCCCATCAGGTGTCATGAACTCTGAAGCTGGAACGACTTTGCGGGTTACGACCCCATAGCCAACGTAGCCGTTGCCTTTGTCGTAAGCGAATACTTCGTCGCCGACATTCAGCTGCTTGAGGCGTTTCGTGTAAAAATCGCCACCACCTGCGGAAACGAATCCATAGCGGCGCATATCATTCCATGACCGGTGCTCATTGTGCCCAACATTCACGAAATAGTAGCCAGACCACGGCGGTCGTACTTTTCGTTCTGATCTTTCCTCGACTTCTTCCTGCTCAAGCAGGAAGTCGGTCGTGAGCCATTGTTGTCCATCCGATTCGAATACATTGAAGAAAACGGTGTTTATGGAAATACCGTGCTCTTCAGAGAGGTATTCGACAATCCTGCGCGAAGCTGGATCCAGCTCGCTGGCCACTATCAACATTGAATGGCTTGCGTTCAGTCTTTCGGGAATGGTCTCGTCGAACCGTTCGCGGAAGGCAGTTACGAGACGCGAATTGAGGTGTTTTTCAGCTCGCTCGTAAACTTCAGGGGTGGTCAAGGTTCTCACCCAAGAGGCATAGTCGAGCACCTGCGCCACGATTTCGCGAGGAGTGCGGTCTTTCTTCAGTTCAATGATGATAAGCCCACCCGTCGCATCCATCGCCAGCAGGTCTATGAATTTCCCATGATCTGTTGGGACCTGCCGGCCAATTATCAGCGCGTCGATACCGACGAGTGAAGGGTCAGCCGCGACCCAGTCTTCGATCAAGCTTTCCTTGGACAAAGCCCGGCGGACCGCTGGACGTAGTTGGCCGTCATGGATGTGGTAGAGCGAGGTCATGTTGACACCTTTTTTCTTCCACGCTTTGGCTTAGGTGCGGCTGCGCGTTCAGCGCGGATGCGGGCGAGGAGGGTTTCGGCGGGTTCGTCGGTAGGGTCCTGGGGGACGAGTTCGCCCGCGAAGGCTTTGGCCAGGATGCGTTGGTCGAGGTGGCTCAGCAGCTTCAGGGCCTTCGTGGCCTCGGCGGCGAGGCGGTCGATCCTGGCAAAGGCAGTTTCGATGCGGCGAACGATTTCGCGTTGTTCGTCGAGTTTCGGAAGCGGCACCTTGAAAGACTTCACCTTACCCAAGTTCAGGTTGGGTTGCACGCCGCCTTCGGCTTGTTCTCTAATCTCAAGATAAATGCTGTCGAGAAAGCGAAACAGATACTCACTATCAATTTGGTCTTCGTCCAATTCATGGATAACCGCGAGGGCTTGATTGGTTGCCGCGGCGATCTCCAAGCGTGCGACCTGACCACGTGTCTTGCCTTCGCCATACATGGCCATGAGCAAACTGCCCGCTGGAAACACCTTGCAGTTGGTTTCTTGGATTGCAACTTCAGTAATGAAGCTGCTTGGCTCAGTTACGCTCTTCGCATTGACCGCGCCACTCGTTACCCAAGGTACAGTGCCATCAGCATAGTACCTTGATACCCCCTTCTTAGGGGTTGCTCCAGTTCCAACCTTAGCCAGTGTCCCAAGCTCCACCTGGTCTTGTGGGGCTGCGAAAGCGCTTAGATAGAAGCCAAGCTTATACCGGCCTGCCAGCTTTTCGATGGCGGTGAGGTGGGTGCGGGCGGTGGTGCTGCGGGCGCTGAGGGTGTCGAGCTTGCGCACAATCCGCCGCTGCTCGGGGAGTGGTGGGAGCGGGATCGGGTGCCGCTCAAGATACGGCTTCGGGACGCGGCGCTGTCCAACCGCCCCTGTCATGTGAGCTTCGGCATCACGGCGAAAACTGTCTTGGCGCATGAAACGCCAGACATAATCAGGCAAAACGGCACCCTTGGAGCGAAGAACGTGAAATTCCGTTGAGCCGCAGGCTATCCCGTTCGTGAGGCCCCGAGCTACCGCCGATTTTCCGTTCTCCATGCAAGGCGTGATCTTTGCGAAGATAACGTCACCATCCGCAAAATGCGTGTAGCCCTTCCAAATCTCGGAGAGTGGCCGATCTGTCGCGGCCTCAATTGCCCCCGAATGTTCGGACACGGCTGGCATTGGCACAAATGAAACGAGTTGGTCCTGATCTAAACCGCTGTCATGCTTGGGGTTGAACTCAAATACTTCCTCAAGCGTCGGTGCAGCCCACTCCTTCGGCAGCCCCGTCATTCCGCCGCCTCCACCAGTGGCGCGGTGTCCAGTTCCTCGGCCAGCCCTTCGATCTCTTCCAGTGCAGCCCGCAAATGACCCATGATCGCGGCGGCGATCTCGTCGGGTTCGGACATCTCATCTTCGGGATCTCCGCTTTCATCGCGCAGCCATGTCCAATCGAGGTTGTCGCCCCGCGCGGTGATCTGATCCCGGGTCAGTTTGCGCCAGCGGCTGGCCTCATCGCCCTCGGTGCGCTTGGACTCGCCCTTCGGATCAGGGCCGAAGAAGCGCTCAAACTCTTCAAAATGCGCCGCCGTTAGTGCGTTGGTTTTGCCGAAGGACGGCATGTTGGTGCGCAGGTCGTAGAACCAGACGGCCTTGGTCGCCTGGGTGCCGTGGTTGGCAGGATAAACTTTGTCCGTCACCCGGGTGAAAAACAGCACATTGGTCTTCACACCCTGCGCATAAAAGATCCCAGTGGGCAGACGCAGGATCGTGTGCAGGTCGCAATTCACCATCAGGAAGCGTCGCAGTTCGGTGCCCGTGCCGTCACCGAACAGGATGTTGTCGGGCATGACAATCGCGCACCGGCCACCTGGCTTCAGCATGCGGACGGCGTGTTCAAGGAAAGGCATCGGCCCCACTCGTTCGCCCGCCGTCAGGGAGAAGTCAGGGCGATTCACGTTGGATGGCATCTTGTTGAAAGGCGGGTTGGTCAGGATGACGTCCGCGCGACCCAGGACTTCCCCCTGAGGCGCGCAACTGTCTTCGCAACCGACAAGGCTCTCAATACCATGAAGAAGCATATTCATCACGCAGAGGCGATGGGTGTCGGGCACCCATTCGTGTCCCCGGAAGGCTTGCTTCCGCTGGAAATTGCCCTGTTCCTCGGAGAGTTTGAACAAGTCGTCGGTTAAGTCCTTGATGTAGCGGTCAGCAGCGATCAGGAAGCCTGCTGTGCCCGCAGCAGGGTCCTGGATGACTTCACCCGGCTGAGGCTTGATGAGGCGAATGATGCTGTCGATCAAAGCGCGGGGGGTGAAATACTGGCCCGCCTTGGACTTTGTGTCCGACATGACCTTCTGCATCAGGCCTTCGTACATGTCTCCGAGGCCGTCCTCGCGGGCGGTGAACCAGTCGATCTTGTCGATGTTGGTGGTCAGGGTCTTGAGGTCTTTGGGTTCTCGCAGGTGGGTGACCGCGTCAGTGAAGATTGCCAACACCATGGCATTGTGGACGATCTCGGGGTCACCAAGGTCGAGCAGCAGTTTCTTGTAATAGCGGAGCTGGTCGCCGCCTTCGAGTTTGGACAGTTCTGTCCAACTGTAGTCAGCGGGGATGAGCGCCGTTTGCCCGGTTTCCTCCAGCATTTTCAGGAAGAGCAGGTAGGTCAGTTCGTTGACATAATGCAGGATCGAGATTCCCGCGCCCTGGAGGGTCTTGGCTTCGCGCCAGAGTTTGGCAACGATCTCGGCGGTGTTCGGATTCATGCGCTCACTTTCCAGAGTTCTTCATTGAAGTCGTGAAGGATGGATTCGAGCTGACCATTAAAGACCCGATTGAGTCGGTTGAACCCCCCTTGAGCGGCAAATGTCCCTTGGTCGATGCTGTCGCGGTCCACCACGATTTCCTTGGCGACCTGCTCGGCGATACGGCGCAGCCATTGCTTTTGGGGGGCTGTCCATTTGGCTTTGGCCAGAATGGCTTTGGTCGCTTGCTGAACGCGGGTTTCAAACGGAATAAGTGGGTCACCTAGGGCAGCCTGCCTGACGTAACCGATGATCGAGGCGGCGATGTCCTCATTCGAGGCATCGTTCCAGGCGCGGCGCAGGCTGGTCTCTGAAAAGCCCATTGTGTCGAGTTCCAGTCGAAGGCTGCGCAACTCGGCACGGGTAAGGTCACGTGGACGCTGCACCACGACCGACAGCGCTGCAATGTGGTTTTGGTTGTTCTTCACGAAGGAAGTGAACGTGTCGAGGAAGTCTTCGGGTTTATCATATTCCCCATAGCCCGTTGTGACGCCGTGCATGCTGTCTTCATGGTGTGAGATGGGAAGCAGGTTCGGTCCGGAGCCATCGGGATTCCAGTCCAGGATTTTGCCCAGTCCGCCAAACTTCTTGGAATAGTTCGCAGCTTCTTGAGGCGAGTAGCTCTTGAGGCGGTCACGCAAGTCCTCGGCGCTTTCGCCGGTCAGTTCTTCGATCGCTTCAGCGACCTTGCTCGGCAATTTCCGCAGCTTTCGATGCAGCTTGGCGAGAACCTGATCGCGGACCAGTTCACGCTGGTCGTCTTCGGCGACCGTGGCCAGCTCATCGAATAGCTGCTCGAAGGTCAGTTTGGGGTTGCTGGCGACCGGCTTCATCTGCGTCAGGCCCTGCAACGACGCATAGAGATCGACTGCATCAAAAATCCGAAAGACTTCCTTGCCGATTTCATCACAGCGCCTGGTTGCACGACCCAGCATCTGCTCATACAAGATGCGGCTGTTCACGCGACGAATGAAAACGAGATTTGTGATTTTCGGTACGTCGATACCGGTTGTCAGAAGATCCACTGTGACTGCGATTTGCGGGAAGGCGTCGTTCCTGAATGAGCGGATCAATTTTCCCACCTTATCGACGCTGCCCGTGATCTTACGAATGGCCGCGTCTTCAATCGATCCGTATTGCGCCGCGAACGCTTTCTTCAATTCGTGGACGACCATATCGGCATGGGCGTCAGTCGCCGCGAAGACAAGCGTCTTGCCTTCAAGGCTTGGGTCTATGTGCTTTGCCAGCTCTTCAGCGATGACCTGATTGAAAGGCTGTGTGATGACCTTCCGATTGAAGGACTCGACCTGAAAATTCAGTTCGTCCGGCGCGGTGGTATTGTCGATCTCGCCCGTCTTGCTGTCCATGACTTCGATGTCGTCGCCAGCTTCAAAGGTGATCCCCGCTTTGCTCAACGCGGTCTGGAAGCGGATCGGCGGTTCATGGTCGATCAGCCATCCGTCGATGACCGCTTCACGGTAGGTGTAGGTGTAGATCGGATCACCAAAAATCTGCGCCGTGTGCAGGGCAGGGGTCGCGGTGAGTCCGATTTTGACGGCATCAAAATATTCCAGAACCCGACGGTACTTGGAAATGTAGTCATCCTGGCCTCGGAAGCTCAGCTCGGCGTCTGACATTTCGCGATCGAGGAGGTAGCCCCTGTGGCATTCGTCAATCACCATGAGATCGTACTGGCCAATGGGCGGAACATCTTCAGGTTCTGAATTGTAGAGGACGCGCTTTACCAGTCCCTGGATCGTGCAGATATGGACCCGTGTTTCCGGATCGGGCTTGATGTCTTCCAGGCCTTTGATGCCGAACAGTTGACCGAAGGTCTTGGGGCCTTCAATTGCCGTGCTGTTGAACTCGTCGCTGGTCTGCGTTCCCAATGCCGAGCGATCTACAACGAAGCAAATGCGTCGGAAGCGCTTGGTTGAAAGCAGCCGATAAAGCATGGCGATTGCCAGCTTCGTTTTTCCGGTACCGGTAGCCATAGCGACAAGCATTTCGCGTTTGTCAGTGCTAAGAGTTTCCTCAACTTTTTGAATCGCCTTCTTTTGATAGGGGCGAAGTGGGAAGCCAAAGTCGAAGGGGCGGGTTTCGAGTGCTGCCTGTGCTTTCTCGCGTTCGACTTCAAGCTGGGATGCGAGTTCGTCCGGCGTGAACCATCCCAATAGGGCGCGGCGATGATTTATCGCCAGCCGGACATCCCGAAACCAGATGCCACTCTCTGTTTCGACTTGCTTCAGATACGGTCTGCCGTTGGCAGAGAAAACGAACGGCACAAAATACTTGCTATCCCAAGCCTGTTGGTTTTGTGCCCAATCAAATCCTTCAGAATAGCGTTCTGCCTGATCAATCGCAGCTGAGACGTTTTTGCGGTACCGTTTTGCCTCGACGATCCCAACGCATTGTTCGCCGACAAAGAGAGCGTAATCAGCTGGTCCGGATTTGGTTGGCCATTCTGCAATGGCCATGGTCCGGCCTTTGGCCGGTCTGGTACCTTTGCTGTACCGCAGTTTTTCGCTATCGACTTCCCAGCCACGTTCGCGGAGTTGTTCGTCTATGAGCGCGCGAGTCGTCTGTTCGTCGATGTCGATGGCTTCGGAAGCATCGGCGGTGATGAGTTTGAAAGACTGGGCCGCTGCGCCGGACCTGAGTTGTGCTTCTTCCTCCAGGCGTTCCAACTCTTGCCGGAAGCGCTCCCGTTCCGCTTCGGCTTCCTGCGCCAGTTCTTCCCAGACCCGGCGCTCTTCGCGCTGGCGCAACTCCCGTTGGGCCGCACCCTCAGATTTGAGCTTTTCGGTTTCGAGGTCTGCCTGGGCGCGTTCCGCTGCGCTTAGGGCTTCATTTCGCTCTGCGCGTAGCCTTTCCAGCTCTGCCAGCACTTCCTGGGAGGCGGAATTGGGGGCCGTAGGAGGAAAGAAAGGAGGGGCCTTCCAGCGCGCATTGCCTTTCAGGACCCGGACGTGCCAGACGCCGAGCTGGACGGCGAGCTTCATGCAGTGGAGTGCTTGAGAATGGGTTCCATAGCCCTCGTGCACCGCCATGTTGCCGAGCTTACGAAGGTGATGGAAGACATCGAGAACCTGTTCCGATGCGGCCCGTTCGAACTTCAGCTCTCGTAGGAGTTCGGCTTGGGTCGTGTCTGGAAAAACCCTCAGTCCTGCGTTTGCGGCGTGTCTCTGTGCAAGCCGTTCCGCGAATTGACGAAGCTTGATGATAGTTGTGCTTGGATCATCATGAAAGAACGTCTCGGAGAGACGCCCAAGGTTAGAAAGCTTTTCGTCAACTTCGGACAGGAAGTCGAAATTGCTTGTTCTCATGTTTTTCAACATTTCTCCCTGCTGCGGTGCTTCAACTTTGTTTTAAAGCGTGTTTGGATGAGGCAATGCAATCGAAAGTGACGAGCGATCGCGCGAATATGAAATCTTGGGCGGTATCGAATACCGCGGGGTGTGAGATATTGGGGCGGCAGTCGGTCTTGGATTGCAAGGATTCAGCCCTACCGAACCTAGGATTCCGATCTTCCGCCTCTTCTTTGCAGCCCTCATCTCTGACGAAATTTTGTACTTAGGTGGGATCGCAAATCTTCATCGGAAAACATAGTTCGCAGGAATCAAACAATATCCGATCACCGCAGGCTGCGGATTCAGCCGATAGGCGTGAATGCCGAATTGCTCCGTTTTCAGACCTGGAGCATTTAGGTGTTCGAACCTCACGGCAACAATGCAGCCGCAATCAGTAGCGGTAACCCTGCTTTTGCAGGCATATCCTAGCGCAAGGCTGCTGTTATTGGCGAATGAAACGGAATCCAATTCGTCTCCTGGTCTGAATCCGTCCTCGACAATCGACCGGAGATTTCGTGCGGCAGTCCCATGAAATAGGACATGCTTGTCATTCTCAAGTTCATCCGGAAACTGACGATAGTCTCTTTCCTCGCCAGCTGCTGGGAACTGGTGCTCTTTGTCGGGTATTACATTTTCCACGTCAGTATTCCCCCTTATTTCGTGCCGATAGGTGCGATACCTAATCTGGCCGAACGGGCAACCCTACCTGCTGAGCGACCTCGTCCACGAATTTTTGTACCACGGGTACGGCGGCATTTCCGTCAACGAAGGTCAATTTCGAATTGGGCCTCATGTAGCGGTATTCGTGTGCCGCGTAGTTGGGGCCGATCGCAGATGCAATTTGGCCAATTTGGGGTAGTGACGATTGAAAGCCCAAACCCGAACATAAATCACGAAGCGCAATCAGGTTGTGCCGCACCGCAGGTTTCTTCAATTCCTTTGGATCTCCACCCGAGTGAAGATAAACAGCTTTGAACCCTAGCTCTATCGCTAGGCCGAGGAGCGTATGTGTAGGAAGGATCAATCCATCCCGGCCTTCTGATGCTGGATGAGCAAAAACCAATTGCGCAGCGTCAGCGTAGTTCACTGCTCCCGCATACAGCATTCTTATTTCTTCCTTGACCACTTACGAACTCCCTTAGGTGCCCATTCACGCTTCCCAGAATGGCGATTTCCATCGACGACGTTTGCAGTTGTAGGGAAGACAGGCTTGTGTGCTTACTATGTGCTTATTTCGAGTAGCGTTCACGACTTAGTTCGGAAGCTAACTCATTGATTTTTATGGCGCACCCAAGAGGATTCGAACCTCTGACCTCTGCCTTCGGAGGGCAGCGCTCTATCCAGCTGAGCTATGGGTGCAAACCGAAGCTGGTGAATACGGCAACCGGCGAGTGAGTGCAACGCCGGA
>Ga0207895_1000598_pt1 | contig 14534 bp, 18 predicted proteins | sample MalvirmetaMSP112_FD_184230 | JGI IMG/M metagenome (GOLD analysis project Ga0207895, IMG submission 184230) | Marine viral communities from the Deep Pacific Ocean - MSP112 (SPAdes) | ecosystem: Environmental > Aquatic > Marine > Oceanic | place: Pacific Ocean | collected 2011-05-24 | reverse complement strand
GCTGATTCCTGACCAGGCCAATGAACTCAGCGAGAAACGCACTAAATACCCCCGCCATCAACCCCAGCATAATAGATAGGATGACAATAAGGCTTCTCGACGGGCCCGCATTATCGCCACTTTGCCTGCTAACAACCAGGGCCTCAAAAGGCGATAACGATTGCAGATCCGATTCCAGTGCAAGCTGCTTTTCTACGGCGGACGCAATTGCATCGCCAGTGTTCTCACCTTCTTCGAGCATTTTGATGGTCGAATCCAGGGACGCAATCTGCTTCTCAAGGCTCTTGCGCAGCATAGACAATGCCTGCTCTTGTTCAGAGCTTAGCCGCTCGATCAGCTTCCGATGATTCTTCTCTATAAGCTCTGCCAAGGGGGGCGAGGCTTCGGAAACGATTCTAACAAGTCCGGTATCCTTCGGGTTACTGGCCGTTAGTTTGAAAGGCAGGTTCCTGCTGTTTTCTGCGTAATAGAAGGCCTGTAGATCCGGCACCCAGAGGCTGTCCAGTTCGGCAATGATTGTAGCGGGCTCTTCGACGTATTTTCCATTCGCCTTTTCAGCCAGTTTCATGAGGGTGACGTATTCGTATTTTTCTGGCGCGAACAATGCGTAGGCCACACCAACAAGAGAGACCATCACAAAAATGACGTAGAACACCCGCCGGCGTCTAAGAAATGTCGTTGCCAGATCAACCAGGCTGATTTCGTCGTCGTATTGGGGACGCGAAGGCCCCTGGGGGGGGTCTACCATTTCATAACCATCGTTTGTTAAAGGTAAATGACATTATGACTGCTTTGAAGACGAAAAGTAGTGAACATAAATTCCTTTTGGGCTTAGGGCCCGGGTTGTCGGATTACGCTTTGCTAATCCGACCTACGGGGGTGGAGGGTGGAGAGCGGGACTTTTACGGTTTGTTGTTTTTGCATGAAGCTGATCAGGACGATGGCGCGCTCTTCGCCGTCGTAGGCCTGAAAAATAGCGCTGATGCCTTTAAAGGGCCCATCTTCCAGATCCACGGCCTGACCGGGTTTGATGCCGCCCTGCTCTGCAACTGAGTGCAGGCTGTCTTTAATGTGCTGGATGACGTCATCCGGAATGGCGGCGGGTTTATTGGCAAAGCTGACAACCCGGAGGATGCCACGCGTTGAGCGCAGCTTGGCCCACATTGGATCCGTTTGCTCCATGTTCACGAACAGGTAGCCGGGAAACAGAGGTTCCAGCTTTTTGGTGCGCTTGCTGGCCTTGATTTTTTCCACCGTGATTTTCGGGTAGAAGCAGGTGATGTCCTGGTTTTGCAGATGAGTCAGGGCGCGGTCGCCCTGACTGGGCTTGTGCTGTAGGGCGTACCAGGTCATCGGTGCCTCCTGGTTGGAGCGTGTTTCGTGGTTGCTAGCACTGCTATGAGTCGGATAATCAATTGATTTTACAAACCACCATGCCGGTTCCAGAACTCAGTGGGTGAAACAACCGGATAGCTTTCAGCCAATGCGAGCAGATCCTTATCACCGGTAACGAGGTAGTCCACCGAATGATGCTCAATACCGGTCAACAATGTTCCTAGCACTGGCGTGTCGTTCAGGTCTCTCACTGTATCAAGCGGCAATTCCACAGGCTCAATAACTTCAGCCAGAAACGACAGAATATCTACGAGATCATCAACTTCCGCATCTGACAATCCATGCCGGTGACGCAGCCGGGGAAGAACCCTGCGAACTTCGTCGAGAATATAGCCGGAAAGATAAACCTCTATGGCCCCACTACGCCAGGCCTGCATAATCTTTCCCGGCACGCTGGCTGTATACGCCATACCGGATATAATGACATTCGTGTCGAGTACCACCTGAATGGATGCCATCCTTGGGCCCTTTCCTATTTGTCTGCGGAACGTTCGCTCGCGATCGCTTCTTCGATTTCCCGCATACCTGCATCCTGAGGTATACCAGCAAATCCCTCTTCCAATCGCGAGCTCAAAGCTTCAAAGCGCGCTTCCATCCTTCTGATTCTCCCAAACAGGCGCGCATCGACCAGAGCAGCCACCGGCTTGCCATCTTTTTTTATCAGAACGCTATCGTGTCGATACTGGACCTGGTTAATCATCTCGCCGAGGTTCTGGCGAAATTTAACAGCACTGGTTTCCGTAATCATGCCCACCTCCAATCATATTGATCATACTGATCATATCATGGTCTAGGAAAAATACCACGAGCTACCATGTATAGGCTTATTCATTCAATACCAGTTACCGGATGCGACAAAATGCGGGTTCAGTACGTTTTCCTTGCCGTACTTCAGGGGTTCGCCGTCCATTGTTTCCACTTTGCCCCCTGCGGCGGACAGAACCGCGTGGGCGGCACCGGTATCCCACTCGCAGGTTGGCCCCAACCTCGGGTAGATGTCCGCGTGGCCTTCGGCGATCTTGCAGAATTTGAGGGAACTGCCTGCCTGCACCAGTTCGTGGGGGCCAAGCTTATCAATGAAGGCCCTGGTTTCTTCGTTCAGGTGGTTCTTGCTGGCAACAACCCGTTTGGTGTCACCGGGCTCCACGACGCTGATCCGCCGTACAGGACCAGTGCGGTCCCGCTTGTAGGCGCCCTCGCCTTTCAGGCCCCAGTAGGCTTCTTTTAAGGCCGGCGCCGTCACCACGCCGAGAATAGGCTCGCCGTTTTCGATCAATGCGATGTTTACGGTGAATTCGCCGGTGCGTTGGGTGAAATCCTTGGTGCCGTCGATCGGGTCAATCAGCCAGAACCGGTGCCACTGCTTGCGCTCGCTCCAGGGGATCTCGGCGCCCTCCTCCGAGAGCACGGGAATGTCATGGCTGAGATTGCGCAGGCCCTCGACGATTACCCGATGGCTGGCGATGTCTGCAGCGGTAATCGGCGACTCGTCTGCCTTGAAGTTTACCTTGAAGTCCGTCATGTAGATGCTGAGGACTTTTTCACTGGCGGCGTCGGCAATTTTAAGAACATCGGGGAGGATGGAGCTGTAGTGCATGAGGGGTCGGCTTCCTGCGTCAAGTGGGGTCAGACCCTAAAGTTTGCCTGAGTCCTGAGGATACAATCAAACGAATAATTTGGGGTCAGACCCCAGTGTAATTCAGCGATGCCGCCAAGGGGTTCTCTGCCAGAAACTCAAAACATGCCTCAAGCTTTGAGTGGTACTCATTAGCTTGCAAAATGCCAAACTTCTGAATCCCTTCCAAAAATATGTCAACCAGATCGTCTTCAGCCTTACGGCTGAGCACATACTCCATTGTGCCTGTTATCCTTTCGCCAGTTCCATAGCCCGGTTACGCAGATCTTCCATTGACTGGCTGCCCTCGCCACTTTCCAGCCCTTCATCAATCAGCCGCTGCATATTTTCAATTCTCTCCGCCCGATCCTGCTCTTTTCTTATCAAATCTCGCACGTAGTCACTGGTATTGGAATATCGACCAGATTTGGCTTGAGTTTCTACCCACTCTTTCAACGGTTCTGGCAATGAAACATTCATAGTAGCCATGGTCACCTCGATCTCTTGTTCGACATGACAATTATTGCCAATATTTGCCAAACTTGAAAGCTCAATACAAGTGGCCAGAGGCAACGAATCAAGGGTCAGACCCCAAGACATTTTGTCGGGAAGACTGCACTGGGGTCTGACCCCGACTTGAAATTGGTGGCTGGGTGGGGCAGATTGTTGTGCTTAGCCTTTCTTGCCCGATACCGGCAAGAGCATGAAGTGGATATTCATGCCTGGGTTTTGATGAGCAATCACACCCATCTATTGGTGACACCGCGAACGGATCGGGCGCTGTCCTGGTTCATGAAAGCTCTGGGCCAGCGCTATACACAGTACTTCAACCATAAACATGAGCGCTCTGGCACTCTCACACGCCCCATACTTGCTACCTGGATTACCAACCGGATCCGGATCGGCGCCTTGAAAGCTACCGGTCCTTTGTGGCCGGCCCTGCCCCGGAGGGCATGGATGATTTGATTCAATACACCGCGATCGCTGGCAAGCCACTTGGAACTGAGGAATTTCAGGAACGAATGCAGACCCGTTTTGGGGTCTGACCCCATGTTTCTTGCGCCTTGCACTAACTCAGCGCTTTGTTATACTTTTCGTAACAAAACGAAGAGTTATCTCATGCAGCCTATACAGCGACTGGAGCGGTGGTTACTTACCTCTCACTCTACCCAAACCGGGCAGCTATATTCCGCGACAGCTTTTCGAGCCTTGTTTCCGGAACTAAGCCAGGGAGCCTATCGCGCGCTACTTCACCGTGCTGAAAAACGCGGTCTTCTGGAGCGAGTGTGCCAAGGCGTCTATCAATACGCGGGCGCCCCGGACAACAGCGGCCTGATCCTTTTCCATGCTGCGGCACTACTCCGTGCCCGGCACTTTAACTACATCAGCCTGGAAACAGCCCTCAGCGACGCCGGGCTCATCTCCCAAACCCCAATAGCCTGGGTTACCCTGATCAGCACCGGCCGATCTGCTGAAATAAGCTGCGGCCGCTTTGGAACCATAGAGTTTGTCCACACTGAGCGATGGATCTCCCAAATCACCGATGACCTGACTTACGATTCCGACCGCCACCTGTTCCGGGCTTCACCCAAACTGGCACTGGCGGACATGCGACGGTTCAACCGTTCCACAATTGATCTGGTACAGGAGCCTGAAGATGGCGCTGTTTAACGCAATGGTTGACGAGGCCATACGGAATCAGGGGGAATTGACGGCCTTACGCCCCGTGGTGGAAAAAGAGATTCTGCACCATGACATTTTGCGAGAACTGAGTTTCGCAGACTTGCTCCAGAAACTCACGTTTATTGGCGGAACCTGCCTTCGCGCCTGCTATGGCTCCAGTCGCCTGAGTGAAGACCTGGATTTCACGGGTGGAGCGCATTTCAACAAGACTGAACTGGGCAAGCTCAAGGAAACGCTGGAAGCCCGGCTTCAGGAGAAATACGAAGTGCCCATTGCGGTCACGGAACCTAAGGCGGAAAAACAAGGCAATGTAGACACCTGGAAACTTAGCGTGAACACACAGCCTCACCGGCCGGATATGCCAGCACAAAGAATCCATCTGGATATCTGTGCTGTACCGAGCTACCAAGTGGTACCGAGAACCATTCAGAACCACTACGGAATCAATCTCGGCACCGAGTCTCTCATTGTCAACGCCCAAACCCGGGAAGAAATTTTTGCTGACAAGCTCTTGGCATTTGCCATGAGGCCGGGGCGGCTGAAATACCGTGATCTCTGGGATATCGCATGGTTGACCCAAGGCGGCACTCAACCTGCATATGAGCTGCTTGAGGACAAGCTGAGGGATCACGGTGAGTCGGTGGAAGCCTTCCTTGAGCGCACTGATTATCGCCTGGAAATTCTGAAAAGCGACGGCCAACAACAAAAGGACTTCGTTTTCGAAATCTCCCGGTTTATTCCACCAGACCGGCTTAATCGAACTGTCAGACAGGAAGGCTTCTGGCCTTACCTGGTGAACACCGTCACGGAAACCGTACGTGAGGCACAACAACAGTTAGAGAACGGCTCCGGTGAACCAAACAACGCGCCCTTCCCCATGTAATGCGCGCGGGGGGGCAGACCCCAGCGCATTTTACCAACTGAAAAGCCGTGGGGTCTGACCCCATGCTTATTTATTCCCTCATAATCCTGATTGCTTTTGGGTTTAAGCAGCTCCTCATAAACTGATTCATTTCACTCATATCACCGCTTTCATAAAACCAGAGCATCAGTTGGTTGAACTCCAGTTGCCGGGTTGCTGGTACGTTGATCGCCGGAAAGCCCATCGACAACAGGTGTCCATTCATCATCAGGCGACCCATCCGTTTGTTGACGTCATAGAAGAACTGGTTCCTGGCCATGGTCAGAAAAACGTGGATCGCCTGGTCATAAACGTCTTTGTAGGCAGCCATGTTTTCAACCATCTGATTAAACAGTGCAGGCAATGCGCTCGCGTTTGGGGGCTCGTACTCGGTTCCCGCTATCAAGACGCCACCGGTGCGAAATTGCCCCCATTCAAGCGCCTCTTCTTTTGCGGCAATGGCATGAAGCTGGCGTGCGCAGGCCTGCGAGACCTCAAATTTACCCATCTTCGACAACTTGAAGAGCTCCTTCCAGGCCTCGCCCTGATTAACCGCGATTTGCTGGTCGCTCAGTTTGTGCCCACCAATGGTGATGCCCTGCAATAATGTCTGGACCTCCGGCAACGTGAAGTTGATGCCTTCCAATCGCACAGCGTCATACACGAAAACCGACACATCCCGCTGGGCGAGCATGAGCGCCTTTGCCTTATTGGGAGGCATTCCCCAGTGGCGATCCGTTGGTTTCTGCATTGCTGGCTGCCGTTAACTGACTGTCGAAAGGGAAGATATTAGCACAGGAGCAACCTGTGTTGGGGTCAGACCCCAGTGCATTTTGTCGAGCGAGGTGGATATTCACGCCTGGGCCAAAGGGACCTATCGATACAACTCCGATATTGATCTGATGCTAACCGCACCCGGGCTTTCATGGCCAGAGTTCAATGAAATCGAACTGGAGATTGATGACCTATTGCTCCCCTGGAAGGTGGATCTGGCGCTGAAACACCAGATTGATAACCCCGAACTGCTTGAGCACGTCAGAAGAGTTGGCATTCGGGTTGGGTAACCACATGTTTATGTAGCTTGGGAGTCAGACCCCGGCGCATTTGGACAGGCGAAATGTATGGAGGTTAGTTTTACCCGGGGCGCTGAAGCCGGAGAAGGTGTATATTACCCACGGTGAAGTTGTGGCTAGTGATGTTATGCGGAAGCGGATCAGAGATCGGTTTGGGTGGAATGTTGAGGTGGCTCTGAGTTGTTTGGGGAGGTTGGGGTTTGAGGATACTACCCCAACCTTTCAACGTCCGATTGGCTGTGGGTTTTAAGGTATTCCTGCAAAGCCTTATCCATACGGGCTTGCCACCCACTACCAGTAGCCCGGAACTTTTCAACGACTTCCGGTGACAACCGGATGGTTATCCGCTCCTTGGTGACCTTCGCCTTCGGCCGCCCCAAAGGCCTAAGCCGCTGAAACTCCCGGTCTGAAAGCTCCCTGGTATCTGGGTCCTCCGCGATGCCAGCATTAATATCGGACTCTTCCTGATCCGACGGCAACTCAAGCATCCGCCCTGATTTAGATTTTGTCTGCATATAGCCTCACTTCTCGTCTATTGGCTTTTCGGAGACTGATTACGCGTCGGGTCTCACCTCTTTCAGTATAAACAACGCAGTAAACGCGAGTACCAATGGGCCCATAGCCAATCATCCTGCGCTCACCGTAGTCATTGCGAGCATCTTCGGTAGCCCACACGTAGTCCCACTCGAGCATCGCAGCATCTTTCAAAGAAACACCGTGTTTCGCGGTGTTAATGGCATCCTTCCCTGGATCATATTCCATTTTCATGGCACTTATTGTACATACAAAAACTACAACAATAAACGGAATGGAAGCGGCATGGCCAGTTAAGGCAGAGGTTTACATTACTCACGGTGAAGTTGTGGCGAGTGATGTTATGCGGAAGCGAATCAGAGATCGGTTTGGATGGGATGTTGAGGTGTCGGAGGTGTTTGATGAAGTATAGGTATAACTTCTTGATGACAGGGAAGGGATCTGGACAGCTTCCCTGTCATTAGAAGCCTGGTAACGCGATCAGATCACGGCACACCCATTAGGGCTGTATCTGCCCTTCCAGTTAGCAGCCCCGCTCGGATCAATGACGCATTGCCAGTTGCCGGCAACCGAACGCTCCATCCTGATGACAACCCCCGCCAGATCACCATGTGCGTTGCCGCCCATGGTCACCTGGATGTGACCAGAACCGTCAGGATTTAACACCGCGATGTCGACCCCCGGAGCCCCTGTTGTCAGTGATGAGGGCAAATAACCAATGTCGGAATTGTCGATCGTAGCTCCATGCGCCAGGCGTTCCTCTACTGCAGATTTGTATGCAGCGAGCTCTCCAAATGCCCGATTTACTTGGGATTTCATGACATGACTTTGATAGCTGGGTATCGCGATTGCGGCGATGATGCCGATAATTGCGACGACAATCATCAGTTCTATCAGTGTAAAGCCTTGGTGTTTCTTAGACATGGTTACCTTCCAGAAAATCAAGCATAACCATACTCTGCAAGCATCAGGCCAAAATCGTTCAGCCCCCAGGGCGTGGGAAATTTCCGTGAAACCAGAAGCGTGGCCAATACGCGGCATTGGGTCCCTCTTCGTACTGGTGTAAGTCGGCCATCATTGCCTGATGGTATTCCCAAACCTGCTTGAACCACACAACCCCACCAATAGCTATGGCGAGAGTGAGCGCTATGCGAATGGCTCCCGGATAACCAGAGCGACGACCTTGCTTCGATATCGGCTTGCCCCGGTGAGGCTCTTGCAAACTCAGAGCCCAGAACACCGACAACACAAGAAAGCCCACAAGCATCGAGGCAGGAACAATAAAGACGGCGGAAAGCCCGGCATGTACAATTCCCGCTATTGCTGACACGGTAAACGCAATCAGCACTGCCGGACATTCATGAGTGCCCACCCTAACCTGACCGGCTTTCATCGACAGGTTTCGCAATGTCATTCCTATCAGAATTACTAAAGCGACAAGCAATAACCATCCGTACTCCGCTGCCCACATCAAGTACATGTTATGGGGATGCCCCAGCCGTGAATTAGCAGAAAAATTCTCCGTTATTATCTGGTGAGTAATCCAGGACTGAGCCCCCATTCCAAAAGGAAACTGCTGCAAACTCATATGCCAGGCTTCAAGCCAGAGCGGCATACGCCCGGAGCTCCCAGCTTGTAGAGTGCGAACGGTTAGCTCTTCGAAAACAATACTGGGAATAACCAGGGACAAAAGAAGCCACGCCAGAACACCAAAAACGATAAATCGAAGGAAAATCATAAGCCAGGGGAGGACAGCCCTACCATACAATACGCAAACCACGGCGCCGGCCAGAGCAAGACTCACCATGGAGCCTCGTGCGGTAGTCATAAATATCATCCACCACCATATAGCGGCAGTAAAACCGAGAACTATTTGCCATAACCTGTTCCTACTCAACGGCCCATACATCAGTGCCAACGGCAGTATTGGCAATAACCAGGTCGCTATATGGCTCCAGTAACGCATGTTCACGAAGCCCCAGGGGATAATGTCGGTTAGCCCGGCAAACTCATCGGCAATCGCAAACAAGTAAACCGTCATTGTCATGGCTGAATAGAAAAAGCAGCCCGTTGTGACGACATACACCAACAGCAAAGCCGCAGACTGTGACAGGCTTCGTTCCTGAATCCTCCAACCCAGAAAGGCGAACGCCAAAAAAAAGAGAGAATACATCCCAGGCTCGACCCAGGCATGTTTTCCAGCTGAATTTGGAAGTGCCAGTAACAGAAACGCTGACGCTACCAGTAACACTGGCCAATTGCTGGCAAGCAGTGTCTGCCCTCCTGTTGAGCGGGGCATCCAAACTAGCGCCACGACTGCAGACAGCAAAATGAAGCTAATCTGAAAAAATCTCTGGTCTGCATAGGCGCCGAACACAGGAGGAAGGAAATCAGAAAATAATGAAATCAGAACAACGGAAATAAACGCAGGTAAAAGGAAGTAGGTCAGAAAGCGACGGGAACCAGGATGGATCGAATCGGAGGCGTACCATTTTAGCGTAGCAGCAGACACTCTCTTTCTCCCTTTCCTACCTGTGGTCATACTATTATGAAAATATACAAAAAACCCCGCCGAGTGGCGGGGTTTTCAAGCATTCCTGACTCACAACTCTTCAAGCTGCAAGGCAGTTCAACTTAGCTGTGAGGACAACCAGCAGGTGCGTAAGAGTCCTTCCAGCCTTTTGTCGGGTCACCGTTGGTAATCGCACAAGACCAAGCGCCCGTGATAGAGCGACTAACAGTAATCGTTGCACCAGCAACTGCGCCAGAAGCATCGGCGCCCATTACGACGTTATAGGACATGTCCGCTTGATCACCGTTGTTAACAACCAAGCCGTTAGTTCCTTGCGCATCATCAACCAAGTTGGAACCAGTCCAGCCAATACTGATCTGGCGAGGCTGAACGTTCAGAACATCAGGACCGTCAACTACCTGACCACCACTGTTGAAAATGCTCTCGGCACTGGATTTCAGCGCATTGACTTCACCAACCACACGGGAAACCTGAGTACGTGCGGTATAGTCCTGGTACTGAGGAATCGCAACAGCTGCCAGGATACCGATGATCGCAACAACGATCATCAATTCGATGAGCGTGAAACCCTTCTGGGCGTGATTCATTTGAATGTTCTTCATTAGTCGACCTCTGTGTTTGTCGTTAATCCACTCGATACGGCCCGGGCCCGGTGGAGTCGCACCCCGTGACCGGTATCTAGAGCCTGGGTATCGTTAAGCATTGCTCGTGCCAAGTAGAAAACACCCAAAACAAGCCCATTATTATCAGCGCTTTATAAAACATTGTGAAATGCGTCACATCGACAAAAGCCGTCAAATCGATGCCCTCATACGTCACTGGGTGACAATAATTGTCAGATGAAGTAAATGAGAACATGCCTTTCCAAACGGTTGTCAGCCATCTAAACTCACCCCATTAGACAAACATCCGTTTCAGTAACTTAGGCTGCGTTTTTTACATAATTTATGTCTACCAATAAAAGCAATGTGACGCTTACGGGCTTGGCAAGACGCTTCGTCGATGACGGGCTTATTGATGAATCCACCGCGAAGGATGCCTTTCTTCAGGCGTCCCACAACCGCATCCCCCTCATCACCTACCTTGTGCAGAACAACCTGGCAAATAGCGGCGGGCTTGCGTTTTCCGCCGCAATGGAGTTTGGCGTTTCGGTTCTGGACCTCAATGCGTTCATGCCGGAGATGATGCCCGATAAGGTTGTCGACGAGAAACTGATACGCAAACACAACGCCCTGCCTCTGTATAAAAGAGGAAACCGGCTTTTTATCGCAGTCTCCGACCCGACCAATATCCAGGCGCTGGATGAGATCAAGTTCAACACCGGCTTAAGTACTGACGCCATTCTGGTTGACGACGCCAAGCTCCGGGACGCTATCGACAAGTATCTTGAATCCCACGATACATCGATGGGTGATCTGGACGACGCGGATCTGGAGGGTGTTGAGACCGAAAGCGGTGAGCAGGAAGATGACGCTGTTGTCGCGACGAGCGATGTGGACGATGCGCCCATCGTAAAGTATGTGAACAAGATGCTTCTTGACGCCATTCGTGGCGGTGCTTCGGATGTACACTTTGAACCCTATGAAAAAACCTACCGGGTTCGATACCGCACGGACGGCATTCTGAAAGAAATGTCGCGCCCTTCCATCAAACTGGCGCCGAAGATTTCCGCCCGCGTTAAAATCATGGCGCAGCTCGATATTTCCGAGCGACGGGTGCCCCAGGACGGCCGGATCAAGATGAAGCTGTCGAAGACCAAGGCCATCGACTTCCGGGTAAACACCTTGCCGACACTCTGGGGTGAAAAGATTGTTCTGCGGATTCTGGACCCAAGCCAGGCCAAGCTTGGCATTGACGTTCTGGGTTATGAAGAAGAACAGAAAAAGCTGTATATGGATGCCTTGGAGCAGCCACAGGGAATGATACTGGTTACCGGGCCGACCGGTTCCGGTAAAACGGTATCGCTGTATACCGGCCTTAACATTCTGAACACGCCCGAAAGAAACATTTCGACGGCGGAAGACCCGGCGGAGATTAACCTGGAGGGCGTCAACCAGGTAAACGTGAATACCAGGGTCGGCCTTGGTTTTGCAGAGGCACTGCGGGCGTTCCTGCGCCAGGACCCCGACATCATCATGGTGGGTGAGATCCGTGACCTTGAGACCGCCAACATTGCCATCAAGGCGGCGCAAACGGGGCACCTGGTGCTCTCAACCCTGCACACCAACAGTGCCGCCGAAACGCTCACTCGTATGATGAATATGGGCGTGCCTTCGTTCAACATCGCGACGTCAGTGAGCCTGATCATCGCCCAGCGCCTGGGCCGGCGACTCTGCAATTCCTGCAAACAGGCTGCAGATATCCCTAAGGACGTGCTTTTAGCGGAGGGGTTCACACAGGAACAAATTGATACAGGGTTCACGTTGTACCGCCCCAAGGGCTGTGATAAATGCAATGGAGGATATAAAGGCCGCGTCGGGATTTACGAGGTGGTCAAGATTACCGACGAGCTGGCAAACATGATTATGGAAGAGGCCAGTTCGATTAAAATTGCAAAGCAGGCACAGGCCGAAGGCTTCCCGAACTTGCGGCAGTCTGCCCTCAAGAAGGTGATTGAGGGTGTGACCAGCCTTGAGGAAGCCAACCGCGTGACGAAGGATTAAGCATGGCAGAAAAAGCAGAGAAACTTCAGGCGTTCGTCTGGGAAGGTAAAGACCGTAGGGGTAACAAAACCAAGGGGGAGGTATCCGGCACCAATTTGGCTTTGGTGAAGGCCCAGTTGCGCAAGCAGGGCATTATCCCCGATAAAGTAAAAAAGAAGCCCAAACCACTGTTTGGCGGCAGCAAGAAAATCACGCCCTTCGACATTGCCATGCTGACACGCCAGCTTGCCACTATGATGAAGGCTGGTGTGCCACTGGTTCAGAGTTTCGATATTGTGGCTGACGGCCTCGAGAACAGGGGCCTTCAAGAGCTGGTTACCAACATCCGCAACGATATTTCTTCGGGCACCAGTTTCGCCGGTGCCCTGCGAAAATATCCCAGGCATTTTGACGACCTGTACTGCAACCTGGTGGATTCCGGGGAGAAAGCCGGTGCCCTTGAGAGCATGCTGGACCGTATCGCCACTTATCTCGAGAAAACCGAGATTCTCAAGAAGAAAGTCAAAAAAGCCATGACCTATCCGGCCGCCATTATTGTGGTTGCCGTGATCGTGACCGCTATCCTGTTGGTAAAAGTGGTGCCCCAGTTCGAAAGCCTGTTCAAGGGCTTTGGCGCTGAGCTACCCGTGTTCACGCAGATGGTTGTCAGACTGTCTGAGTGGCTACAAGCTTGGTGGTTTGTGGTGTTACTGGGCATTATGGGCACGATTTTCTTGTTCAAAGAAGCGGTGCGACGGTCTCAGAAGTTCTCTGACTTCGTGGACAAATACATTTTGAAACTGCCTGTCGTGGGCGAAATCCTGGACAAATCGGCCGTAGCCAAGTTTGGGCGCGTACTTTCTACGACCTTCGCGGCCGGTGTTCCGCTTGTTGACGCGCTTGACTCTGTTGCCGGCGCAACCGGCAATGCCGTTTATCGGGATGCTATTCAACGAATAAAGAACGATGTTTCGAGCGGCACCCAACTGCAGGCCACCATGCGCCAACAGGATGTGTTCCCGGTTATGGCCGTGCAATTGACCGCCATTGGTGAAGAATCCGGTAACCTGGATGAAATGTTGGAGAAAGTCGCCATCCACTACGAGGCTGTCGTGGATGATATGGTCGACAACCTCACAGCCCTGCTGGAACCGATCATCATGGCGATACTGGGCGTGCTTGTGGGCGGCCTGATCATCGCTATGTACCTGCCAATCTTCCAGATGGGTCAGGTGGTTGGCTGATCACGCCCTTCCTTTCACCAACCCCTCTCCCCACCCCTCTTCCGCAATGGGAGGGGGGGCTTTAATGGCACAGATTGAGAGCTTTGATGATTTCCCTTGATACGTTCCTGGCCACGCCCTGGCTTCTCTATACCGCAGTCATTTTCTTCTCCCTCTGCATCGGTAGCTTCCTGAATGTGGTGATCCTTCGCCTGCCGAAGATGATGCAGCAGGACTGGCGCTGCCAATGCGAAGAGTTCCTGGAGCTATCAGACGATCAGCGCAAGAACGATGAGCCGATTACGCTCTCCAAACCTGCCTCCACCTGCCCTTCCTGCGGTCACGGGATTCGCGCCTGGGAAAACGTCCCGGTCATCAGCTACCTGGTTTTGGGCGGCAAATGCGCATCATGCAAAGCGGGCATTTCACCGCGATACCCAATCATTGAGGCAATTACCGCACTGTTTTCGGTGGTGACCATTCTGGTCATGGGGCCGTCTGAAGCTGCGCTTTGGTCGCTGTTGCTGGTTTGGGTGCTGATCGCACTGACGGTAATCGATTTCGACACCCAGCTGCTGCCAGACAGCATGACGCTGCCCCTCATGTGGCTGGGGCTAATCCTGAATTACTTCGGCGTGCTGACGGATTTCAGCAGTGCCTTCTGGGGCGCGGTGGCAGGCTATCTGTCGCTGTGGTCGGTGTACTGGCTGTTCAAGTTGGTAACCGGCAAGGAGGGCATGGGCCACGGCGATTTCAAGTTATTGGCGGCGCTGGGCGCCTGGCTGGGCTGGGAATTGCTGCCGGCGGTGATTTTGTTGTCGTCTTTGGTCGGTGCCGTTGTGGGGATTAGTTTGATGGTGTTCCGCAAGCACGGCCGCGAAGTGCCAATTCCGTTCGGGCCCTATTTGGCGGCGGCGGGTTTGCTCTGCCTTTGG